>ERZ1066137.310-NODE-310-length-39943-cov-19.019956_pt1 | contig 39943 bp, 32 predicted proteins | sample MGYA00382784_ERZ1066137 | MGnify/ENA primary metagenome ERZ1066137 (study PRJEB33369, sample SAMEA5778367) | biofilm metagenome | biome: Industrial cooling water; feature: Water cooling tower basin; material: Biofilm | place: United Arab Emirates | collected... | reverse complement strand
ACCGCCGGCGGCGGGTCGGCCAGCGGCGGCGAGCCGGGCGAGGCCGGCTGCGGCTGCCGCTCGCCGGGCGCCGCGGGCGGCGGCTGGCTGACCCTCGCGCTGCTCGGCCTGCGCCGGCGACGGATGTCCGAAAAGCCAGGCCCACGCGAGGCCCGCGGGCGCGCCCGGCCGTGACGCCTGCGCCGCATGTCCGAAAAGCCAGGCCCATGCGAGGCCCGCGGACGCGCCCGGCCGTGACGCCGGCGCCCGGTCGATGCATCGACCCGCCCGCGCGAACTCGTGCAGGCGCGCCCCTTGTGCCGCCGACGCGCGCCGTGGCACGCTGCGGAGCATGGGCCGGTCTCTCCTGTCCTCCTGGCGCGCCCGGCCCCTCGCGGGCCTCGCGTTGAGTCTGTCGATTCCCGCCTGCAACCGGCCGGCCCCGACCGTCGATTGCAGCGCCGCCTGTCCGCCGCCCGCCGCCGCGACGCCGCCCACCTGCCCGACCCCGCCCGCCGCACCGCCCGCGCCCGTCCCCTCGCCCGCGCCCGCAACCCCGCCCGCAACCCCGCCCGTCACCCCGCCCGCAACCCCGCCCGTCACCCCGCCCGCGCCCACCGCTACGTCACCCGCCCCGGTCGCCTCGCCTCTCCCGCACGACCTCGCCGCACCCGCGTTCCCGCTCGATCCACCCGAGGAGGCGTCGCCGCTGTCCTCCCTGTTTCAACCGACCCTCGGCGCCCTCACCGTCGAGGAGGTCTCGCGCGACCGCGAGTTCCGGCGCGTGCAGCTCTCGCTCTCGAGCTTCGTCGTGCGCGGCCGCTCCCCCGCGATCAAGGCGCTCAACGACCTCGTCCGCCAGGCCGAGCAGCGCGACCGGTGGGCCGAGCACGCGAAGGGCCGCACCGGCGAGATCTGGGTCACCTGCGAGGCCGGGATCGCCACCGGCCAGCTGTTCAGCTTCGGCTGCGAGATCCTCGACGGCACCCTGGCGATCGAGGACGCCGAGGAGGGCACCGGCGGCGTCGCGGCCCACCCGAGCGGCCACGGATCCACGTTTGCGATCGTCGGCGACGTCTTGCAGCCGATCGCCCTGCGCGACCTGCTGCGCCCCGACGCCGACCTCGCCGCCCGGCTCCGCGAGCTCGCCGCGTCCGAGGACGAGCTCGACAGCAACGAGCCGCACCTGTGGAAGACCGGCGATTGCAAGGTCACCCGCGACGGCGAGGGCACCTCTTGGATGCTCGGCAAGGCCGGCCTCGTCGTCTGGGGCAGCGGGGACGACGAGTGCCCGCGGCTGACGATCGCCTACGAAGATCTCGCGCCGCTGCTGCTCCCCGGCGGCGTGCTCGCGCGCTACTTCACGGCCGTCCGCGCCGCCGAGCTCGCCGCCGAACAAGAAGCCGCCGCCGCCGAGCTCGCCGCCGCCGCCGCCGCCGAGCCCGCGCCCCCGCCGGCGCCGGCGCCGCTCTAGACTCCACGCACCATGCCCATTCGCGTGACCGACCCGGTGCGACTCGGCGAGGTGAAGCTCCCCTCCGGCCGGCGCCTCGGCTGGGCCGAGTGGGGCCCGGAGGCCGGCCCCCCCGTATTGTACTGTCCCGGCGCCGCGACGAGCCGCTGGCTCGGCCTCGACGGCGACCTCGTCGATCGCCTGGCGATCCGCCTGGTCGCCCTCGATCGCCCCGGCCTCGGCGCCTCCGATCCGCTCCCCGGGCGCGGCTTCGCCGACTGGACGCGCGACGTGCGAGACCTCCTCGCCCTCCGCGGCCTCCCCGTGCCGGCGCTCGTCGGCTTCTCGCAGGGGGCCCCGTTCGCGCTCGCATGCGCGGCCGCGGGCCTCGCCTCCGCCGTCGCCGTCGTCTCCGGCACCGACGAGCTCGCCCACCCGTCCGTGTCGACGCAGCTCCCGCCCGAGCTGCGGCTGCTCGTCGCCGACATCGCCGCCGACCCGCTCGCCGCCGAGGCCTTCTTCCGCGGCTTCGGCGACGCCGCGCGGATGTGGGACTTCATCCTCGCCACCAGCGGCGCCGCCGATCGCAGCCTTTACAGCGAGCCCGAATTCGCGCGCGCGTTCCGTCGCGCCCTGGCCGAGGGCCTCGCGCAGGGCCCCGACGGATACGCCCGCGACGCCGTGCTGGCGATGGGCCGCTGGTCGTTCGACCTCGCCGCGATCGCGGTCCCGGTCGACCTGTGGTACGGCGCCGGGGACACCAGCGCCGCGCATTCACCCGACCACGGCGCCACGCTGGTCACGCGGATCCCCGGCGCGCGCCGCCACGTGATCGCGGACGCCGGCGGCGCCCTGCCATGGACGCACACCGACGCGATCCTGCGCACGCTGCTCGCGCGGATCGCCTGCGCCGAGCCCACGGCCCCGGGCCCCCGACCCACCGGCGCTCGGCCTCACGGCTCGACCGACCGCAATCGCCCGTAGAGCACCGCGACGCTCGAGCACGGCCGCTCCGGGGCCGCCCGCCTCGCCGCGCCCGCCCCCGACGTCGGCCACCGCACCTCGCCGCGCGCGAGCGCGCCTCCGAGCCGCGTCGCGCAGCGGCAGGAGTTGTTCGCCCCCAAATGTTCACAGCGGGCCCCGAGGTAGCGATCGAGCAGTCGCAGCGCCCGCGCGTGGTGCTTCCGCAGCGCCTCCGGCCCGCCGAGCACGCGGGCGACCCGCTCGAACGGCAGGCTGAGGATCTCGGTCAGGATGAACGCCGCGCGCGTCGCCGCCGGCAGCGCGAGCAGGGTCGCCCGCAGGCAGACCCGCGCCATCTCCTCCTGCAACACCCGCAGCCGCCGCGGATCGCCGCGGACCAGCGGGTGCGTCAACCCGACGGTGCGCGACCGTTCGTCCGGCGGCAATGGCACGACCACCCCGTGCTCGCCGGACACGCGGATCGGCGCGCCGAGCAGCGCCCGCACCACGTCGTCGAGCAACGACCCCGTCCCGTCCGCCGCGGCCGCCGCGGCCACGACCGCGAGCACGGCCTCGCCGTCGCCGCGCGAGCCGATCATCCAGACGCAGAACTCGAGCGCGAGCGCCTCGTCGCCGCGATCTCGCGAGCGGCGCACGGTCGGCGCACCCTGGACCGTAGCCAATGCATCCATCACAGCCAGAGAGCGTGGGCCCGTTCGCGTCGTTGTCGGGCGGACGGTCGCCCGGCCGACGCCAACGCCGTTCGCTCGCCCGTCCGTCGCCCGTCGGCCCGGACGGGCGGGTCCACCGCCGATTCCGCCGGTGCTCGGCGCGGCTCGCAGGGGCCTCACGCCCCGGAGCCGCGCAATCCTTGCAGAGGCACCGATCGCCCGCGGCGCGCCCCTCGCAGGATCCGGGGATCTGTCGCATGGCCCGAAGACCATCCATGGATTCCATCCCGGCGCAGGGTCCGCCGCGCCGGTTCATGGCATTCGCGGCGGCCGGGCCGCCGTCTGGTCGCGCGCCCTGCGTCTGTTAGGCTGCACCGTCATGACCGCCGCCGCGAACGACCTCGCCCGCGCGCCCGGCCTCGCGCTGGACTCCGACGTGCGCACGCTCCACGAACACGGGATCGTCGCCCTGCCGGGGGCCTTCTCCCGCGAATGGGCCGAGCGCATGCGCGAGGACGTGATGACCGCCTTCTGGGCGGCGATCCAGCGCCCCGGCGGCGCCGTCGGCCGCGGCCCGCGGCGCTGGTACGTCGAGATCCACCCGCAGGAGCTCGGCGGATTCGTCGAGCTCGTGACCCACCCGTGGATCGTCGGCATGTGCGAGGCCGTCCTCGGGCCCGCCTACGAGATCGTCGAGCTCGGGTTCGACGTCCCGTTCCAGGGCGCGAAGGCCCAGCCGTGGCACCGCGACTTCCCGTCGCCGCGCGAGACCCACGCGGAGCGCCGGATCACCTCGCTCGCCTTCAACCTGACCGGCGTCGACGTCACCCCCGACATGGGCCCGTTCGAGATCGCCCCCGGCACCCAATGGGAGGACGGCCGGCGCTGGCCCCACGAGATGTTCCCCGACCCGACGGAGTGGCCGCGCTACGCCGCACACGCCGTCCGCAAGTACCCGAAGATGGGCGACGTCTCGTGCCGCTCGGCGCTGACGATCCACCGCGGCACCCCGCACGCCTCCCCGATCGCCCGCCCCGTGCTCGTGCTCGGCGTCGACGCGCCGGGGGCCGGCCACGCCGCCCTGCACGACATGATGGTCACCCGCGACTACCACGATTCGCTGCCGGCCGCCGCGCGCGAGCACCTCGTCTGCCGCGTCGTCGACCGGCTGGTCCCGGTGACCCAGAAGCACGACATCGAGGGCCTGGTGATGGGCGTCGAGTGATCAGCTCCGGCGCGCGGCCGGGCGCGCCCTCGGCCGCGCGCCGCGGGGCGCGTCGACGCGAACAGTCCCGTTCGGCCATCCCGGCGAGGATCGAGCTCCCCGGCTCACGGCGTGAACACCATCACCACGAGGCCGCCCTCCGGCGTCGGCGAGCACGGCCACCGCAGCCCCTCGGCCTCGAGGCAGGCGCAGCTCGGATCGGCCAGGCACGCGTCCGACAGCGCGACGCACGTGTAGCTGATCTCCGCGTCGGGGACCCCGGGGTACGTCATCTGACAGTATTCGCCCCCGAGCGCGCAGCTCTTGTCGCCGCACGGGAACGTCACGCCGCCGGTGTCCGCCCCGCCGCTGCTCGTGCCGTCGCCCGTGCTGCTGCCGCCCGTGCTGCTGCCGCCCGTGCTGCTGCTGCCCGTGCTGCTGCCGCCCGTGCTCTCGCCACCGCCGCTGCTGCCCGTGCTGCCCTCGCTGCCCGCCGTCTCGCCGCTTTCGGACCCGGTGCCCGAGTCGGTGACGCCGGTCGTCGTCAAGTACGGGTCGCTGACGCTGACATCCGAGATGTTCGTGTACTCGTAGGTCGACTTGTTGTGGACGACGAAGCCCTCGGCGATAAACGTCGGGTGATCGCCGGCGAGCGTCAGATCGTAGACATCGAACACGCCGGCGTACGCCTCGCACGCCCCGACCGCGGCGACGCGGGCGCGCTCGTCGGCCGCGTCGACGCGGAGCACCGTCGTCACCTGGCCGAGCGCGAGCCGGCCGGCCTCGACGAAGCCGCCGAGCTCCGGCGAATAGATCGGGTGATCGGGGGTCACGCGCAGCGCCTGCCCCTCGCACGCGAGCACCAGGCACTCGCGCCGGCCGCTCCGGACGGCCGCGATCGTCGCCTCGATCCGCGCGCCGGTCGACACGTCGACCGCGAACACGACGTCGCCGGGGCGCAGCGCCTCGACGGCGACCGGGCCGCGCGGGGTCACCACGCGCGTCCCCGCCGCGACGCACGTCTGCACGGCGCAGCCGACGGACCACAACGCGACCGGGGTCGCGGCGAGATGGAGCAGATGAACGAGGAGCGAACGCGAAGCCATCTTCCGGATTCTAGCGCCTCGCGATCCCCGGACCACGGGCGCCTGCGCCCCTCGGCGAGGTCCTCCACCCCCGCCGGCGGGCCGCCGAAGCTGGTACGCTCGCGCGGTCGCATGGCCCCGACGGACCCGCTCGACCTCGTGCCGCTGCTCGATCGCACGGCGTCCGCGCTCGCGGCGGTCCGCGACGAATCGATGCTCGTCGCGGCGATGGAGGACATCACGGGCCGGATCGTCGACTGCGAGTACGTCGGCCTGTTCTTCCTCGACCGCCGCAGCGGCCGGCTGCGCCACGCCTTCACGCGCGGCTTCACCGAGGAGGAGCGGCGGGCCGCCGAGCGCACCGCCATGGAGCGGCACGTCGGCGAGGTGTTTCGCACCCGCGCCGTGCTGCACCTGCCCGAGGTGCAGGTCGACCTCGACCCCTCGGCCCAGGTCAACCCGCGGCGGCTCCCGGTCCGCTCGCGCCTCACCGTGCCGGTCGTCGGCCGCGGCGAGAGCGTCGGCGTGATCTCCCTCGGCAGCGCGCGCCCGTCCGCCTTCTCCGCCGTCGAGATCGCGCTCGTCTCGTTCGTCGCCTCGCTCGCGGGCGTGGTGTACTGGAACCTCGAGGATCTGCGCGCGCTCGACGAGCAGCACGCGCTCGTGAAGACCCAGAAGGAACAGCTGCTGCGCCTGTCGGCCCCGATCCTCGAGGCCGCGCCCGGCGTGCTGCTGCTGCCGCTGGTCGGGCGCCTCGACGGCGAGCGCGCGGCCCAGATCGCCGAGCGCCTCCTCCAGACGCTCGCGCGCCGCTCCACCCGCGCCGTCGTGTTCGACCTGACCGGCATGGAGGCCGCGGACGACCGGTCGATCGCCGCGCTCGTCGGGATCCTGCGCGCCGCGGGCCTGATGGGCGCCCGCTGCCTGCTGTCCGGCGCGACGCCGGGGCTCGCCCGCCAATTCGTCGACCTCGACCTCCCGCTGCCCACCCACGCGATCTTCCCGTCGGCCAGCCTGGCGCTCGCGGCAGCGATCGCGCAGTGACGACCGCCTCTCGCCGTCGGGGTCGGCGAGGCACTGGCCGAGGCAACCCGACCCCGCGGCGCTCCGCTGACACGACGCGGCGCGCGGACTATCCTCCGCACATGCAACGCCGCCTCGCCCTCCTGTCGCTCCTGTGCGCGCTCGGGTGTACCCGCGAGGAGCGGGCCGCGGAGCCGACCCGGATCGTCGCACCGCCGGCGACGCAGACGACCCCGCCACCACCGACCCCGGCGCCCGCCGTCCCGCCGACCCGCCTGCGCGCGCTGCGGGCCGACGGCACGCCCGCGGCCGGCGTGCGCGTCGAGCTGCTGCCGTCCGCCGCCGATCGGCTGCAGCCCGACACGACGCTCGCGACCGCCGAGACCGACGCCGCCGGCGCGGCCGAGCTGGTGCTGCCGGGAGCGCGGGCCGAATTCCTCCGACTGCGCCTCACCGCCGCGGACGCGCCGGCGCTCGAACGCGCGATCGCCCCGCGCGACGCCGCGCTCGCGCTCGAGCTCCGCCTCCCCGCCGACGCCGCCGGCGAGCCGGCCCTCGGGACCCCGCCGGGCAGCGCGACCGCGGCGCTGTGGGCCGCGCAGGCGATCGCCGCGACATGGACGAAAGACCAGGTCGGCCGCCTCGAGCCGCCGACGCCGGCCGAGCGCGAGGCCGCCTGCACGCGCGCGGCCGCCTCGGCGGCCCGCGAGCCCCCCGAGGTCGCCGCGCCGCTGCGCCTGCTCCACCTCCAATTCGCGATCGCCCACGGCTGCGGCCTCGCGGCGCGCGACGTGCTCGCGGCGATGACCGCGATCGGCCCGGCCGAGCCGTTGTGGGCGCTCGACCCGGGCGCGCTCGAAGCGTCGCTCAACGTCCTCGCGCAGGACGGTGGCGACGCCGCGGCGAGGGACGCGTTCGTCGAGCAGGTGATCGCCGATCACGGCAGCGCGCTGCTGGTCGGCGAATTGCTGTTCAAGCGCCTGCTCGAGACCGAGGACGAGCAGCTCGCGCGGCGGACGGTGGCGGCCCTGCGCGCGCCGCGGTTCGCCGGCACCGTGGCGGCGACGGCGGCCCGCGGCTTCGACCCCGATCACCTGCGCCCCGGCTCCGAGATCCCGGCGTTCGCCGCGGTGACCGTCGACGGCGCCGCGATCTCGCGCGAGTCCCTGCGCGGGCGCCCCTACGTGCTCGACTTCTGGGGCACCTGGTGCGCGGGCTGCATCGACGAGATGCCGGCGCTGCACGCCGCCTTCGCGGCCGCCAGCGGCGTGGCCCGGCCCCCGCGCAGCGCCGCCGCCTGGCGCACGTGGGAGCCGCCGGCCGGCCCCGCGCCGGTGACGTTCATCTCGGTCGCCGCGCACGACACCGCCGACAAGGTCGCCGAATTCCGCCGCGACGAGTGGCCGCTCCCGTGGCTCAACGTGATCGCCGACGACGCCCCCGGCTCGATCCTCCAGGCGCTCGAGATCCGCAGGTTCCCGACCGCCGTCTTCGTCGACGCCCGCGGCGTGATCGTGCAAAAAGACGGCGACCCGGTCGCGGGCGCGCGCAAGCTGCTCGCCGCCCCGCCCGCGAACTAGTGCCGCGCCCAGGGCCTAACGACACCACCTCGCTTGGTCTCATCGCCGCTGGCTTCGTTGGCGAAACTCGTAGTACGGTCCAGTACAACTTCGTTTCGCCGCCTCGCCAGCGACGATGATCCCGGCGCGAGGCGGCGCCGTTAGACCCTGGGCACGGCACTAGCGGCCTCGCCGCGGGCCCCCGAGCTCGTCAGCTCTCGCACACGAACCAGTCGTACGCGTGGTCCTTGTCCCAGCAGCAGCTCTGGTTCTGGTAGTTGGCCGGCTCGCAGAACGAGCAGGCCCACTTGCGGAAGGCGGTCCAGCCGTCGGGCGAAGACTCGACGCAGCCCGGGCCGTCGACGGTGACGGGGAAGCCGTCGACGGTGCCGTTGTTGTTGGTCGTCGCGCCGAACACCTGGATCCACGTGTGCCAGTTGTCGAGGCCGTAGGCGACCGTGATCAGCTGCTGCGCGTCGGCCTGCGACTTGGCCTTCCACCACTTCATCCCCTTGCCCGGGCAGAAGTTGGTCTGCTGCGTCAGGTCGGCGCACTTCGCCGACTTGAAGATGTACACCGTCCGGCCCGCGAAGTCGTACTGATGGAACACGCCGCTCGCGTCGACGCACTTGCCGGCGTTGCACGGCGCGTTGTTCGGGCAGGCGACGTTGCACCCGCCGCAGTTCTTGTTGTCGGTCTGCACGTTGATCTCGCAGCCGTCGACCGGCGCCGCGTTGCAGTCGTCCCAGCCCTGGACGCACTGGACGTCGCACGCCTCGCAGGTCGCGTTCGCCGGCGCCTGGCCGTCGCACACCTCGCCCGCCGCCGCGTTGACCTGGCCGTCGCCGCACTCGGCCGCGCTGCAGTCGGCGTCGCAGCTGTTCGACTCGCCGCCGGCGTCGCAGTCCTCGCCCGCCGCCGCGTTGATCTTGTTGTCGCCGCACGCGGCGGGCGTACAGTCGTCGTTGCACGTCTGCGACTCGCCGGCGTCGTCGCACGCCTCGCCGCCCTCGACGACGCCGTCGCCGCACACCGGCTCGCCGCCGCCGCTGCTGCTGCTACTGCCGCCGCCGCTGCTGCCGGACGACGGCTCGCCGGTCGTGCCGCTCGCCGACGCCTCGCCGGTCGTGCCGGTCGTGCCGGTCGTGCCGGTCGTCGCCTCCGCGGTCGGGCCGGTCGTCGCCTCCCCCGTCGCCCCGCTCGTCGTCGCCTCGCCGGTCGTCGGTGCCCCGGTGCTCCCGGCCTGCGTCGTCCCGCCGCCCGTCGTCTGCGCCGCGCCCGTCGTCTCGCCGACGCCGCCAGTCTCGCGGCCCGTATCGTCGCCGCAGCCCAGCAGCGCCGCCGCCGTCATCCACGCCCAACCCCACCTCGTCCCGTGTCGCATGCGGACCATCTTTCACGGACAGGGCGCCGCGCACCAGCGCAACGGATGCTCGCGCGACGGACGCGCATCCCGGCCGTCCGGCCGACGTCGCCTCGACGGCGGGCGATCGAACCGGGCCGCGAGGCAGGCACGGCTCGGAGAATGGGGATGGCCGATTCGTGAGCCAAGACATGAAGAAGCGATCGAGACGATCTCCCCGCCACATCCGGGTCACCACCATCCCACGAGGAGCTCGCAGCATTCGAGCGCCCCCCCTCGACAGGGCAGTCGGAGGAGCTCGTGCGGCGGTGGCACCCGTCTCGCGCCGGGTTCAGCCCGCGGGCCGATGCGTTACCATGCCGGCATGACGCTCCGTCCCCGCCACCTCTCCGCGGTCTGGCTCCCCTGGCTCCTGCTCGGCTGCGGCGACAGCGGCGGCGCCTCGGGCTCGATCACCGACACCTCGATCACCACGGCGACGGCGACGGCGACGGCGAGCGCGACCGAGGGCCCGACCGCGGGCACCTCGGGCGGAGAGACCGGGGCCCCGACGACCTCGGGCGGCAGCGGCGGCGAGAGCAGCAGCGGCGGCATCAAGCTCGACCTCGGCGTCCCGGACGCGAGCGACGGCGGCATGATGGGCTGCAAGAAGGTCGACATCCTCTACGTGATCGACAACTCGCCGAGCATGTACGACGAGCAGCAGACGCTGATCGCCAACTTCGGCACCTTCGTGCAGGAGATGCAGGCGGCGCTCGAGAAGGTCGCGGACTACCACATCGGCGTGATCACGACCGACAACTACGCCGAGGAGGGCTTCCTCGACGACAGCACCGACGTGGTCAACGCCTCGGTCCCGGCCTGCCAGTTCCTCGGCGGCATGGTCGTCGAGAGCCAGCAGGGCCTGTGCACCCCGTTCGCCGCGGGCTTCAACTACATCACCGAGGCCGACGTGCTCGCGGCGAAGTTCGCGTGCGTCGCCAACGTCGGCGAGGACGGCGACAGCGACGAGCGCGTCGGCGACGCGCTGATCGGCGCGCTCGCGCCGGAGAACCAGGCGCCGGGGCAGTGCAACGAGGGGTTCCTGCGGCCCGACGCGCTGCTGATCCTCGTCATCTTGACCGACGAGAACGACTCGTCCGACACCGACCCCGACGACTGGTACGCCGCGGTGCTCGCCGCCAAGGGCAAGCCGGAGAACGTGGTCGTGCTGTCGCTCGTCTGGGACGACTTCGAGAACAACTGCCAGCAGGACCTCTCCGAGTCGACCGGCTACACGATCGAGGAGTTCACGCAGATGTTCCCGAACCACGCGGTCGGCAACATCTGCGACGACTCGTACGAGGGCTTCTTCGCCAGCGCCGTGCCGACGATCGACACCGCCTGCGACAACCTGATCCCGGGCTGACCCGCCCCGAGGTCGACCCCCCTCGTGCTCGCCCGGCGCCGGGATCTTCGCAGCGCGACTGGCCCGGGCGGGAACCTGCGGCTAGTCTGCATCCACCTCAACTGGCAGAAAGCTCCATGTCGACGCTCCGACTCGTCCTGCTCGTCCCGTTCCTGTTCGCTTTCTCGGGCTGCGCCGACGACGGGGCCGGAGGCCCGCCTGCCGGTCCCGGCTGTGACGGCCCCTACGCGCCCGCCTGGGCACGCGGTGCGGCCTGCGAGGGACCGGCCGCAGGGGTTCCCGTCGTCACCGTCCGCATCGTCGACCAGACCGGCGCGCCGGCGGCCGCGCAGACCGCATGGTGGAGCGCGGCCGCGGACGCCGGCTTCTGGGGCGAGGGCTTCTCCACCGCGGCGACCTGCGCCTCCGGAGAGCCGCCGTGCAGCGAATGGGTGATCCAGGCCCCGCTCCCCCAACGTGTGGTCTTCACCGCGGCCCGCTCGACCGACCCGGCCGCGAACCCGGGCGACTGCATCGACTTCGCCAGCGCGGCCACGCAGCTCCACATCCCCGACGACCGGCCGCAGGTGGTCACGCTCGAGCTGCCGTCCACGCCCACCGTCTGCTTCGAGGGTGACCGGCGGACGCCGGGGCCGAAGGCGTGGCAGGCCCCGCGCGCACAGGACTGCGCCACCGTGCCCGCGTGCGTGGAGACCCACGCCGTGATCCGCGCGGTCGACGCGATCGACGGCGCCCCCGTGCCGACCATCTCCGCCAACTGGTACTACCCGCCCGACTCCGAGCGCTTCGACGGCGAGCACCCGCTGCGCTGCCTCGACGCGCTGTGCACCGAGCTCGCCCTCACCGAGGTGCCCCTGGCCGGCACCATCTACTTCACCGTCAGCTACGTGGGCCCGCTGCACCCCGAGGTTGCGACCTCGTGGACCGGCTACGGCGCCATGCCCTTCGAGTGGGACCCTGCCGCCGAGTCGCCGGAGTTCACGCTCGCGGTCGAGATCCTCGAGTCGGCGATCGGCGGATAGCGACCTGGGCATCCCGCGACCTCTGGCGCCCGCCCTTCGCGCACGACGCGCCGCCCTTCGCGCACGGAGACGGCCGCGTCCAGATCCACGTCCCGCGCCGGAGGACCGATGAGTTTCGGACGCGCCCGCCGTCTCGCGTGCAGGAGACCTCATGGGCACACTCTCGATCACCACCTTCCTCACCCTGGACGGCGTGCTGCAGGCGCCGGGGGCCCCGAACGAAGACACGAGCGGCGGCTTCACCCGCGGCGGCTGGCTCGTCCCGCACTTCGACGAGGCGTTCGGCGGCTTCATGGACGCGATCTTCCGCCGGCCCGCCGCGTTCCTGCTCGGCCGCGGCACCTACGAGATCTTCGCCTGGTACTGGCCCAGGAGCCGCGATCCCGAGGACCTCGTCGCGACCAAGCTCAACACGCTCCCCAAACACGTGGTCACCAGCCGCCCGGGCCTCACCTGGGCGAACAGCCGGGCGATCGCCTTCGCGGACATCGGCGCGGTGAAGGCGGCCACGGCAGGCGAGCTGCAGGTGCACGGCAGCGCGCAGCTCGCGCGAACGCTGCTGTCCACCGACCTCGTGGACGAGCTCAACCTCGTGATCGCGCCCGCGCTCGTCGGGCCCGGAAAACGACTCTTCGACGGCGCGAGCCCCACCGGGCTGAAGCTCCTCGAGGTCGCGGGGAGCCCGAACGGCCTTCTGCTGTGCCGCTACGCCCGGGACGGCGCGCTGCGCACCGGCACGATACCCGACGCGCCGGCCTAGCCCGGCCCGTCATGGTTCCTCGTCGGCTCGCGCTCGAGCCCCGCGCGGCCCTCCACCCTTCGCGCCTCCGTCCCCGCACAGCGGCTTGTCCGCGCCGCGCTGCGCGGGCATCCTCGGCGCTCCGAGGAGCCGAAGCATGTCCGACCCTGCCCGCGGAGCGACCGCTGCCACCAGCGCCGTCTGGCGCGACCACGTCCACGTCGACGGCCTGCCGGCGGGCTTCACCGTCCGCACCACCTTCCCGACCAACCCCGACGGCGTCGAGGTGATGCTCGAGCAATGGGAGGCCGGCACCTCGGAGCCGCCGCACTCGCACCCCGGCGACGACATGACCGTCGTCGTCGAGGGCAAGATGCTCGTCCAGTTCTTCGTCCGGACCGAGCAGGGCCTGGTCGCCGACGGCGAGCCCGTCGTCCTCGGCAAGGGCGACACCGGCTACATCGCGGCGGGACGGATTCACGACGCCCGCTACGTCGAGGCCTGCAAGCTCGTGTACGTCCACGACCGCGCCTTCGGCTTCCAGGCCCACGGCTGACGCCGTGCCGTCTTGACCACGCCGCGCCCCGGTGTTAACTGCGCCGCCGTGCGCGAGATGTCGATCGTGTTCGCCGGCGGCGGCTGCCGGACGTTCTGGGCGCTCGGGGCCTACACCGCGGTCGCCGACCTCGCCAGGCCCGTCGAGTTCGCGGGCGTGTCCGCCGGCGCCGCGATGGCGCTGGTCGCCGCCACCCGCCAGGAGCACGCGCTCGTCGCGGCGTTCTGCGCCCGCACGGCCGTCAACCGCCGCAACGCCTACCCCGAGCGCCTGCTGCTCGGGCGCCCCGTGTTCCCGCAGGAGGCGATGTACCGCGCGACGATGCTCGACCTGCTCGGCGACGGCGGCCTCGCGCGCCTCGCCGACGCGCCGCGGGTCCGGATCCTCCAGGCCTATGTCGAGCCCGGCCGGCCCGTGCTGTCGACGGTGGCGAGCGCCTGGTGGGCCTACGCCTCGCGGCGCCGCCGCGGCCTGCTGCACGGCCCGGACGTCCCGCACCCGGGCATCGCCGCCGAGGTCGACACCGCGCAGGACGCGACCGACATCGACGACCTCGCCGCGCGGGTCCTGCGGTCCTCGGCGAGCCCGCCGGTGACCCCGGTCCAGCGCACCGCGGATCGGATCTACTTCGACGGCAGCCTCGTCGACGCGGTCCCGGTGCGCGCCCTCGGCCCGGCGGCGCGGGCCGGCGCGGTGCTCGTGTTCCTCAACCGCCCGCACCCGGCGGAGCGCCTCGGCGACAACGTCCGCTACCTCGCCCCCTCGGCGCCGGTGCCGATCCACAAGTGGGACTACACCAGCCCGGACCGGGTCCGCCGCGCCTTCGACATGGGCCGCCGCGACGGCGAGGCCGCGCGCGCCGCGGTCGAGCGGTTCCTCGCCGGCGAGCGCCCCGCGCCGCGCGCTCAGCCGTGAGCGCAGGCGTCCAGGAATCGCTCGACCCGCGCGAGGTACTCGGCCCGGTGCTCGACGAGGTGCCGCACGTGGCGCGAGCCGGGGAAGAAGCAGCGCTCGACGACCAGGCCCGCGCGCTCGCACGAGTCGGCGAACGCCGCGACGATCGCGTGCGGCACCAGCGCGTCGGCGTCGCCCCAGAAGAACAGCGCCCGCCTGCCCGGCAATCGTGCCAGCACCGCGAGCATCCGCGGGACGGTCGACTTCAGCGCGCGCACCCCCCACGGCGCGGCGAGGTGGATCGCGCCGGCGACGACCGACAGGATCGGCGTCAAGATCGGGTGCTCGTGCGCCGGCCGCCGGCGCAGCGCCGTCAGCAGCGACGGCATGAACAGCCGCGGCGCGTGGCGCATGGTGAAGCGCAGGTCCGGCTCGTCGGGGATCCCCGGGGCGCTGTCGAACACCAGGCCGACGACCCGCGCGAGCAGCTCGGGGCGATCGCCCTGCAGCCGCTCGAGCAGCGCCAGCGCGGTGAAGAAGCCGTGGTTGCTGAACGCGTGGATCACCAGTGGCCGCGGGTCCTCGGCCTCGGCCCGGATCACCGCCTCGACGAGGCCCGCGCTCGCCTCCGCGTAGCCGGCCCACGGCGCGAAGCTCGTGCGCGCGTCGGCGACGAACGGCACCACGTCGGCCCCGCGCTTCTCGTAGAAGCTGCGCAGCGGCTGCAGGTGACGCTCGCGGCTGCCGAACCAGCCGAGCAGGAGCACACGCGGATTGGACGCGGGATCGGTCATGGGCGAGGCGGCGAAGTCTCGCACCCTCGCGGCCGCGCGGGCGGTCCGCGCGGATGACCCAGCGCACCCGAGGTCGGCGAACGGCCGGCCGCGTCGGTCGCGTGGTCGCCGCGAGCGCCGCCCGCGTGCTCTCCGGCTCACGCCGCCGGCGCGTCGGGCAGGTAGTCGGGCGGCCAGAAGCGCTCGCACCAGCGGCGATACGCGACGATCGGCCCGTCCTCGGCCAGCGGCTTGGGGTTGCTGAGGAACTGTCGGTTCGTCCAGATCATCTCGTCGCCGTCGAAGTCCTTGGTGGCGATCGCGAGGAAGATCCGCGCCAGCAGGTCCTCGGGCCCGAGGCCGGTCAGCCGCCGTGCGAGCCGGCTCACCGGGCCCGCGAAGCGCTGCTTGACCGAGCTGACCACCCGGATCTGACAGTCGGTCGGGTTGAGCGGGGTGATCAGGATGACGTTCATCAGCTCGAGGTTGCCCTGGTCCGGGCCGAGCTTCGAGCGCGCGAGCGCGACGCCGGGGCCGAGGATCGCGATGTCGAACTCGAACGCGCTGCGGTAGGCGCGGCCGAGCCGGCGGATCCACGCGTACGGGCTCTGGGCGCCGGCGACCCACGTCATCTGCATCCTGGCGCTGAACGCCCCGGTCTCGTCCTCGGCCGGCTGGCGGTCGATCCCGTGCAGCTCCCAGTGGTGCACCGCGTAGAAGTGCTGGATGTCGATGATGTTCTCGGTCGGGAAGAACACGTTGGTCGGCGCGAGCCGGCGGCCGGCGTTGGTCACCGGCTCGCTCCACCCGTCGAAGAACCCGGGCTCGGCGATCCGCAGCGGCCGCGCGGGGCGCTGGCGGTCGGCGCCGTGCCACAGGAAGATCGACGCCGCCGCCTCGACCGCGGTCCACGGCGTCGACTTGACGTGCCGCAGCGACTTCGGGTCGGCCACGAAGTCGCCCTTGACGCACTGGCCGCGGTTGTCGAAGTGCAGCCCGTGGAACGGGCAGCGCACGCACCCGCCCTCGACCCGGCCGCCGACGCCGCGGTGCGCCCCGAAGTGCGGGCACACCGCGTCGAGCACGACGACCTTGCCCGCCTCGTCGCGGAACGCGATCAGCTGGTGGCCCATGAAGGTGAAGTTGGTGATCTTGCCCGGGACGACCTCGCTCGCGCGGAGCGGCGAGAACCAGTCGTGGGCGTACTGCGGCGGCGGCCGCATGTATCGCTTGGTCGCGTGGATCGCCGTGGCCATGCGCGCGATCCTATCACGGCCGACCCGCGACCCACGCGCCGGGCCGCCGCGCGCCCTCGCGCGGACCGTCGATCTACGATGCCCGCACCATGCTCCGCTCGATCATCGTGTTCCGGACCGCGCCGGACCAGGACTCGCCGCGCGTCCCGGTCGCCGTACTCGTCGAGGACGCCGTCGGCGTGTGGGTCGAGCCGTTGCCCGGCGTCGACCCGATCGCCTGGTGGTCGCAGCGCGGCCACGTCGACGGCGACCACCCGGTCTTCCGCAGCCGCAGCATCCCGCGGCCCGGCGCCCCGGATCACCGCAAGCTCGAGTACTTCGCCCGCATGGGCCTGAGCGAGGCCATGATCGGGCGCACGGAGTTCGGCCCGATCACCGCTCACCACGACGCGTCCGGCTCCGCCCCCGACCTCGCCGCCGCCCTCGCCCGCGGGCTCGCCAGGACCGGACACTGAACAAACGACTAGACCTCGCGCGCGTTTTCGCGTACAAGTCCCGCGGAGAAAGCCATGTCGATCACGTTCTATTTCAGCCCCATGTCCTCCGCCGCCCGGATCCACCTCTCCCTCGAGGAGCTGGGCGTCCCGTACGAGAAGGTCCTGGTCGATCTCCAGGCCAAGGATCAGAGGAAGCCGGAGTTCCTCAAGCTCAACCCCAACGGCAAGGTCCCGACGATCGTGCTCGACGGCCAGCCGATGTTCGAGTCGATCGCCATCCAGATCGCGCTCGGCGAGCGCTACGGGGTCGAGCGCGGCCTGTGGCCCTCGCTCGGCTCGCCCGAGCACCTGCAGGCGCTCACGTGGCTGTGCTGGGGTCAGGTCGGGCTCGGCATGCCGCTGTTCCGCTACCTCGCCAACACCAGCGAGTACACGCCGGCCGACCAGCGCAACGCCGGGCAGGCCGAGGCGGCCCTGACCGAGCTGCACGCGATGCTGCGGATCCTCGACGCCCGGATCGGCGAGCGCGGCAACGTCGTCCACGACCGGTGGACCCTCGTCGACGCCGACCTGTCCTCGGTCCTCGGCTGGGGCCTCTACGCCGGCAAGATCGACGCCGCCGAGCACCGCAACGTCGGCGCCTGGCTGGCCCGCGCCATGCAGCGCCCGGCCCAGCGCGCGCTGATGGCCCAGGGGTGAGCCCCGCCAAAGGTCGGGTCAGAGCTGCCCGATCGTCATCCCGAGCTGTTCGGGCGCGTCCACGGAGCGCCCGAACATCACATAGTACCGGCCCGGCGTGAGGTCGCGGAGCGCCATCGCGCCGGGCTCGAGCTGGAAGTCGACCGGATCCAGGCACGACCCGCACTTCACGACCCGAAACCCCGACCACCCCTCCGGCGAGGGCGTGAAGAACAGGTACTTGCCGGCCTCCGCGATCTCGAAGCCGCGGGTCGTGAACATGCGGCCGTCCTGCGTCGGTCCCAGCACGTCGTCCTGGTCGCACGCGACGTCCGCGAGGAGGGTGACCGTCCGTCCCTCCCACGGCGCGAGCGGGAGGTCGCAGTCGAGGAGCGCGACCCGGTTGACCATCTTCGAGCACGAGGGATAGGCCGCGAACTCGTCCATCGCCGTCGCGAGCGGCTCGCCGAACACGTCCTCGAAGATCGGGGAGAATTGCGCGAAGCCGGTGTCGTAGTCGGTCGATCGCATGAAGTCCACCAGCGGGTCGAGCCCGTGGCGCTCGAGGAGGAAGCGGACGAACAGGCCGGCGGTGTCGGCGTGGGCCTCCTCGAACGCGAAGCCCCGGATCACCTCGTCGATCGGGACCCGATCGGTGGCCGCCTCCCCGCCGTCGCTGAAGACCTCGGCGAACCCCTCGGCGAACGGCTTGGCGCCTTCGATCCCGCCCAGCGTGGCGACCGAGTGCGCGATCTCGTGGTAGTGAAAGCTCTTGATCGAGAACGCGTACGGCGAATCGAAGTGGGCGCACCCGAGGACCGACAACCCGTTGCAATGGTCGGGGATCTCGGCGGGCGTGACCCTCGTGAATCGGATCGGCTCCGGCAGCTCGAAGCCGAGCAGCCGCGCCAGCTCGACGGCGTGCTGCTCCTGCCGGTAGAACGAGCCGCGGCAGACGGGGCCGCTCGTGGTCGTGCTGTACTGCAGGTGCGTGCCCTCCCAGATCGGCTCGGGGATGTCGGGCTCGCACCCGGCCAGCGAGCCGAGGGCGGTGAGCGTACACAGGATCGAGGTTCGCATCGGGGCTCGGGTCTCGGTTGATAAGACGGGTGGCCGCAACCGTAGCGTCGCCGGCCCGGGCAGGCCCGCGGCGAGCCAGCGTCTTCCGAACGAGCCGGCGCACGCACTCGAGCCGCCACCCCCCCATCGCCGTGGGGTCGACGGCGGCCCGCGTTGGATCGCTCCCGAGGGCGCCGGGCGGGAACCTCGGGCGACCCCGGTTGTCCCTGGGCGACGATGACGCGGCCCGGGATCCGCCTGCTGACGCTCGCGCTGGTGCTGGTGCTGGCGGCCTGCCCTCGGGCCCCGGCGGACGGCGGCTCTCCGCGGGCCGAGCCCGACCCGCCGCCTCCGGCGGATCGCGCGTCCGCGCCGCCCGCGGCCCCCGTGGCGCCGCAGCCCACGCCCGCGCTCGACGTCGCGCCCGAGCCCCCGGTCACCGTCGAGCCGCCTCCGGCGCCCGAGCCCGCGGCCGGCCCCACCTTCACCGTCATCGCGCGCCTCGTCGACGCCGGCCGCCCGGTCTCCCCCTGCGGCATATTCCACTTCAAGGTCGTGATGAAGTTCGCAGTGCTGCGCGTGGTCGCCGGGCGCTTCGAGCCGGCCACCCTGTACGCCGGCGTGAGCTGCCCCGAGATGCCACCCACCCGCGCTCGCAAGTTCCGCTGGACCGTGGGCGCGGTCTACGAGCTCGAGCTGCGCACCGCCGGCCTCCGTCGCACGGGCGTCCTGGTCGATGCATTCGAGGGCGAGCCCGGCAAGCGCCACGAGCTGCTCCATATCGAGCCCGCATCGACCGAGTAGGCCGGCCGCCTCCGCGCGCAGGTCGCGGGTCACCTTGCCGTCCTGGACCTCGGCGCCGGCGATGTACAGGTCGTGGGCGTGGACGGGAGCCCAGAGGACGCCGCGCGTGACGACGACCAGCGGCGTGTCGGTCGGCACGCCGGGATAGCTGTAGGTACACTCGTGGCGGGTGCCGCAGTCGGGGTGCGGGCTGGCGACGCCGGCGATCGTGCAATCGTCCGCGGTGACGAACGGGGCGCCGATCGGCTCGGGGCCGGGGCCGTCGTCGACCAGCGGATAAATCGCGATCTCGACCTGCTTGCTCTCGCAGCCGTTGGCGACGATCCGGACCACGCCCTCGAGGGTGACGGTCTGCGGGGCGACGGGGCGATCGGCGGGCGCGGTCAGGCAGGCGAGGTCGGGCGGGCCGGCGCCGGCGTTGTCCTCGACGTCGCTCGATCGCGCGAGCGCGGTCGCAGGCGCGAGCACGGGGACCCCGCAGACCTGATCGGCGTGGTCGGGGCCGACGAGCTCGCAATTCGGGGTCGTCGCCTCGTCGGCGCAGAACCCGGAGTTCGGCGCGGGGACGAGGTTGTCGGGGCACGCGAGCGGGCCGGTGCTGCTCGCCTCGCCGGTTGTGACGGGCTCGCCGGTCGTGACGGACTCGCCGGTCGTGCCGGGCTCGCCGGTCGGTTCGCCGGTGGTCGTCGTGCCGGCGCTCGCCGAGCCGCCTCCCGCGCCCGCGTCGCCACAGGCGATCGCCGTCGCCGCCACGCAACACGTCCAGCTCCACCGAAGCACGTGCCGCATCCTTCGAGCCCCCGGAACGGGGTCACGATATCCCAGGCCCGTCGACGTCGCCACGCGCGCGAGCGCGAGCACCGGACGCTCACCAGCGCCAGGTGATGAACCCGTCGCCGAGGAACGAAAGCGAGGAGGTCGGGTGCCGCTGGCCGTGCTCGTCGACCAGCGACCACGTCGCGCCGGTCCAGCGCTCGACCTCGGCCTCGGTCAGCCCGCGGGCGGCGCGCTCATCTGCATGGCGGACCTCGACCTCGGCGTCGGGCAGGTCTCCCGGCAATGCTTCCAGCCAGGCGACCAGGGCGAACGCGGCGTCGCAGCGCGCGTGCGCGCCCGGGTCGCCGGCGACCAGCCGGCCGGTGGCCCAGGGGGTCTCGTAGCCGTACGACACCACCGTACCGAACGGCTGGCCGTCGCAGAGCAGCTCGAGCGGCGCGCGGAAGGCCATCCTCCGGCTACGCCTTCTTCGCGGGCGCGCGCCGGATCGGCACCTCGTGGACCTCGGCGTCGAACAGGTTGCGATCGGCCCGCCACTCGCGCCGTCGGACGTCCCAGAAGCGCGGCCGGATCCGCAGCGTCCCCGCGCGCGGCCGGGCCTCGAGCAGGTGATACGAATTGGGCAGCAAGCTCGACTCGTAGGCCGCGCCGGCGGCGAGCTCCTGGACCACGCCGTGCGCGTTGCCCTGGACGAGCTGCTGCCCCGCGTCGTGCAGGTGCCCGCGCAGCACCAGGCTCGAGATCCGCTGCACCTCGATCTGCGCGGGGCGGTCCCAGGTGGCGAAGAACGCCCACGGGTGGTGCATCACCGAGACGACCAGGTCGGCGGATTCGGCGTCGCGCAGCAGGAGGTTGGCCTGGTACAGCCCGAGGAGCAGGTTGCCGTGGTCCTGGTCGCTCGCCGCCAGCCACGCCGAGCTGAACGCGGCGACGTGCACCTCGAGCCCGCGGATCGACCGGCGGACGCTGGCCCACGGGTGCTGCCAGGCGACGCCGCCGAGGCGCATCGCGTCGGCGAACTGCACGAACGCGGCGTGGCGCCGCAGCAGGACGTCGGCGTCCTCCCCGGCGAGCAGCGCCGCGACGTCCTCCTGCTTGCCGGATCGCAGGAGCTCGGCCTGCGCGGCGCGGGCCACCGCGCTCTGGGTCCTGCCGCGATCGACGTCGTGGTTGCCCGGCGCCGGGATGATCTGGCTGGCCTCGACCTGCGCCGCGGGCATCAGCGCCTGCTCGATCCAGGCCCGCGCCTGCGCGTATTCCTCGACCTTGCCGGTGTTGGCGATGTCGCCCGAGAGCACGACCAGATCGGGCGGCCCGACCTCCTCGCGCAGGCCCCGGATGTCCGCCGCGAGCCGCCCGAGGCAGGTGGCCGAGTCCCAGGCGGTCGCGGCCCCGAAGTGGAAGTCGGACAGGTGGAGGATCCGGACCACGCCCTCGCCATTGTCATTGTCACGACCCGGGGAAGACGGCCTCGCCGGGGGCTCCGGGCTCGCGGGCGACCGCACCGCGCGGGCCGGCGACGCGCCGCGAAAGAGCCCCGCGACGGCGTCGATCTCGCCGACCCTGCGCGGCCGCTCCTCGCGGACCCTGGCGAAGAACAGATCGTCGGAGAGGAGACCGTGCCGCTCGAGCATGGCGCCGACGCTGTCCACCAAATGCGCGGCGCTGGCCGTCGCCCCCGGGAGCTCGGCGCTCAGCGTATCGCCGTCCGGCAGGTACCGGATCAATCGTCGCAGCTCCTCGGCGGAGAACAGACTGAGGAGCAGCCGGGACAGCTCGGAACGAGGGTTCTTGTCGGGCATCGGAGGTCTGCGTCGCCGGCGGCGCGGGCCGGAGGCGCCAGGATAACCGCCGCGCGCGGCCGCGACAAGCCGGCGAGGACGCCGACAAACACCCGCAGAACATCGTTCGATGACAGGGAGAGCGCGGCCGGGGCGACGCGGCGGAGGCGGGGTTCCGCGGGTCTCGCTCGCGGCGGCCCGGCGCTCGACGTCCGCGCGAGCGGCCGGCCGGGCTGTCGCAGAGGTCCTGTCCTTCGGGTCAGCCTCGTGCGCCCTCGGGCGAGCGACCGCGCGGGCCCGAGGTCGTCGTCCGCGCGCCGGCGCGACGGGCCGCGTCGCGCGGCGATCTCGACGTGGCAGCATTCGCGGTCGTGGCCCGCGCGCCGCCGCGTCGAGGCGTGCGCCGCCGCGCGGGCTCCGACGCCCTCGCGACGACGGACGGCTCGCGCGCGTCGCGGCACGACGGCTGGCTGCCGTGGCCCGTCGCAGCGCGGCCGGCGAGCGGCGCGTCGATCGAGGACACGCGCGGCCGCGCGAGCCCGCGTGCTCGCGGCAGCACCGGGCGATCTTGCTCCGCGCGCGCGTGGGCAGGCGGCCGCGCATCTCGGCCGCGCGGCCCCGGGTGGTAGATTGCCTGGGCGATGACGACGAACCCCTTGCTGCGCACGACGTCGGCGTGCCCGGTCGAGCTCGACCCGCACCTCTCGCACCGCGACGGCGTCCTGCGGCCCGTCACGGGCGTGCCGGGGGCCTACCTGCTGGGCCCCGTGCTGTCGCGCGGCGAGTGCGAGCAATTGATCGCCGCCACCGAGGCGCTCGGCTATGCGCCGAAGCGGAGCCGCCGCTCGGGGCCGCCGATCCGCACCAACACGCGGCTGCTCTACGAGGCGCACCCGGAGCTGATCGACGCGCTGGCGGCCCGCATGCGCCCGCACCTCGAGGCCGTCGACGTCGGCTCCGTCGGCCGGTGGCGGCCCGCGCCCGCGCGCCGGATGCTCAACGATCGCTGGCGGATGAACCGCTACGCCGCGGGCGAGCAGTTCTTCCCCCACTTCGACACCGGCTACGCGCTCGGGAGCGACTGCCGATCGCTGCTGAGCGTGATCATCTACCTCAACGACGACTTCGAGGGCGGCGAGACGGTCTTCTTTCCCGGCGGACAGACGCGGGACAACATGCTCCCCGGCGACGAGGACGCGCGCGAGGTCCGGGTGCGCCCGGTGCCGGGCGACGCGCTGGTGTTCCATCATTTCGGGCCGCTGAGCCCGCGCCACGCCGGCCTCGATCCCGGCCGCGGCCGGCGCCCCAAATACGTGGTCCGCACCGATGTCTTCTACGAGCGAGCGCCCCTGCCGGCCAGCGCCGCGCTGTTCGGCCGCAGCCCGGAGCTGCGCCGCTGCGTCGTGCTGCTCGGGCCGCCGGGCGCCGGCAAGAGCACCCAGCTCCGCCGCGCCGCGAAGGAGCTGGCGTTCCATGGCATCGACTTCGGCCATTGCGTGCGCACCGAGGTCGCGCGCGCGAGCGAATTGGGCGAGCGGATCCGCCAGGCCCGCAGCAGGCGCTCGGCGCTGCAGGACGCGGCCTTCGGGGCGACCTCGGCCGGGCGGCGGCCCGGCGGATGGCTGCCGGACGCGCTCTGCCTCGAGCTGGTCGAGCGGCAGGTCGCGGGGGCCGGACCGGTCCGCGGGCTGCTGCTCGACGGCTTCCCGCGCATGCGCTCGCAGGCCAACTTCCTCGAGGGCAGCGGCTGGTGGTTGCTGGCCGCCGTGCACCTGCGGGTCGACGATGCCGCGCGGAGCGAGCGGCTGCGGGGGCGGAGGATCGATCCGACGACCGGCGATCCGCTGCCGGCGCAGCCTGGACTGGACGTTTCGCGGCCCGGCGCGCGCCGACCGGAGGACGAGCCGGCGTCGGTGCGCGCGCGCATGGTCGACTGGGAGCGCGACACGCTGCCGCTCCTGGAGCACTACGCCAAGCGCGGCGCGCTCGTCGAGGTCGACGGGGCCGGCGCGCCCGAGGCGGTGACGCGGGCGATCGTCCAGGCGGTGTCGCGGCGGCTGCTCGACGAGGCGACGGCGCTGTTCCCTCCCGAGCTGCGCGCACTGCTGGCGAACGCGACGACCGACGGGGTCAATCGCTCGTCGCGCCCGGACTCGCTCGTGTTCCGCTATGCGCAGGGCGGCGGGCCGGCGCTCTACCTCAAGCTCGCGCCGCCCTGGGGCGCGCCGCTGGCCGACGAGGCGGCGTTCCTCGAGTCGGACAGCGCCCGCCGGCTCGGGCTCGCGGTACCGACAATGCGCGGCCGCTTCACGCTCGGCGGGGACGTCGCCTGCCTCGTCACCGAGGAGCTGCCGGGGATCTCCGCCAAGCGCGCCGCGCAGGCGTACACGGACGACGCGCAGCGCCGCGGGCTCGTCGACGCGCTGGCGCGGGTGCTGCGGCAGATCCACGCCGCGCCGCTGGCCCGAGGGCTCGCCGATCGCTCGACGGCGGCGCTGCTGCGGCGCGCGCGCGCGCGACTGGAGCGCGGCGAGGTGCCCCTGCGCAACTTCACCGCGAAGTATGGCATCACCCTCGAGAGCCCCGCCGAGCTCGCCGCAGAGCTCGCGCGCCTCGGCGACGTCGCGCAGCGGCTCGCCGAGGCGCCGCCCGTGCTGCTCCACGGCGATCCGTGCCTGCCCAACTTCCTGGTCGACGACCGCGGCGCGGTGACGGGCTGCCTCGATCTGTCCGGGGCCGGCGCGGGCGACCGCTTCCGCGACCTCGCGCTCGCGCGCTGGTCGGTGCGACACAACCTCGGGGAGCGGTGGGCCGAGGAATTCACGCAGGCCGCCTGCGAGGGCCGCGTCGAGCGCGAGCGCCTGCAGTTCTTCACCGATCTCGGCAGGTTCCTGGCGTGAGCCCGCCCCGCGAGCCCCTGCGCAGCGTCGCGCTGATCGGCCTCGGCTGGCACGCGCGCCGTGTCTACTACCCCCGGCTCGAGGAGGCCGCGCTCGCGGGGCGGGTCCGGATCGCCGCGGTCGTCGATCTACAGGACAACGCCGACGCCGTGCGCGGCTTCCTCGCGCAGCGGCAGGTCGCCCCCGATCACCTCGTCTTGACGCAGCCAAGCACGTCGCCGGAGCGCGTGCCCGACGAGGCGGCGCGGCAGCTCGCCGCGCTGCAGGCCGACGGGCGGCTCGACGGCGTGCTGATCTCGACCGAGCCGCGCGCGCACAGGGGCTATGTGCTGTGGGCGCTGGAGCGGGGCGTCCACGTGCTGCTCGACAAGCCGTTGACCGCGCCGGCCGACCCCGGCAGCACCGCCGAGGTGGCCGAGGCGCTATGGCAGGACTTCGAGGACATCGCGCGGGCCCTGGCGGCCTCGCGCGCCCGGCTGGTGATCCAGGCCCAGCGCCGCGTACACCCGGGCTATTCGTTCATCAAGCGCACCGTCGAGGAGTTCGTCGCGGAGTACGGGGTGCCGATCTCGTTCCTCGACGTGTACCACGCGGACGGCATGTGGGTGATGCCCGACGAGTGGGACCGCGACCACCACGCCTACAAGTACCGCACCGGCAAGCTGCTGCACTCGGGGTATCACTTCGTCGACCTGGCCTCGTGGCTGCTGGCGAGCAACGAGCGCCTCGGCCGCGCGCCGCGCACGCTCGAGTTCCAGGTGCAGAGCTTCGGCCCGCGCGACTTCCTCGCGCTGCTCGACGGGCGCTACGAGCGGCTGTTCGGCCCGGGGCGCGCGCCCGTCCCCGTACCCTCGGTCGAGCGCCACGGCGAGATGGACCTGAACCTGCTCGGCCGGATCCTCTGCGACGGCGCGGTGCAGACGACGGTCTCGCTGCAGCTGCTGCAGAACTCGTTCTCCCGCCGGGCCTCGCCGGCCCCGCCCGCGGATCCGTACAAGGGGGCGGGGCGCGTCCGGCACGAGCGCATGAACCTGCACGTCGGGCCGCTGCTCAACCTGCAGGTCCATTCGTATCAGGCCCACGAGGTGCGAGACCCGCGGCCGCAGCTCGCGTACGGGCCGGGGCACCTCGACCACTTCGACGTCTACGTGTTCCGCAACGCGGGCGTGGTCGGGGGCGCCAGCTTCGAGAAGCTCGAGTTCGGGCGGGCCGGCCAGGACAAGGGCCACAACGAGCAGGCGCGGCTCGACCTGCTCGAGGCGTTCCTCGCGGGCGACCCGAGCGGCTCCGAACTGGAGGAGCACCGCCGGACGATCTTCTGGCTCTCGCGGATCTACCACGCCCTCCACCGCCGACAGACGGAGGGGCTCGCGCTCCACGGCATGCCCTGGAGCGCGCCGTAGACCGCCCGGGGCGGCCCTCTACCTGTCGAGGACGAGCGCGCCGGGCGCGAACGGTGCGGCGCGCAGCGCCGCGACCCCACGCGGCGTGAGCGGGTTCCAGGTCAGCTCCAGGCGCTCGAGCGCCGGCAACCACGGCGCCGCGGCCAGCGCGAGCGCGCCGCGGTCCCCGATCCGGCACCCGTCGAGCCAGAGCTCGCGCAGCGCGCCCCCCTCGAAGCCCCGCGCGAGCGCGGCGGCGCCGTCGTCCCCGAGGGGATTCGCTCCGAGCATGAGCGACGACCGCGTTCCCTCCACCTTCACCTCGAGCGGGCTGAAGTCGCGGACAAGCGGTTCAAGGGGGTGCACAAGCTCGCACGGCGGGCGCTGTCTGTCCAGCGAGCGGCGCCCAGGTGCTCCAGCTCTCGGGCCGCGCCGACGAGGCGCTCACGCGCATGCGCGACGCGACCCGCCTCGACGGGCGCTCGTTCGTCGCCGGCTTCGCGACCCTGTTGTTCGCCCGCGGCGACTGGCGCCCACCTTCACGATCGGCCGCTTCTTGCAGACCTTCGGGGCCGGCCACGACGCCGTCGTCCGCCTGTCCGAGGCGCTCCGGGTCAACGGCGTCCGGCGAGGGGCCGTCCAGGGCCCCGCAGCCGGCGAGCGCAGAGAGCGCACCCCGCGACACTCGCCTCCGACATGGCTCGTGGTCGCGGGACGGCAAGGCGGCGTTGTTCGTGCCGGTGCAAGTCGAGGACGAGACCGCGGAGCGGCGGGCGCTCGTCGTCGTGCTGCCGGGCGGCGTGCGGTCGAGGGACACGAGCTGCACATGCATTTTTTATGATCGCCGCCACGGCGCGACGGTGGCACGAGCGACCGTGCTTCGCGTATCGTCGGCGCCCCATGAGCAAAGACAAGGAACCGGAGGAGTCCTCCGCGGCCGGCGCACCGAGAAAGCTCACCGCGGCGGCCCGGGAGGCGCTGAACATGCTGATCGCTCGCGGAATGCCCATGAGCCGAGCCTTGGCCGAGGTTCGCGCGCGCCCCGATGCCTTTGAGGAAGCGAAGCCCTCTGCGTCGGCTCGACCCGCCCGCGCGTTGGTCGGTCGGCCGCCTGCCGCGTCGAAAGAGGACGTCGATCGCTACTTCGAAGCGCTCGCGCTGCGCCTGGCCGAGATCGGCGTCGTGACCGACGATCACGCGACGCCCATCGCACCGGGGGACCTCGAGAAGCTCTTGAATAGGGCTCGTCTACCCTACGCGTATGTCGCCTTCCTCCGTCGCTATGGTGGCTCACGCTGCCGGCTGTGGAGCCACTCCCACGCGGCGGTCGAGCATTCGCATCTCATCACCATGCAGCGCAAGGCACGCGCGATGGGCGAGCGACTGGGACATCCGATGCCCGAAGGAGCGTTCGCTATCTTGAGTGAGCTCGCCGCCACCTACCACTTCGTTCCCGCCGAGGGCGGAATCGACGAGCCGGTCCACGTCCTGCTCGAGGATCTCCCCGACCGAAGCGGTCCCTACTTCGCCTCCGTGCTGGGCTGGGTCGACAGTCTCGCCGAGAAGGCGGGGCAGGCGTGGGAGTCGGGCTACTTCCGCATTCATCCGAACGGCACATCCGCCTGACCGACCCCGCGGCGGCCATGCGAAAGCCTCACGCGGACGCGGCCTTCGATCACTCGAGCGCGCCGCTGAACGCGATACCCCTGGGGCCGTGCCGGTGAGGCCAGCGAACGAAGGGTCCATCCCTGCTCGCTCGCCGGCCCGCAACTCACGCCCGCGGCAAGAACCCGTCGCCCCACCGCCGCGGGCGATGTCGGCCCTCGGCATGGACCTGCACGCCGCCACGACGGTCGATGGCCGCGACCGCCTTTGAGCGGCGGCGAAGCTCGGATCCACCCGATGGCGGCGACCGGATCCACCGGAGCCACCTGACCCCCGAGCGCTCGAGCACAGCCTCGAGCGCGCTCCGCAGGTACCGGGCGCCGGGGGAGCGCGCGCCCTCGTGGGTGGCCCAGGCCAGCAGCCGGCGCGCGCGGCTGCGCCAGGGACCACGTCCTCGGGCCGGAGCGGCGCGTTCTTCTCGGGGTACCACTCCGCCGCGACCTCGGGGCGCACCGCCGCGAGCGAGCTGGCCGGGCCGGCCACACGGCCGCTGCAAGAGGGACATCCCGTCTTGCTCTTGACCCTGGCGGCGCTCGTGGCCTCCCACCCGTGGGTGGGGTCGACTGTGCACTGACAGAACACGCCCACGAGGGGTGGGGTCGCCGGCGCAGCGCCACCGTCGTGAAGCTCGTAAAGGCTCCCTGGACACAGGTCGTCCGCCGTGAACGGGCCGGGACCGATGTCCAACGAGCCGGCCACCGTCGCGCAGAAGCGGCTGCTCCTCGGGTATTCGGACCGGTTCCTCCGGGTCGTGTTCCACGAGGGGGCTGGTGTGGTATCGTGCTGGACTGTCCCTGGCAGTCGAACCCCGAAAGGACCAACGATGCGCTCGCTCCATCGATCTTGCGTAGTCGCTGCACCCTTCCTCTTGTCGTGCTCCGAGCCCACAAGAGATCCGAAGCCTTCACCCGCTCCGGGACAAAGCGTCTGGGAGGTCGTCGGTCCAGAGTCAGCATTCGCTCTTGGTTTTGTCTTTCATCCGTCGGACCCATCCGTCGTTTACGCGGGCGCAGACGATGGCGCTGGGATCTGGAAGAGCGAAGACGGAGGCGATACCTTCAATCTGGTCTCCTCGACGGCACCGGACATGAGCGGCTACGCGCTGGCCATCGACGCCGAGGACCCGGATCTGATCTATGCGGGATGCGGCAGCGGCCGGGGGTTCTTCTTCAGCAAGGACGCCGGAGCGACCTGGGAGATCAACAACGTCGGTCTGGATTCATTCGCGAAGCGGACGATGATAAGCATCTTGGTCGACCCGCAAGACTCGAAACGATTGTACGCTGCGACTGAAGGCGGCGTGATGCTCAGTGATGACCGCGGGCTCACCTGGGGTCCAATCGGCGGGACCGGTGGTCCAGCCGCTGATCCCGCGTGGCGGCTGGCGACGGGGGTCTCGGGCTCCATCTATGTGCTTCTTGGTTCGTTCGCAGGTCCTCCTTCGGGTGACCTGCTGTTCGTGACGACGGACCGTGGAGCCACCTGGACCAACCTGACCCAACCGCTGCGTGACGCCGGAGCGACGGCCTTCAACCCCGACGATCTCGACATCTCCAAGGAGGGGACGATCTTCGTCTCAGGGACCCAGGATTCAGTCACCGCGTACTACCGGTCGGACGATTTCGGCTCGACCTTCGAGAGACTGGCCCCTCAGAACCACGCCGTCTTCGGCCGACTGGCTCTGGACCCGACGAAGGACGGCCGACTATTTGTCTCCGGGTCGCTCGACATGACCACACCGCTGCTCGTGTCGAACGACGGCGGGGATAGCTTCACCGAGACCGGAGGCGCTTTCGACGGGACGATCCCCATAAGCCTCGCGGTCAGTCCACATCCGGGCGGACGGGTCTTCTATGGGCTCTTCGGAGATCTATTCGTCAGCGACGACAATGGGACATCATTCACGAAGAACAACTCGAACTTCACGAACGCATACGCCAACACGATCGCTGCCGGGCCTGCGGGCTCGACCTGCGTCTACGGCGGCATCGGAGCCCACAACTCTACGTATGACAAACGCAATGCGTTCAAGTGGTGTGCGGAGACTGGCGAGACCGAGCTCGGTCTGACGGACGACGCCTATTCTCTCTCCGTCAGTCCCGTGGACGAGACCGCGATCGTCGCCGGAACTTTGAGCAGCGGAGTGCATTACTCCGTCGACGGCGGCAAGACTTTTCAGGAGTCGGCGGGCTCACCGCAGGGACCATTTCCCTCCGTCTTCGCGGGCGACGACGGTACTGTGCTCGCGAGCGGCGCCGCCTCCGACAGCTCGAGCTTCGGGATCTTTCGAAGCACCGATAAAGGGAAGACATTCGTGAACGTATCTGTCGATATGATAGCGAACAGATTCATGAAGGTCGGAGACCGATACTTCGCAGGCGGGAACATGGGGGTCGTCGTCAGCGAAGACAACGGTGAAACCTGGAAACGACAGATCGAGGAGGAAGGGTTCGACGTCACGTCCATCGTCGCCCTGGACGACGATGGTCAGCGACTTCTCGTCGGCACGTCCAATGGGCACCTTCGCAGGTCCTCCGACGGCGGCGAGACCTGGTCGGCCGCGAGTGCGCAGTTCGCCGGCAAGACCATCGTTGCGTCGTTGCTGAGGCGTCCAGGCACGAAGATCGTCTATGCCGGCTTGCACTCCTCGATCGATCACAAGGAGCTGGACAGGCCTACCGGGCTCTGGGTATCGAGCGACGAAGGCGTGACCTTCACCGAGGTCGAGGCGACGCGCTCGGCGAGCCTGGGATCCTTGTTGCTGATCGACATGGTCTGGCACCCCTCCGATGCCAATGTTCTCTACGCGGCGACGTGGGGATCGGGTGTTGTCAAAGTAACACTACCGTGAATTCAAGCGGGTCTTCGCGGATAGGTGATTTGAAGCAGGAATTCCCAGGTCGGGTCGGGTCTGAATCATCCCCTCGTTTCGAAACTGAGCGCCTTTGCGGAGCGACCAGCAGCTCGTCGAGGAGTTCTTCTTCTTCTTCAGCGACGACCCCGAGGCCCGCGGCAACAGCATCTTCGTCCGGCTCTCGATCCGCCGCTGATCCTCTGGCGCGTCCGGGCCCTCGCGTCGATGACGATGTGTGGGTGGCGTAACGGGGGCCGTTCGCAATGCCACGACGCGGACGGCGCCCAAAGTCCAGGAGCGCATGGCGGAATGCGCGGCGGGAGTTTGGGGCAATCCATCCTCCCGGCACGCCGCTGGCAAACGCGCTGGCATTGACGCCCTCGCCGCCGAGGATCGGACCTTCGTGGGCTACAGGCTGTGGTTGTGGTGGAACGAGCGGCAGCAGCCCGCCTCGACGCTCCCCGCGAGCGACCAGCCCTCCCCGGAGATCTCGAGATCGAAGGAGATCTCCCCCTCGCAGTAGTCGCACATGAAGCCCCACCAGGTGCACTCGAATTGGTGCAGGATCGCCGTCGTCTTCACGATCTCTCCCTGCATCATCAGCGCCGCCGGCACCACCTCCCCGGGCGCGACATCCCAGCAAAAATGGGGCAGCCGCAACACCAGCCGCGGCGAGTCGGCGCACAGATCCCCCTCCGTATAGGCGGGCACGAGCACCAGCTCGCTCGAATCGCCATAGACGTCTAGCAGGCTCACCGCGGCGAAGGTCGCCGCGAACGGCCCGAGCGGCGTCTCGCCGGCGACGTTCGCGTTCACCTGCGCCGCGGGCGGACACGTCCTCGCGCTCGCCGGGCAGAACGGCAGCCAGTCGCAGGGCATGGACTCCGGCGGAGGGTCCTCCGTCGTGCTGCTGGCCTCGCCATCCGGCCCCGTGCTGTCCACCCCTCCCGTGGTCGTCGCCGCGGTCGAGCTCGCGCCGCTCGTCGAGCCCACGCCGCTCGTCGAGCCCACGCCGCTCGTCGAGCCCACGCCGCTCGTCGAGCCCGCGCCGCTCGTCGGACCCGCGCCGCCCGTCGAGCCCGGCTCGCTCGTACCGGCCACGGTCGGTTCCGCGCTGCTGCTGGTCTCCGGCACAGCACCGCTGGACGTCTCCAGGGATTCGGGTGGGACTGGCCCGCAGCCCGAAAGCGCGCAGCCCGCGGCCACCAGGAGGACCTTGAGAAAGAGGGAGCTCGGTCGTTGTCGCATGGCGACGCTCGAACGCGCGCGCGGTCGTTCGGATCTCCGCTCCTTCGCCCGCGGGCCTCGGCGGGAGCGACGAGCGCCCCTCGCATGAATCGCACCACCAGCCCCCCCAGGTGCACTCGTGGTGCTGCGCGGCGGCGAGATCGTCGCCTTCCGGCTCGGTCACTGCGATCTGCGGCGCGGGGTGCTTCACGTCGCGGAGAACGATTGGAGGGGCCACGTCGGCACGGCGAACCTGCCCGAGAAGGGGCCGCACGTGCTGCGTCACACCTTCTGCTCGCGCCTGGCCGACTCCGGCGCCGCGGCCGTCAGAGCGTCGTCGGCAGGTCCCACGCCGAGATCGTGCCCTCTTGCAGGTAGCGCGCGGGCACGAAGTACAGCTTGCCGCTCGGGCTGACCGCGACACGGCCCTTGCCGGGCATCGCCGCGAACGGCTCGACCGTGCCGGCGAACGGCTCGATCACCACCACCTCGAGCGAGGACAGCGCCGCGTACACCTGCCCGGTGAACGCGTCGTGGCTGAGGCTCGTCACGTGCGCCTCGAGCTCGAGCGCCGGCTCGGTCGCCAGCGTCACCACGTTGAACCGGTACAGCGCCCCGCCCTCGAGCGCGACGAGCAAGTGCACCGGGCTGATCGGCGCCGACGCGGTGACGCGCGCCGGGAATGTCGTGACCACGCCCAGCATCCCCTGCTCGAGGTCCGCGGTGTTGTACTCGCCGTTCGCGGTGCTGTTGCCGACGTAGAGCACGCGGTCCTCGCCCCAGGTCAGGCCCTGGGGGCCGGCGTCGGCGACGGCGGCCATGAACGGGCCGTTGCCGGTCGTCACCTGGGCGGGGATCACGAGCGGCAGCGGGTTGTTCGGGTCGGCCTCGACGAGCCGGGCGACGCCCTGCGGCGTGTCGCCGAAGCAGCCGCCGATGCACGTGTAAGTCAGCGCGACCTCGCCGAGCCCCTCGACGGGCGCGGGCGCGGGCCTGGCGGCCAGCGGCGGGACGACCTCGAGCTGCGGGACCGTCAGGCGCCGCAGCACCTTGACCTCGCCCATGTCGAGGTTCGACACACCTGCCCATTCGGTCAGCTCGCCGTCCGGACGCAGGCGCCGCAGGTAGTCGGTGCCGTCGCGCAGCGTGACCATCCAGGCCGTGCAGTCGTCGGCGAAGTCGATGCCCATGATCTTCTCGGAGAACGGGCCGTTGAGCAGGTCGAGCCCGGGGTCGGCGCACTCGATCGGGCGCTCGCAGGCGCAGCCCGACCCCCAGCAGTCGTCGCCGGCGCAGACGACCCCGGCGCACGGGGCGACCGGCACGCACTGGCCCTGCCCGTCGCACACGCTCCCCGGCCCGCAGCTGCGATCGCCGCACGCCTCGGGCGGGCCGGCGAGCGTACACGCCTGGCCGAGGTCGTGGCACTCGCCGGAGATGACGTCGCAGACCTGACCCATCGGACAGAAGTCGGGGCCCTGGCCCTGGCACAGGGCGACGCACACCCCGTCGACGCACTTCTGGTTCGGCTCGCCGCAGGCGTCGCAGCCGGCGGCGTCGGTCGTCGCGCCGGTCGGGTCGGTCGCGCCGGTCGACGTCGCCGCGCTCGTGGTCCCGCCCGTCGACGGCGCCGCGCTCGTCGCGTCGGCCGATCCGGCCTCGCTGGTCGTCGGGACATCCGGCGCGTCGGTCGTCGACGGCGTGGTCGCTACGCCGGTCGTCGCGTCGCTCGCCGCCGACGTCCCGCTCGCGCCGCCGCGCCCGTCGTCGCCGCACCCGAGGATACACAGCACACTCACCCCGCCGATCGCCCACCGTCCGCGCACGCGCTCACCTCCTGCGGACGAGGGTACTGCAGCGGCCGCGTCGCAGCGACGTCCGGCCGCGAGCCCGCGAGGCCGCCGCCGCCGCTGGATCGCGCGGACAGGCGCCCGCGCCCGCTCGCGGCGCGCTGTCTCGCCCGCGCGTCGAGGAGGCGATCTCGGCGCTCCGGGCACTGTGCCCGGGCACGCAGCGCCTGCGCCCGCGAGCCCATTGACGGCACCCGGATCGAGGGACGCCTGTTCTGGAAACGTACGAACATTCGAGGACATCGCCTGCGTACGCCGATCCGCGGCGGTCCGACGTGCCGCGCGGCGGCGACGTGCGACGATTGAGACGAGGCGCCCGGCGCATCGAACCGGCGCGCGTTCGAACGCGGCGAGTCGGCGCGACCGCAGCCGGCGACGCGCCTCCGTCTGTTCGTGCACCTGCAACCGTTGCGCAGACCCGCCGCGGGCGCGCGTGGAGTCGCGCCGCCGGTGCCGCACACGGACGGTCGACGCCCGGCGCAGCAAGTGGAGTATCGTGGCTGTAATGTCTCAGGATCCTCTCCTGGTCTCCGCGACGGTCCTGGACCAGTGCGCCCGCGAGCCGATCCACATCCCCGCCGCGATCCAGCCGTTCGGGGCGCTGCTCGCGCTCGCCGGCGACGGCAGCGTCGCGCAGTGCAGCGCGGACACCGAGGCGCTGCTCGGGCGGCCGCCCGCGGACGTGCTCGGGCGAGGGCTCGCCGAGCTGCTCGCGGCCGACGACGCCGGTGCGATCCTCCGGCGCCTCGGTGACCTGTCCCCGGGGACAGTCGTCCGCCTCGCCGCGGTGCGGCCGCGCGAGCCGTCACGCCCGCCGCTGTCGGCCGCGCTGCACCGCCACGACGGCGTGGCGATCGTCGAGCTGCTCCCGATCGCGGCGGCGCCGACCTCGGCGGCGCTCGTCGACGTCGTGCAGGCGACCGCGCGCGACCTGACCGCGGAGATGTCGACCGAGGCGTTCTGCGGGCTCGTCGCCGCCCGGCTGCGCGCGCTGACCGGATACGACCGGGTGATGGTCTATCGATTCGACCCCGCGTGGAACGGCGAGGTGATCGCCGAGGACCGGCGCGACGACCTCGAGCCGTACCTCGGCCTCCACTACCCCGCGGCCGACATCCCGCCGCAGGCGCGCGCGCTCTACCTCGTGAACCGCGTGCGGGTGCTGCACGACGCGGCCGCCGAGCCGGCGCCGCTGGTGCCGCGGCTGCACCCGGAGACCGGCCGCGACCTCGACCTCTCGTACGCCCTGCTGCGCGCGCCGGCGCCGGTCCACCGCGAGTACCTGTGCAACATGGGCGTGCGGGCGACGCTCGTCGCCTCGATCGTGCACGACGGCGCGCTGTGGGGGCTCATCTCCTGCCATCATGTGAGCCCGCGGGTGCCGGCGCCGGAGTGGTCCGGCCTCGCCGACGGCCTCGCCGCGCTGATCGCCGCCCAGATCCCGCTGGCGCACGAGCGCGACCGCGCCCGCGGGATGGCGCGCGCCCAGTCGCTCCTGCGCGCCCTGACCCGCTCGCTCGGCGGCCACGCCCGGCTCGGCGACGGCCTGGTCGCGGTCGACGCCGGCATGATGGAGCTGATGAGCGCCGACGGGCTGGCGGTGCTCCACCGCGACGACCTGTTCACCCGCGGCGCCGTCCCGTCGGCCGCGCAGATCCGGCGGATCGTCGAATGGATCGAGCGCAAGGGCTCGCAACAATACGCGACCGACCGGCTCGGGCACGAGGCGCCGGAGCTCGCCGGGCTCGCGGACGTCGCCGCCGGCGTGCTCGCGCTGCACATCCCGAACGCGCTGCAGGGGTGGATCCTGTGGTTCCGCGCGGAGCAGGCGAACAAGGTCCGCTGGGCCGGCGACCTGCGCAAGGGGCTGGTCGAGGGCGACGGGCCGCCGCGGCTGACCCCGCGCAAGTCGTTCGCGGCGTGGGTGATGGAGGTCCGCGGCCGCTCACGCGCGTGGACGGCGAGCGAGCTGGCGATCGCCGCCGAGGTCGTCCGGCCGAACCTGCTCGAGGTGATGGCGTCCGTCTATCAGCACCAGTCCGAGGAGCTGCGGCGCTATCACAGCATCCTGTTCAAGCAGGTCCACGACGCCGTGATCGTCAGCGACATGGCCGGGCGGATCACGTTCTGGAACGAGGGCGCGGCGCGGATCCTCGGCTGGACCGCGGCCGAGATGGTCGGCCGCCACGTGCTCGACCGGCTGCCCGCGGAGCAGCGCGACGGCGCGGCGGCGCTGCTGGCCGCGGCGCTCGCGGGCCGGCCGTTCGCCGGCCGCTACCAGGACACGCACAAGGACGGCCGCGCGGTGTGGCTCGACCTGCGGCTGCTGCGGATCCACGACGAGGCCGACCAGCCGCTCGGCCTGATGGGGATCTCGCGCGACGTCACCGCGCAGAAGCTCGCCGAGGACCGGCTCCGCCTCGAGCGCGACATCGTCCGCCACGTGCGCGACGCGATCCTCGTCACGGAGGCGGACGTGATCGACCCGCCCGGGCCCCGGATCGTCTACGCGAACCCGGCGCTCGCCCGCGACACCGGTTACGCGCCGGAGGAGCTGGTCGGCAAGTCGCCGCGGATCTTCCAGGGGCCGCGGTCCGACCGGGCCGCCCTCGCCCGGATCCGGGCCGCCCTCGCCCGCGCCGAGCCGGTCCACGAGGAGCTGATCAATTACCGCAAGGACGGCAGCGCGTTCCACGTCGACCTCGAGATCAGCCCCCTGTTCGACGAGTCGGGCAAGCTGACCCACTTCGTGTCGGTGCAGCGCGACATCACCGACCGCAAGCGGGTCGAGGACGAGATCCGCCGCAGCGAGGCGTTCTTGCGCGCGAGCGGGGCGATGGCCAAGGTCGGCGGGTGGGAGTTCGACCTCGCCGGCGGGTGGCAGCGCTGGACGGAGGAGGTGTTCCACATCCACGAGCTCCCGATCGGCCGCGAGCCGACGATCGCCGAGTCGGCCGCCTTCTACGCGCCCGAGTGGCGCGAGCGCCTGCGCGAATTGACGGAGCGGGCGGCGGCCCACCGCGAGCCGTACGACGTCGAGCTGCCGCTGCTCACGGCGCGCGGCAACTCGAAGTGGGTCCACATCATCTGCCAGCCGACCCCGGGCCACGGGCCGACGTGCCGGCTGGTCGGGACGATCTAGGACATCTCCGACCGCAAGCGCGCCGAGGCGGCCCTGCGCGCCAGCGAGGAGCGGCTCCGGCTCGCCCTCGACGGCGGCCGGATCGGCCTGTTCGACTGGGACATGCAGGCGGACCGGATCGTGTGGTCGCGCCTGCACTACGAAGTGCTGGGCTACCGCGACGGCGAGCCGGCCGAGGTCAAGTACCACCATTTCATCGACCGGATCCACCCGGACGACCTGCCCGCGCTCGAGCGGCACCTGCAGGCGGCGATCGCCGAGCGCACGCAGTACCGCGTCGAGACGCGGGTCCTGTGGCCGGACGGCACGGTCCGCTGGATCAGCGGCACCGGCAGCTGCCTCTACGACGACGACGGCCGGCCCTACCGCATGCTCGGGGTCGTCGCCGACATCTCCGACCGCCGGCGCGCGGACGCGCAGCGGCTCCAGCTCGAGGAGCAGTTGCGGCAGAGCCAGAAGATGGAGGCGCTCGGCCAGCTCGCCAGCGGCGTCGCCCACGACTTCAACAACATCCTGACGGTGATCAGCAGCCTCGCCGAGCTGCTCGCGATCGACCTGCCGGAGGGCGCCCCGCAGGCCGAGCTGATCGAGGAGCTGCGGGCGACCGGCGATCGCGGCGCCGGGCTGACCCGTCAGCTGCTCGCGTTCAGCCGCAAGCAGGTGGTCCGCTACGAGGTGTTCGTCGCCAACGAGGTGATCGCGAACATGAGCCGGATGCTGATCCGCCTGCTCGGCTCCGGCGTGATCCTCGAGACCCGCCTCGCGCCGGACCTGTGGCCGGTGCGGGCCGACCGCGGCCAGCTCGAGCAGGTGGTGATGAACCTGGTCCTCAACGCCCGCGACGCGATGCCGAGCGGCGGCTGGCTGCTGATCGAGACGGCGAACGTCGTGCTCGCCGCGGACGACGGCACGGCGCGGCCCCACGTCCGGCTGACGGTCACCGACAACGGCGTCGGCATGACCGAGGAGGTCAAGGCGCGGATCTTCGAGCCGTTCTTCACGACCAAGGAGAAGGGCCGCGGGACCGGCCTCGGCATGTCGACGGTCTACGGGATCGTGCAGCAGTCGCGGGGCCGGATCTCGCTCACCAGCGCCCCCGGGCGCGGGACGGCGGTGACGATCGAGCTGCCGCGCGCGGAGGTCGACGCGCCGCCGACCGAGGCCGTCCTGCCCGAGCCCGCGTCGCGCGGCCACGAGACCGTGCTGCTGGTCGAGGACGACGACCCCCTGCGCGCGCTCGGCACCCGGCTGCTGCGCAGCGCCGGCTACGACGTGATCGCCGCGGCCAGCGGCGAGGAGGCGCTGGTCGCCCACGCGGTCCACGGCCGCGCGATCGCCCTGGTCCTCACCGACGTCGTGATGCCGGGCATCAGCGGACGCGACCTCGCCGAGCAGCTGCACGCGCGCGACCCGGCGCTCAAGATCGTGTTCACCAGCGGGTACATCGACGACAGCGAGCTGCGCCACGGGATCGAGCAGGAGCGCGTCGCGCTGCTGCCGAAGCCGTACGGCCTGGCGGAGCTGGCCCGGTTCGTCCGCGCCGCGCTCGACCGCGGGTGAGCGGCTCACTCGCCGGCGGCGACGCGGGTGTCGGCGCGGGCGAGCTGCGCCAGGAGCCCGGCGAGGTAGGCCGGGTCGCCGAGCAGCGCGGAGGCCCGGCGCAGGCGCGGCTCGGCGAACCGCCCGAGGTCGATGAAGTACTGCTCGCCGGCCGCGGCGGTCGCCGGATCGGCGAGCTGGCCGGCGGCCTCGACGTCGGCGAGCTCCTGCTCGACCGTGAGCACCTCGGTGCGGATCATCATCACGCGGGTCGTCGACTCCGGCGCGGGCGCGACGGTCAGCGGGATCGAGGCGTCGGTCCACGCCTGCGGGACGAGGTAGAGCACGCGCAGGCCGGGCGTCGTGAACCACTGACGCTTCCATGTCTCGACCATCGCCACCGCCTCGTCGTGGTAGAGGCCGGTCGCGTCGAGCGCCTCGGTGACGCGCTCGCCGAGCGCGGCGGCGAACAGGTCGAGCGGCGGCGCCGGATCGAGCGCGGGGGCCGCCTCGGCGAGCGCCTGGCCGCCCGCGAGGCCGCCCGCGACCTCGACGAACGCGCCGCGCTCGCCGTCGACGTGGACCACGAACAGCCGGCCGACGGCGACGTCCGAGTCGTTGGTGACGGTCAGCGCGGGGCCCTCGGCGGCGGTGATCGTCAGCGGCAGCGGGAAGTTGCCGAGGCCGCGGTAGAACAGGAAGCGCTCGTGCTGCGGGGCGGCGGCGCCGGGGACCCCCGAGACGGCGATCAGGTTGGCGTCGACGGCCCGCGCGTGCGACCAGGTGAACTGCTCGAGCGGCGCGTCGGGCAGCGGCTGCGCGGCGCCGCGGGCGAGCACGTCGACGGCGCCCCAGCGCAGGAGGCCGTCGGCGATCGCCCCGTACTTGGCGCGGCACAGGTCGCTGGCGAACGGGAAGCCCGGGTTCATCACCGGATCGTCGGGCTCGAACAGCTTGGGGATCGCCTCGGCGCCGGCGATGAACGGCTCGAACGCGGCGACCGCCGGGTACCACTGGGTGAACACGCCCGCCGGGAAGCCGACCTCGACGTCGACGCTGCGCGGCGCGTCCGAATAGAAGTAGGTGACCGGGGTCTCCATCTTGACGTGGACCGACACCGAGCCCGCGAGCGTGCCCGCGGACATGCGGTCGTAGACGAAGGCCGGGAGGTCCTCCTCCTCGTGGTGCAGGCCGCGCAGCGCCGCGCCGTCGGAGCCGACGACGATCGTGTCGGTGCCCCACTCGTGGACGATGAAGCCGCGGCCCGGATAGACGAGGTCGGGGAACACGTCGACGTCCGGGTCGCACGCGCCGCCGTGGGCGTTGATGTGCGCGCAGTACTCCGCCCACGCGCTGCCCGGCGGATCGCCGGCGGTCGCGTCCGCGGTGGCGATCGTCGCCGCGTCGGCGGTCGTCGTCGGCTCCGTCGTGCTCGCGGGCGCCGCGGTCGAGCCGCCGCCGCTGGCGTCGCCCGGGAGGTCGCCGAGCGCGCTCGGGCCGAGGGTGCAGGCGGACAGCGTGAGGATCAGGGCGGGCGTGGTTCGTTGCATGGTCGTGCCTCCGATCGTCAGCCGTGGCCGGCTCGCGGGCGTTCCGTCACGGCGCGTCGTCGTCGGCGCAGGCCCGGGCCGCGCGCGCCGCCAGCGAGGAGCCGGGGAACGTCTGCGGGAAGCGCCGCGCGAGCGCGCGGGCGACGTCGACGTCGCCGAGGGCGCAGCGGGCCTCGATCTCGAGCAGGCCGCGCTCGGCCGCGAGGGCGCCGTCCGGGAACCGCCGGGCCAGCTCGTCCAGCAGCTCGAGCCGTCGCCGCGGCTCGGCGAGCTTGGCCTCGCGCAGCAGCGCGACCTCGGCGGCGAGGTCGTCGGCGCTGGCGCGCGGGCGCTTGCCCTCGCCGCCGGGC
>ERZ1066137.303-NODE-303-length-40526-cov-53.429962_pt1 | contig 40526 bp, 23 predicted proteins | sample MGYA00382784_ERZ1066137 | MGnify/ENA primary metagenome ERZ1066137 (study PRJEB33369, sample SAMEA5778367) | biofilm metagenome | biome: Industrial cooling water; feature: Water cooling tower basin; material: Biofilm | place: United Arab Emirates | collected... | reverse complement strand
TGACCCGGTTCCTTCACCCTGAAACAACCCACCTGGATTATGGCTGCGGGTATGGGATGGACGTAGAACTGCTGCAAAAAATGGGTTTCAACTCGCGCGGCTATGATCCGCACTACTTTCCTGATCCTCCCTCCCCCGCAGAAGTCGTCACCTGCAACTACGTGATCAACGTAATTCATGACCCCACAGAACGGCGAGAGGCACTGCTTAATGCCTGGGCACTGGCAGGAAACGCTCTGATCCTCGCCACAGAACTCAGGCGACGCGGGGAAAGACGAGTCAATGACCCTGGCCAGGTCAGCCGCCGCAATGTCTGGAGTCGAACCTACACCATCCTCGAATTTAGGGCATACGTCGAAACCACACTTGGTGTCAAAACGCAGACGATCGGCACAGACAAACTCATTGCCTGGAAAAATGCACCAGCCGTTACTGTCCGCACTCGGGAACAAGTGCTGGAGTATCAGGCTGAACTGGAATCCCAGGGCTGGATCATGCCGCTCGGCACATCGATCACACCAAAATATGTCAAAAACCGACAATTTTACCGACTCTACTCAAACGATTACAACCTGCCTGGCAAAACCGGGCCGGTAAAAGTAATGTATCTCGGTGAGCGCACCAGCGATAAGTTTGCCTGGGCCCTTGCCGCACTCATCCGGCGCAACCTCCTCACTCAAGCAAAGTTTCACTGCTCAGACCTCAGTTTTCTCCACGAGTTTTACCAATGGAGAGATCACGATGTTTTCACAAATGAACTCTCTGGAGTAACGTTCTAGGTAACGGAAGTGACAACATCCGAAAATATCAAGCAGTTTAAAAAATAACTGCTTGATATGCAGAAAAACTCAAAATCAGGGATGAATGCTGCAAAAATGAAAATGGCTCTGATGCAGCAATTATGCCTCACCTGGTCAAGATAAAAATGATGTAGGGGCCGCAATGCTACTCCGTAGCAACTTCGCCTACGCTTTACCCCCTTTTTGCGTGTCTCCCCTAGAACAAATCTTTTTAACTGGACGTTCTAGGGGCCGCGATCGCTTTACCCCCTTTTTGCGTGTCTCCCCTAGAACAAATTTTTCTAACTGGACGTTCTAGGGGCCGCGATCGCTTTACCCCCTTTTTGCGTGTCTCCCCTAGAACAAGTTCTCACACTGAGGCCGCTGGAAAGTTTTCACACCGATCGCCCAGACCTTGGCGACTCCCCCGCTGCACTCGGTTCGGTCGCTGCACTCCCTCAGCTTCATTCGGTCATGCCCCCGTCCCCAGACCCCTGCTCACCCCACACCCGGCCAGCAAACACCACCCGCAAAATAGCAGCAGCCGTCTCGCCTTCAAGGTCGCTACGCTCCCTCGCTGAACGCGCCCTGACGGGTTCCGGCGATCCGTTACTGCTGCTGGAGCGATGGTGACTGTTTGCTGGTGAAAACAGGGGGAAACCCCCTCTCACTACGTTCGACCCGGTTTCCCCTGCGCCCCTTCCCCCACCCCACCCCCCGCACTAATCGTCCCCCCAGGGGGACTGTGCTAAATCGTACTGGGGCTCGCCGCCCCCGTCCCCGCACACCCGGTTGCGCCAGGATAGCATCCACCTCCGAGCCTACAAGGTCAGTCGCAGAGCTTCCTTCCCTCGCTAAAGCGCCCTACGGGTTCCGGCTTGGAGCCTCCGTCTGCTGGAAGGACACCGTAAATGTTTTGGAGTTTTTTTATGGAAGGTTTAACAGCTTGGGATACAAACCTGCGGATCATTACCTTCGACGGAGATTACATCCTTGTTGAGGCGCGAGTCTCACCGGAAGGCGATATCAACGGCAAGAAGGAACGCAAAAAAATCTGGCTCAAGATCACAAACAGAAAAGTGAGATAAGCCAATCACGAGGGGGCTAGTCCCCCTTTTTTGGGATAGGTAATCCTGACTGGACAGAACTTAACAGCCAGCAGACTCTAAAATCTGGTCAACTTCTTCTGGCGTAAATTCGTCGATCGCCTGAAGGTCTTCCGGTGCAGACAGATTCAGATTATCCCAATCTTGTTGATTAACCCAACCATAAATTTTTTCCCTAACCTCAACCGTTAAGGGCCACTCATTAGTAATCCCAACATGAGAACCTATTCGATAAAGCAAATCATCCTGCTCAAGAGGAGAAGTAGCATTTTGAAGCTGATTATACCGACGAGACAAATAATTTAAATCCATTGCAATAGCCCAAATAAAACACAATAATTATACTTGAAGTATATTCTAAAATATAAACAAATCAACGAATCAAATAGAAGTAGAAAAAGTGATTAATAGAAACTATGTTCTAAAAAGAGAAGAGGTAATTGCAGTCTACTTATTGCTTCAGCTTATACGCATAGAAAATGATAGATACGTAACAATTAAATGTGATGAGTGGACTAAAATTGAAGAATTTAGAGTGATAAAACGCTTCTACTTTTCACGACTTTGCTACCTGGGATTACTAAAACTCTTGCCCAAGGAAACCTATGGAATCGGAGTCTACAAAATTGACAAAGAAAAGATGCTTAAAGCTTGCCAGAACTGGCTCAGGAAGAACCCAACAGAGAATCCCACGTCTTGGACAATCTCAGAAATCAACCCCTACATTACCAACGCCTGACCCCCAATTGTACCCCGGTCGCCCAGGGCGGCGGTCACAGGCTCCCTTGCAAGTAAGAAACACTAAGGCTCCTGCCTCGCCAAGTGTTTCTAACCCTGGCATCAACCGGAACAACAAAGAGCGTAGCGTTGGTAAATAATATGGGCGGAGTAATTATTCTGATTATGGCTCTCGCTTTCTTGTGTGCCTGCCTGGATAGCTAGTCGATCGGGGCGTAAGCCCCTTTTTTTGTGCTGGAGAAGCAAACATGAAAATTGTCACAGCAAACCTGTGGGATGCTAACGCTGACATCATCGCAGTAACGACCAACGGAAATGTCAAAAACGGGAAATTAATTATGGGAGCAGGCGCGGCTAAGGCAATGCGCGATAACTATCCTGGGATTGATCGATGGGCTGCAATGCAGTTCACTGGAAAACGATACGGCTGGATCAGTAACGACACAGTCGGACTGTTTCAGACCAAAATCAACTACTGGGAACCCTCAACTGTCAAACTGATCGAGTTCAGTGTCAAAAAGCTGCTGGCATGGCTGGAGCAACGCCCCGGCATAACCGTCGCACTCAACTTCCCTGGTATCGGACTGGGAGGATTGACCAAGGATGAAGTCCTACCTGTTATTGAACAACTCCCCGATACCGTAACTATCTATAAAGCACCAGTAGTTAACACTTAGTCCGGTAATTTTGCAGATCGCCCAGATCTTGGGGACTCCCCCCCTACACTCGGTTTCGGCTCGGTCGCTGAGCTTCCCAGGCTGGCAAGTGGGAGATTTTCAGGAGTTGTTCTGCTTGCCTGAAGGCAGCCTCTAGGAGCGATCGCCCGCTTGGTTGCACTATACGAGTGCCATACTGCTGCATGGCAATCTCCAGAGTTTTGTGATAGAGGCTTCCCTTTAGCCCAGGGGAGAAATCCGTTTCGGGTTCAAACGGAAAAGCAAGCTGCAGGACGTGGGCAACAAACCATTTGAAGGGGCACTGGCCTAGCCGGGTGAGTTGGGAAGCACTGAAAGTCCAGTCCTGCGGATCTAAGGGGAAACCAATCACACCGTCATACTCATCCCAGGGCTCAGCGCTTTCTCGCCGCCGTTCGATCGTCCAGGCACGCACAGCATGGGGAAAATCCGCATCAGTGTAATCTTCCGGGTGTCTTAGGTAGAGGCAACGGGCTGATTCAACACTGGCGATCGGTAGAGCAGTTGGAGGTTGGGGATTGAGCCCTAAGTCGGCCAGAAAAGGACTGGGGAGCGCCTCTTTTGCCCACATCATTCGGGGATAGGAGAGTGTTAGCCACTCAGTTGCTACGGTTAGCAGAAAGGCAACGGAAAGGGCTTCTAAACGGGCCGCTGTAGCAGCGCTGGGAAGCTTGAACCCTTCTGGATCCAGTTGCTTGCGGTTGTAGAAATCGAGAATGGGACGATCTCGGACTGGGGCAGACAGGACTCTTTCCACTGCGCCCAGGATAAAGACGTAGCGGTATTGAGCCCCGATCAACGAGGAGGGCTTACGCAATTCAACCCCCGCCCGCCCCGGTTGCGCTAATACACCGAGTAGATCCATCAGTGCCATAACTTCCTGGGCAAAAGTTTTTAGATCGAGGGGTTCAGGTTCAAGGGAGGCTAAACCTTTCAGTTCTTCCACAAAGGTTGAGAGCGCAGAAATTTCTCGGGCCCAATTGGCCGTATGGTGGCGTAACTGACAGTCAGAAAGGACTGAGCGTAACCATTGCACCCATTCCTGCAAAGAGCCTTGTTCTGGCGACTCCAGAATTACCCTATTCCACCCTTGGTCCAGGCATTCCTGCCCGCTGGAGGGATAGGAGGTAAGATCCCCCTCGGACGAGATCGAGAGGCTCAACGGATGATTCAGGAATTTTGCCGTCACTTCAAAGGAGAAGTTAGATAGGAGAGTTGCAAACAGTAGCCTCAGCCATGCGCCGAAACGGGTACAACTCAGGGGAATATCGTAGAGGGCACGAATGGGGACCAGGCATTCCCAGGCAATATCTAAAAGGGTCGGCTCATAAAGGGCTTCATCTTGAGTAACCAGGACAATTTCATTGGCTGTAACCCCCTGGCTGAGCAGATGTTTGACCTGGGTGATCACGCCCCGCACTTCTGTTTCTAAATCAGCATAGGTATGGGCAGTCATGCCAGCGGAAGGATGGTGACCACCCAGGAGGGTTTCGATGGCATATTCACCGATAGTCTCTGCGGGGGTTTGCAAGGAATTGAGCTGCCACCCCTGCTTAAGTAGCCAGCCGAGCGCCCATTGGTTAGGGCTACACCATTGATGCTCTCTGCAGGGTAGGAATAGAATACTGCCCTCTCCAGCAATGGCATTGATATAAACTAAGACAGCGATGCTGGGTAGAAAGTATCCATACACCAGGATGGTTCTTGGATCGCTCGCGAGTTGGCTGGCTTTCCAGAGGATCTCGCTTAGGTCTAACCCATGGGACTGACGCAATTTGGTTTGGTAAACAGTGAGGAGTTCAGCCAGTTGCTGCAGGCGATCGCACCCCGTTGCTCTAAGTTGCTCCGAGGAAATACCACTGCTGAGGATGGAGATGAGTGCAGGTGTCCAGGCACGAGCTGTGCCAGCAATATCAAGGGGAGATAGAACTTGCTTGACTGCTACCTGGAGGGTGTGCTGAATCGCTAATAAGGGTGCTGTATGCCAACCCTGGCGGGATAACTGGGACTGAGCCAATCGCTTCAGCGTACAGCGCTCTACCCCCAGGGTGATAGCGACGGGACGAGTTGGGGTGATGACCTGAAAACTCTGAGTCTGGAGAAGGTTCTTTGCCCGTTGGTAGGGGTGCAGATCGGTATCAATCGTTCGCTGCATAGGTGTGGATTGATGTCTTGCAGAATCTCTGGTGCGTTTCCGGGCGATGCAAGCAGAAATTCAGCCAGGTCTATTGCCAGAGATTTGATTAAAGAAAGCTAACATCTTCCGCTTCAAATCCCAATTCCTTTTAGACTGTTTTTATACAAAAATGCTGGAGCTGCACTCTTACACTCTTATATGTGCTTTAGCTTCAGGTGTCGTTGTGCTTTAAAGTTAGGGGCTCAGATCGATTGCTTAATTCCAGAAGTTCAACGATCGTCCCTTTGGTGGCATGCCTAATCAAACTGATAAATCTTAAGTACTGTGGCTTCATCATTTAGCTGGCTGGACTATTCTGAACAGGACAAGCGTAAAATGCTAGACGTCATTAGCCTGTTCAATGAAAAGGATACTCGCGACGAAATGGGAATTGGTTCCATTCGGGATGCTTTTGCCGATCAATTGTTTCCTGGTACCAGTACAATCCAGACCCGGGCCCGCTATTTCCTCTTCATTCCCTGGATCTATCAGGAGCTGGAAAGACACAAAACGCCTTCTAATCTGATGGATACTCGATTGCGGCAACGGGAAGTCCAACTCATCTATACCCTCATCGACGCTAGAGAAACTGGGGTGATTGGCGCTCAAGCACGGGAGAGGCTAAAGCGGCTTCCCAGTAATATTTACTGGTATGGATTGGGAGCCTGGGGTATCCGTTACTTTCCCGGTTCTCAGGATGAATACCACCGCTCTCTGGATACCTTCTACCCAAGCAGCCGTAAACAGCGAAATGATGATGGTGAACCAGTGGATGGCAGGCTTACCTGCAACTGGCATCCGAGTCTACCCGCTGCCCCCGCTAATTTCCCTGGCGTTGCCAACTTTACGCTCACTCGTTCCGAAGCAGAGTATCTGGCTGAACGAATTATTACCCGGCATCCCAACAGCCTGTTAGCCTTCTTAGTTAATAAGCGTGAATCTACTGCTGTTGTTAGGTTTGCCTGGGAACATCCCTTATGGGAGCAGTTTCCGTCTCACCTGCAAAAGCAGTTAAGCCATGCGCGCAACTTCTCTGAAACCCTTCAGGGAGCAGCGCTGCTCTACAACCTGATGCTTGCAGAAGAAAAGAATGCACAGGACTGGATAGAAGATTATCGCGAGGCACTTCAGGGCTGGGCGGGGCAATTAAATACACGACGGCAGAGTTTCAAACAGTGGGATTTGCCAGAGTTCTGGACGACGGTGACTGCAGGCGGTGCTCAAGTGTCACTCTCAACCAGAGATTTTATTCGTCGTTGGCTTACCTTTGCCCTCAATCCTGAAATTGCCCCGGCGATCGCCAGCCACCTTGAGGCACGTCACCATATTCGGGAACGTGAACTATTTCTGAAGAAGGGTCAAGCGCGCCTGAGCAATGCCCGGGCCCTGGAATTGTGGCAGGGAGAGTCCGGGACAGCACAACTGGACTACCGCTGGGGTTCAGCGCAACGAATCCTACTCGATATCCTGAACGGCTTTACCGAGGAGGAAGTTGATGCTGCAGCCTAATGATCGTGCTCACCTGTTCGAGTCCCTGCGTCCCCCGGAAGGTTATTCCCTTGACTATGGAATTGGCACCACCTTTACGCTCGATTTACTGGCGTTGCTCACAGCTCCCCTTGCCTTCACGACCTTTGACTGGGCAGATGAAGACGGACATCTGGCCCGCAGCCCTCAAGCTTTACTGGCAACGATGCAACAATACGCCGAACGCATCACTATCTTTTGCCAGACCGGTAAAATTGCTATTCCCAAAAACCAGAGTTTGCTTTACAGCTATCTGGAAGAGTCTGTAGTTGAGGTGAATGCTCCTCGAACAGGCGGTCTTTTTCACCCCAAGATCTGGCTTTTGCGTTTTATTGCTCCTGAACAACTCCCTCAGTACCGCTTCCTTTGCCTTAGCCGTAACCTCACCTTCGATCGCTGCTGGGATACCATTTTGCGGCTGGATGGTCAGGTGGTAGAGGATGGCGAGGAGTTCGTTGCGAATCGTCCCCTGTCCGATTTCATCAGAGCCCTGCCTACGTTGGCTCACCATCCACCCCTATCAAACCGGATACAAACTCAAATTGATCTGCTTGGATCAGAACTGCGACGAGTCGAATTTGAACGGCCACCCGGATTTGACCAACTCCTATTTCACCCTTTGGGACTGCAGGGCAGTTCAACACCACCCATTGATAGGCACATCGATCGCCTGTTGGTTGTATCCCCCTTTGTGAGCCAGAACCGCTTGCAGAAGCTGTCAAAGCTAGGGAAAAACAATATTTTGATCTCCCGTCCTGAACACCTGGATCAGATTCCAGCACCGGCCTTAGGTGGCTTCGCACAGCTTTTCCAGGTGAGTCCGGCGGCAAACCCAAATGATGAGGTAGATCATGACCCAACGGATGCCACTCCTGATTCCCTGGCGGGTCTGCACGCCAAGCTTTATGTCGCTGATTCCGGACAAAAGGCTCGGATCTGGACGGGTTCAGCCAATGCAACGGATGCCGCTTTTGAACGCAATGTGGAGTTTCTGGTTGAACTACTGGGTTCTAAACAGCAGTTCGGTATAGATGCCCTGCTGGCCTTTCAGGATAAGGAAGTTACTTTCCGCAGCTTACTGGAATCGTATATTCCACCTACAGAACCAGTCATTGATGAGAATCCACTCGAAGACCTGGCTAACTGGGCCGAGGTTCAGCTATTGCAATTACAACTATCTGCAATCGTTTTACCAATCGAAGAGCCAGATCAGTATTGCTTGCAACTTCAGTTTGAAGCAGTCGAACTACCGGAATTTCCAGCCGAAATTCAAGTGAAATGCTACCCAATGACACGGTGTGATCTTGCTACCCTGCTTGAGGCTCAAACTACGCGCACGATTGATTTTAAGCCGCTCACTTGTCAGGCAATAACGTCTTTCTTTGCTTTTGAGATCTGGACTAGCGATAACCAACAAAAGCTAAGCTCCTTTCTGCTCAACGTTCCATTAATGGGTGTTCCAGCGAATCGAAGACAACAGATACTGCGATCGCTACTCCAGGACAAGAACCAGGTGCTCAAATTACTGATGTTTTTGCTATCAAATAATAAAGCTGAAGTGCGTGAACTGCTGGATGGCTTTGGTATTGATTCTATTACGGGCGCTTCGGGGTTAAATGCCAGTAATGGAGGTAGTCCATCCCTCTTTCCAGTCTTTGAAGCAATGATCCGGGCCCTGGATCGCAACCCGATGAAGTTGGATCACGTTGCTCGTCTGGTAGAGGATTTACGGCAATTACCTGAAGAGGAACAAGTTCTACCCGACAACTTTGTAGCCATCTGGCAACCCATTTACACTGCACGCCAAAAACTGAACCGATGAAAAACCGAGCCTCCTATCCCGACCCAGAACAGATCCTTAAAGGACTAAAGGATTTCCAGCGCAATACGGTCGAATATGTGTTCCGTCGCCTTTACCTGGATAAGGATGCCAGCGATCGCTTTTTGATTGCCGATGAAGTGGGTTTAGGGAAAACATTGGTAGCCCGAGGCTTGATCGCCAAGGCGATAGATTATCTCTCTTTAAGGGTCGATCGTATCGATATTATCTATGTGTGTTCGAATGCAGAGATCGCACGGCAGAACATCCAACGGCTTAACGTTACGGGGAAAGACGATTTCAGCCTTGCCTCCCGGATTACCTTACTCCCTTTAGAACTGCATAATCTCACAACTAAATCTATTAATTTTGTCTCATTTACCCCTGGGACATCCTTTGATTTAAAGTCGGGTACTGGGTTGGCAAAAGAACGCGCCCTGCTTTACTGGTTACTTCACAAAGAATGGGATTTTCAAAGAAAAAGTAGCCCTTTGAATATCTTTCAATGTACAGCAGGGGTAGACAGCTTTCGCAACCTTGTGAACAGGTTTCATGATTATTACCAAATTGATACGACTTTAGCCCAAGTATTTATCAAAAAACTGAGGGATAAGATTCAATCAGAACAGAACCAGGAGCAACCTGATCTTTTTATCCGGTTTACAGAGCTTAGTGAGCCATTTAGTCGCCACACCAATAACATATCCTGGGAAGACAATCGAAAAAGAAATCAGTTGATTGGAGATCTAAGACTCCTGTTAGCAAAAGCTTGTGTTTCAGCTTTAGAGCCTGACTTAATTATCCTTGATGAGTTTCAACGATTTAAGCACCTACTTGAACCTGAGAATGATTTTAATGAAATTGCTCACGAATTATTCAATTTCTCAAATACCAATTCTTCTACTAAAGTTGTCCTGCTTTCTGCAACTCCCTACAAAATGTATACCCTAGCTCATGAGGCTACCGAAGAGAACCACTATGAAGATTTCCTGCGTACCATTCAATTTTTACAATCCAATCAGAGCCAAACAGACCACCTGAGAAACCTTTTGGATCAGTATCGCCGCGAGTTGTTTCGATTGGGCCAGAACAACTATGAGAGACTCCTGGAACTGAAGTCCGGGTTGGAGTCAGAATTGCGCCGGGTTATGGTACGAACGGAACGATTAGCGGCTTCTCTAGACGGGGATGGAATGGTAGTTGAAATTCCCTGCTCTAATATAAAGCTAGAACCGCAGGATCTGGAAACCTATCTAAGTTTGCAAACGATTGCTCGTATTCTAGGTCATTCCGATACTCTGGAGTACTGGAAGTCTGCTCCCTACCTACTGAACTTCATGGATGACTATGAGTTGAAGCGATCGTTCATTCGTGCTTTGAACTATCGAGATCAGCAAACCAGCCTTGCTCATGCCATCGCTACGAGTTCTCCTTTACTCCTTTCACGCCAAGATATAGAAACTTACGCCAAACTGGATCCCTGCAATGCTCGTCTAAGAGGGCTGTTAGAAGACACGATAGGAGCGGGTGCCTGGAAATTACTCTGGATTCCCCCTTCCCTGCCCTACTACGAATTAGGGGGAGTATTTAGCGATGCCAAGCTCACCCAGTTTACCAAGCGGCTCGTTTTCTCATCCTGGCGGGTCGTACCGAAAATGATTACCTCCCTGCTGAGCTATGAAGCGGAACGAGAGATGATGCAGTCTTTTGAAAAAAATTCACTCAACACGCCAGAGGCACGGGAACGACGGCGGCCTCTCCTTCGGTTTGCCCGTTCTAATGACAGTAAAAATAAGCTCAGTGGGATGCCAGTACTGGGGTTACTCTACCCAGGCATAGTTCTCGCCAGAGAAGGAGATCCTTTGACCTTTGCAATTAAGTCCGGTCAAGCCGAAACTATTTCTTTGGGAAATATTCAGTCACTAATTGCCTGCCGTATGGAGGCACTATTGCAGACCTTAAATATTGAACCGTTTGAAACCAGTGCTGAGGATGAGTCATGGTACTGGGTTGCTCCTATTCTGCTGGATCTGCACTTTGAACCTCAAGCAACTCGTGATTGGTTTTCCCCACCTGACTTAGCCAGTCTCTGGGCAGGACAGGAGCAAGAGCAGAAGGCTGATGAGCCAGACACATCCTCGTGGGCTGAACATATCAAAATCGCAAAGGCTATAGCCGATGCTCCGTCAATTCGCCTGGGTAAACCTCCTAAGGATCTGTCCCTGGTTCTGGCTCGAATGGCGATCGGCGCCCCTGGCATTGTTGCCCTTCGTACCCTGAGCCGGATCACAGGAAATCCTACCCTGCTCACAAACTCGGCTGTTAGAAATTGTGCTGCTCAGACCGCCTGGTCTTTTCGTACCCTCTTTAACTCTCCAGAAGCAACGGCCTTAATCCGGGGGTTAAATCCCAAGGAAGCTTACTGGCGAAGTGTGCTCGACTATTGCGTTAACGGTTGCTTACAAGCTGTTCTGGATGAATATGCTCATATTCTGCAGGAGTCGCTAGGGTTACTTAACCAGCAAGGAGAGGAAGCCGAAAAGGAAAATGCAGAGGAGACCGCAAAGGAAATTTCTGAGGCAATATCTACAGCCCTGACACTGCGTACTTCTGTCATGGAAGTGGACGAAATTGTGGGGGATACAAAGCAGGGTGAAATTGCTTTGGGTACCTACCGGATGCGTGGGCACTTTGCCGTTCGGTTTGGGAATGAGCCTTCAGATGATGAAAAGTATGTGAATCGCTCTGAACATGTGCGAAAAGCATTTAATTCTCCCTTTCGTCCTTTTGTTCTTGCCACGACTTCCATTGGACAGGAAGGGCTAGATTTTCATCCGTATTGCCATGCGATCGTCCACTGGAACTTACCCTCCAATCCCGTTGATTTGGAACAGCGGGAGGGAAGAGTGCATCGCTATAAGGGACACGCAGTTCGTAAAAACCTGGCATCGAAATTTGGACTGAAGGAGATTTTTTACTCGGATGGCGATCCCTGGGAAATTTTGTTTGAGGCTGGGAAGGACAATCGTCCAGCGGAGTCCTCCGACCTTATCCCCTACTGGATTTACCCAATAGAGCAGGGGGCCAAAATCGAGCGTTATGTCCCACACTTACCGCTCAGCAAGGATAGTGAACATTTAGCGGCATTACGTCATTCCCTCACCCTCTACCATATGGTGTTTGGGCAAAAACATCAGGAATATTTGATTGAGTTTATTCAAAAGCAGTGGTCAGACCTAAAGATTGATGGACTTGTGAAAGCATTAAAGCTGAATCTGGAACCTAGAGTTGACCCTCAGCCAGGGCTTAACGGCAGATGCGGATTTGGGGAATGACGACATACCAGCTTCCTGTAATTTCACCTGTTACAGCATTAGTTTGTTCAAAAAGGTAGATATGGCGGACGGTAACTTCACCGGGCTGAAATTGAAATTGTGCCGGGTTTATTCCTTGCTCCGTTAAAATCTCGTTGGCATGCCGGGATAACGCTCCAATTTCCTGACCTTGCTCGGTGTAAATTAACCAACCGTTCCGATCGCGATTGGCTCGTAATTGTAAGCGATCGTTCTCTCTCAGGGACTGGATGATAACCTGATTATTCTGGGTAGCCCGGTCACTCAGACGGATGTCTCCCCTTTGCACTCCCCTGACGGTTTCTCCAAATGGGCTGAGATCGGCATAGTAGATGATCTCTGGCAATTCAATCTGGCATTCAGTTTGCAATTGCACAGGCAGCTGAGTTTCTTGCAGAAATTGGTGTGGCCCGGTTGAACAAAGAATAAGTTCTTCCTTTGCCCGTGTCATCGCTACGTAAAATAAGCGCCGCTCCTCCTCCATCTGATCTGCCCTGGTAGAGAAGCTATCTGCCAACACAATGACCTTGCGAAACTCCAGCCCTTTGGCACCATGGCAGCTGGTTACGAGTACAGAGTCGGGATCTACTGACAGGTCAGGGCTTTCGTTAAATTCGTAGATGGCTGTAATAATCTCATTGACGCTGATATCAGTGGCTAAGTCCGCTGAACCATAGCCGCGTTCTTGATCCAGATCGTTCGCTATTTTAAGCAGAAGCTTGACGGTTGGTTCGGTGAGGCGAAACTGAGCAGCAGCAAAAAAGTTTTCAAACCGAGATTGTACTGATTCTGTGGCGGGAACAATGAGGCTACGGTCTCGATTAAGCGCAGCCAGAAGCCGCTGGGTGACATGGTTGCTGATCAGCCTGATACCACCTCCCTTTAAGGTTTGAGTGGGAATCTGTTCCCGTCGATCCAGTAGGGCCCGGATTGGGTTGAGATCGTCCCATTCCCTGGACAGAATCGCAATTTGGTGGGGAAGCACACCCTCATCGATCCACTCCCTCACCTGCTGCGTTACCCAGACAGCCTGGGACTGGACATTGGGAAACCGCAATTCCCTGACCGGCAATCCAACCTCTCCCATTCGCGCTTGATCAATTCGGACCTGCTCTTCAGGTTTGGATTTGCAGCGGTGGGAATTATGCTGGATCAACTGGTTAGCAGCATTGATTATGGATTCAGTGGAGCGATAGTTTTCGGTCAGCAGAAAGCGCTTTGCTTTGTACTCAGCTTCAAATTGCAGAATGTACTTTGGATTTGTGCCTCTAAATTTGTAGATATTCTGGTCATCATCGCCAATTACGCAAAGATTGATCTGCACTGCTCTGGCCTTGTCTTCTGACTCACCCAAGCCGGCAATTAGCTGAATCAATCGGTATTCCTGTTCCGCAACATCTTGATACTCATCCACAAAAATGTACTCCGTATTACCAAGGAGTCGAATTCGCCTGAACTGGCTCTCTTCATCCTGGTCATCCCCATTCCCCGATGCCAGCAGTTCACAGGCTTCTTTCAGTAGGTTGGTAAACCTTTGTTCAGCGTTCAATCGTTGTGGGTTGTTATCCGTTATGCTGCGACCAAGCAGGGCAAGCGCTAAACCATGAAAGGTGTAGACCCTTAACTGGGAAGCAATACTGCCAACTAGCGTGTTCAGACGTAGCCGTAGTTCCCGTACAGCATTACGGTTATAGGCTAAAACCAGAATTCGTTCAGGGCTAACCCGCTTGACCTTAATCAGGTAGGCAATGCGGTGGATAATGGTGCGCGTTTTTCCTGAACCAGGTCCAGCTATGACTGCGATCGCTGGGTTGTCGGCTTCGACGATCGTCTTCTGGACGGGGTTAAGTGGACCGATAATCCGGTTGTAGTCCGCCTGGGTGAGGGGTCGGAAAACGTCTTCGGAGTTAAGTTCTGGATATTGGGCAGCAAAGTCGGGGGCAGAGAGTTGAAAGTAATCCTGAACCAGTTGCTGGCGGGCTGCTGCATTGTGATGGTGACGGCCATACTCCAGCATCAGGTGGGTGCGGCGGGCCTGTTCAGCATAATGCCTGTCCAGTTGGGGATAGTTGCGATTGATCGTTGCGATACTAGCCCCTTTGAAAACTCGTACTTTGAGAGCCTGGCTGAACAGGATCAGACCATCGGTTAAACGCAAAATTTTGCGCTGATGCAGCCAGAGCAGAGCTTTTTTGAGCTGGTTTACCTGAGTTTCGCTGGGGTTGCTATTGCCACTGATCAATTCCAGCAGGGCTTCAAATTCGCATTTAAGCAACAGCCGGGCCCCGCTTTTCTGTTCCAGGTGCTGGTCAACCTGATGGTACAGAATCTCAAGGAGGCGATGGCAAAAAGCTTGATAATTCGCCAGTTCCTCCTGAACTGTTGTGAAAAGTGCAATGTCCTGATTGGGGGTCTGCAACTGCGCGATCCCAGACCGGAGACGCTTAAGTTTGAGCCAACCTAAGGATTTCCAACTCTCAATCACATCCACCAACGTAGCAGAGCTCAGTTTTTGTTGGCCCTCTGGGTCCAGGTGGGTGGCTAAGCTGCGGAGGTTGACCTGTAGGGTCTGGCGTTCACCCACTAGTGTTAACAAAGTGTCGAGGAGATTGTTTTCTAACTGGCAACGGCGATCGTAGGCAGTGCGGGCATCTCCTGTCACGCCTTTCGTAATCAGGATTGATAGAGGAATTTGGGAAGTACAGACTCCCGCCCGGCGCAGTTCTCGGATGCGTTCTGGCAACTCAGCCACGGGCACCCCTGACTCATCGCTGAGCCGTTCCAGAGAAAGCCGTTCCCCCTCCTGGCGGTGATAAAACTGGATCAGATGCATCCCGTAAATTAATTTTTCAAATGTTTGCAACTGAATGGCAGATAACCCTCTTCCCTGGCTGTACTGTTGAAACCTTTGCCAGGACTGCTGGGGAGTGGGATGACAGAGATGAAATTGAATAGCGGTGGATAGATTTTCTGCCCTTTCCAGCAAGCCAAAAGTTTCCAGGTGGTGCAGGGCCACTCGAATTCTGGTCTCCAGTTGTTCAGGCTCAGTGGCAAATTGACCGGGTAGCTCACTGGAGTGATCAATCTCAGTGGCAGTGACCCAGAACCAGTCCTCTGAGACTTTCTCCGATCGTTTGGCCAAGTGATTCCGAATGCCCCTGACTGTGGTGAAGATATTGCGTAAATCCGTGGCACTGAGCTGGTTTAAGCTTTTCAAGAAGAAGATAGTTTCAGCATCCTGGCTATCAAACAGGAGGATACAGGTTGCGGGTAGACCATCGCGCCCCGCCCGTCCTGCTTCCTGCACATAGGCTTCCAGGCTGCTACTGAGGGTATGGTGAATAACGACTCGGACATCTTTGCGGTTGATCCCCATCCCAAAGGCACAGGTGGCGGTCACAACATTCAGCTCCCCTTTTTTGAAGGACTGGAGAATGTGGGATTTTTGGTCTTTGTCAATTTTGCCGTGGTAGTACTCGGCTGTAATGCCTTGTTGTTGCAGTAGGGTTGCCAGTTTTTCCGCATCCTTGCGGGTGGTTGTATAGACCAGAGCACATCCTCCCTCTGCCAGGGCAGTTCTGATCGGTGGCAAAAGGGCTGCAACTTTATCGCCGGCAGGGGTGGGAATCACCTGATAGTCCAGATTCTGCCGCACCATGTCTGCGGTAATTTGCCTTTGAATGGCTAAGCCCTGTTCCTGAAACAACTGGCAGATATCGGCTTGCACCTGGGGAGTGGCGGTGGCGGTGAGAAGAACCACACCGGGCGTTGGGCGTTGTTGTTCGCTATAAAACTGCTGAATAAACTTGGGGATATAGCGATAGTCAGGACGAAAATCATGTCCCCACTGGCTAATACAGTGGGCCTCATCAATGACCCAGAGGGCAGGAGGACGTTCTTTGAGCAGTGCTCTCATACTGAGGCTGCGGAGTTGTTCTGGGCTGATATAAAGCAGTCCTTTTTGCCCATTACGGAGATCTTCCAACCGTTGGGAACGTTCTGGAGCAGTGAGATTACCGTTGATAAAGGTGGCAAAGTCCAACCCCATTTCTTCTAGATCCGCTACCTGATCTGCCATCAGGGCCTGCAAGGGAGAAATGCAAACCGTCAGTGACCATTGGCGACGGTAGTACATCAGGGCTGGGAGCTGATAGCAAAGGGACTTGCCGCCACCTGTGGGCATCAGAACCAGCGGATTTTCGCCAGCAAGGATGGACTGGATCACCATTTCCTGAGGGTGACGAAAGCTGCGGATGCCAAATTCCTCAAGATAGGGTTGGTAGGTAAAACCCTCAGAGATGACTGGGAATAAGTGATTCAGGGTGTGACGAAAATTTGGCAGATGTTTGAGCCAGACACAGGGGGCAGAATTACTGCGATCGCGGGAACATTCAAAGTTCCAGGCAAGTAAAGCAGCTATTGTAAGACGCTGATCAAAGCTGAGGCTAATGGCTGTTGAGGGTTGGTTCCAGAGTTGTTGCAGGTAAGCCTGATTCATACCCCTCAAAGCCTGATCTGGTAGGGTTGACCAGGCAGGTGGAGCCAAAAACAGCCAACCTAAATCCCGAAAAAAAAGACGATAGGCTAAATCAGCGGGGTCTTCCCCACAGGTTAATAACCAGATGTAAGCCTGCTGCAATGCCTTGGGTAGAGCCTGAAGAACGGTCAGGATCTTTTCCAGCAATTGTCGAGTTGCTCTGGCATCCTCTAAGGGATCGTTACTGGCAAAATCGCTGAGTTTATAGTCTTTTTGCAGTTTATGAGAGGGTTCCAGAGGAAAAGCCAGGACGGATAATTCCAGGGTGTCTATGATCTGCAGCGTGGATAGATCAGACCATAAAGCAGTGAGATAGCCCTGATCAAAACGACGAAAATTATGCCCGCACAATAGACCACCCGTTTGGTGTAGATTCAGCAGCTCATGGTATACAGAGTCGGATTGCTCAGGACTAACGTTGAGGGCTTGGGCTGAGGATAACAAGCCAAAACGATGAATTTGTTTTTGAGAGTTAACTTCCAGGTCGAGATATGTATAGATATCGAGTGCCGTGTTCAAGTTGTCGGTCATGGTTCAATGATCAAACTGAAATATTATGCTGTAACTGCATCACTGCTCCAGTTTTTTTCACTTGTAGTCTAATCAGGAGCAATTCTAGATTTGCTTAGGATACCCAGGAAAACCCACCGCTTCACCCACGTATCCGTACATGGGAAGGTCGATCGCTTTGCCAAACTATGGGTCAGCAGCAATTTACCTTGCATGTCGTTCAAACAATAAATAGTAAATCAGCTAATTGAAGAAGGGTATTCAAATTCCGAGCTCCGTCCCCTTGCGGGGAAAAAGGTTAGTTGAACGCCACCACTCCATCTCCCTCCTCCGTGCTGAGGATCAGTAGTTTCCGTCCCCTTGCGGGGAAAAAGGTTAGTTGAACCCTGGGTGGCGGAAAGGCGCGGCAGCAGCGCGTTGCCGTTTCCGTCCCCTTGCGGGGAAAAAGGTTAGTTGAACAAGGAGAGAGACCAATGGAAAGCATGTTTGAGTTTATCGCGTTTCCGTCCCCTTGCGGGGAAAAAGGTTAGTTGAACGGACTAACCCTGGCCCTTCTTCCTTCTCCACCTGCGTGGTGTTTCCGTCCCCTTGCGGGGAAAAAGGTTAGTTGAACGGGTGAAGGCGATGAACCTTAAGCCGTTCCACACGAAGGTTTCCGTCCCCTTGCGGGGAAAAAGGTTAGTTGAACACTCCAGTGCCCTAAGGCGCGGGCGGCGCAAGCTGCCCGTTTCCGTCCCCTTGCGGGGAAAAAGGTTAGTTGAACATCACCTGATGAAAGTGTCCCATGAAGACATGACTGGTTTCCGTCCCCTTGCGGGGAAAAAGGTTAGTTGAACGCTACAGTACATATCATCACGACACCCGAAGCCGCTTTGTTTCCGTCCCCTTGCGGGGAAAAAGGTTAGTTGAACACTTAGCCATAGTTACTCCTTGAGCCCGGTGAATAAGAAGGTTTCCGTCCCCTTGCGGGGAAAAAGGTTAGTTGAACATGGGTTCTGCCCTGATGCCGGGCCCATTCAAGAGGTGCGTTTCCGTCCCCTTGCGGGGAAAAAGGTTAGTTGAACGATCAGGACGTGCACATGGGCAGAGAAGCAAGCCACCGCGTTTCCGTCCCCTTGCGGGGAAAAAGGTTAGTTGAACGCGATTAACCTGGAGGCTAGAAATAGAGCACTCGGGGGGTTTCCGTCCCCTTGCGGGGAAAAAGGTTAGTTGAACAAAGATATTGCGGTTCTTTCTCTTCCTACTGTATGGGGTTTCCGTCCCCTTGCGGGGAAAAAGGTTAGTTGAACTCGTAGCCACTCCGGTCTGAAGCGCAGCGAGTAGTCGTTTCCGTCCCCTTGCGGGGAAAAAGGTTAGTTGAACATCAACACGTTAAGGAGAACTCAACACGACTATGGCGTTGTTTCCGTCCCCTTGCGGGGAAAAAGGTTAGTTGAACAATTTAAATAATTTAATTTTAGATATGCATCAAGACTACGTTTCCGTCCCCTTGCGGGGAAAAAGGTTAGTTGAACGGAGTACGAGCAGGACCCTGCAACAAAACCTAAACCGTTTCCGTCCCCTTGCGGGGAAAAAGGTTAGTTGAACAAAATTACTGTGCTGATATGACTCCTCAACAAGTGCTAGGTTTCCGTCCCCTTGCGGGGAAAAAGGTTAGTTGAACCTGGTCTTTAAGGATGGAAGTGAGGGGCACATAGTGTCCGTTTCCGTCCCCTTGCGGGGAAAAAGGTTAGTTGAACAATGGTTGTGATTCTGATCCTCTTGTCAGGGTTTGCTGTTTCCGTCCCCTTGCGGGGAAAAAGGTTAGTTGAACGTCATTACACCGAGGGCAATACCCCCGATGACGATCCCGTTTCCGTCCCCTTGCGGGGAAAAAGGTTAGTTGAACACTAAGTTTATGGTTGATGTAATGATGACCGATTCTAAATGTTTCCGTCCCCTTGCGGGGAAAAAGGTTAGTTGAACGCTGGCAGTCCTACGATGAGCTACCTGATGAGTACGGGTTTCCGTCCCCTTGCGGGGAAAAAGGTTAGTTGAACCCGCTAAATGTGCCCTGTGGGCAGTCGTCCTAACCATGTGGTTTCCGTCCCCTTGCGGGGAAAAAGGTTAGTTGAACCGGTGAAGGAGTCGGTGAAGGAGGTCGATGAGACCGGGCGTTTCCGTCCCCTTGCGGGGAAAAAGGTTAGTTGAACCTGGATCTCGCCGCCCCGATAGCGGGCGGTCTCCGTATTGTTTCCGTCCCCTTGCGGGGAAAAAGGTTAGTTGAACTCACGCCCAGCCAGCTGCAGGGCATTGTTCACCTCTCCATGTTTCCGTCCCCTTGCGGGGAAAAAGGTTAGTTGAACGCTCGGGTGGAGGGAGCTAGTGCGTTCCCTCGATGAGGCGTTTCCGTCCCCTTGCGGGGAAAAAGGTTAGTTGAACGATGTCTATGGTAATTACCTAGGCAAGGGAGACAGCGTTGTTTCCGTCCCCTTGCGGGGAAAAAGGTTAGTTGAACGTGAGACAGGCGCAGCGTACCACGAGATGTCAGAGGCGTTTCCGTCCCCTTGCGGGGAAAAAGGTTAGTTGAACGCGAACAATACACTAAGGGAAAATTGAAGGGCCGAAGGGGGTTTCCGTCCCCTTGCGGGGAAAAAGGTTAGTTGAACCATGAGGGCGCCCAGGAAGGCGACGGCATACACAGTCGTTTCCGTCCCCTTGCGGGGAAAAAGGTTAGTTGAACGTCTACGATCACAGGTCAAATCTCCGGCATCTCTTCCCGTTTCCGTCCCCTTGCGGGGAAAAAGGTTAGTTGAACAACCAATTGAATGGAAACGACCTGGTACTAACCGGGCGTTTCCGTCCCCTTGCGGGGAAAAAGGTTAGTTGAACCAAGCAGTTCGTCCCAGTCGATGGGACACTCTCCATGGTTTCCGTCCCCTTGCGGGGAAAAAGGTTAGTTGAACCAGATGTATCGCAGCCAGGCCGATCGCCTCTATAGAGTTTCCGTCCCCTTGCGGGGAAAAAGGTTAGTTGAACTTGGGAATGTATCGGCTCGATCATTGCAATTGCAATCGTTTCCGTCCCCTTGCGGGGAAAAAGGTTAGTTGAACGCCGTCGGCTGCGTCCTCCTGGACACCTACGAGCGGGAGGTTTCCGTCCCCTTGCGGGGAAAAAGGTTAGTTGAACTAGACATTAGTTGCGGCTCTTACGAGCGGCAGTGCCAGGTTTCCGTCCCCTTGCGGGGAAAAAGGTTTGTTGAACTTGCTTTGGTTTCCTTTACTTCTCTAGCTGTGGTTTCAACGTTTCCGTCCCCTTGCGGGGAAAAAGGTTAGTTGAACTTCAAGCTTCATAAAAAGACTAAAAGCAAAATCAAGTGGTTTCCGTCCCCTTGCGGGGAAAAAGGTTAGTTGAACGACCTAACCGAAGCTTTGACTCCCGACCCTACCAGCGTTTCCGTCCCCTTGCGGGGAAAAAGGTTAGTTGAACGAATAGGAGAATCTCATGGCTAAAGTTACCTTCACCCGTTTCCGTCCCCTTGCGGGGAAAAAGGTTAGTTGAACACTCTTTTCCGTTTTGCAATCGAACTTGGGAAAATTCAACTTGTTTCCGTCCCCTTGCGGGGAAAAAGGTTAGTTGAACTGGGTGGGCCGCTTCCGTTGCCTATTCAACCCATCCAAGTTTCCGTCCCCTTGCGGGGAAAAAGGTTAGTTGAACGGCAGACTCCCATGCAGTTGTTCTACCTGAACTAACTAACGTTTCCGTCCCCTTGCGGGGAAAAAGGTTAGTTGAACTGGGATGACTGGTAAAGGCTTCCAGTCAGGAAAGGTGTGGTTTCCGTCCCCTTGCGGGGAAAAAGGTTAGTTGAACACACCAACCTGCCGCTCTGGCGATGGCTGGAGCAAGTTTCCGTCCCCTTGCGGGGAAAAAGGTTAGTTGAACGACACTCAGCATGGGAAGTTCCTCAACGCGCCGCCCTCCGTTTCCGTCCCCTTGCGGGGAAAAAGGTTAGTTGAACGCGTACTTGTCGGTGAAGAACGGCACGCGGATACTGGTTTCCGTCCCCTTGCGGGGAAAAAGGTTAGTTGAACCATGCTATCCCTGGCCAGAGATTACAGCACTACTCGATATGCTTAGTTTCCGTCCCCTTGCGGGGAAAAAGGTTAGTTGAACAGACGACTAAGCTCCGAGAGACCCCCTTTTATAGGGTTTCCGTCCCCTTGCGGGGAAAAAGGTTAGTTGAACCTGGTACTCCCGATTTTTCAGGCAGAGATCCGTGTTTCCGTCCCCTTGCGGGGAAAAAGGTTAGTTGAACCGGGGCTGGCCAGCCGCCCGATCCGCGTGGTCCTGCCAGAGTTTCCGTCCCCTTGCGGGGAAAAAGGTTAGTTGAACGGCGATCATCATCGCCGATGCACTAGAGGGGGTGCTGGGGTTTCCGTCCCCTTGCGGGGAAAAAGGTTAGTTGAACGACGCGATGCGTGCTGAGTGGGCCGAGCTAGAACTGCGCCCGTTTCCGTCCCCTTGCGGGGAAAAAGGTTAGTTGAACCACGTTATAAGCCGAGCCAAGCCCCACTCTGTGGAAAGTTTCCGTCCCCTTGCGGGGAAAAAGGTTAGTTGAACCTAGGGTTTGACAACGTTAAGTTTCTGATTAACAACCACGTTTCCGTCCCCTTGCGGGGAAAAAGGTTAGTTGAACTACACAAAAGGAGAATCTCATGGACTTCATCAGCATGAGTTTCCGTCCCCTTGCGGGGAAAAAGGTTAGTTGAACAGCCGGTGCACGCGCCACCTGACGTCATAGACAAGGTTCAAGTTTCCGTCCCCTTGCGGGGAAAAAGGTTAGTTGAACAGTAGGTGGTGGTGTGCAAGCTCTTGCTCATAAATCCTCGTTTCCGTCCCCTTGCGGGGAAAAAGGTTAGTTGAACCTTTTAGATTTGTCCACGCCCTTCCCAATAGCTGGCTGTTTCCGTCCCCTTGCGGGGAAAAAGGTTAGTTGAACAACACCCACTAAGGAGACTGCTATGTCTAACGAAACCCGTTTCCGTCCCCTTGCGGGGAAAAAGGTTAGTTGAACGGTTTGATGCGGAGTGCCGCGCTGCGGCCTACCGGGTTTCCGTCCCCTTGCGGGGAAAAAGGTTAGTTGAACCTTCCAGCCCTGTCGATCTTGTCAAAAGCAAGATCGGCGGTTTCCGTCCCCTTGCGGGGAAAAAGGTTAGTTGAACCTTCTACTCATGCTGATACTTCCCCTGCTCCTGCCCATGAGTTTCCGTCCCCTTGCGGGGAAAAAGGTTAGTTGAACGGCTGCCGCCAAAGCAGCCCACGAAGCTGGCAGCATCACGTTTCCGTCCCCTTGCGGGGAAAAAGGTTAGTTGAACTGTAGTACCTGGCGTCCCCGAAGAACCGCGCCCGCTTGGTTTCCGTCCCCTTGCGGGGAAAAAGGTTAGTTGAACGAAATTCTAGCCATGGCTATCCCAGGTGTGAAGGAGGAATGTTTCCGTCCCCTTGCGGGGAAAAAGGTTAGTTGAACGCAGCGGACGCGCCGCTGCCCTACACATGATACCGACGTTTCCGTCCCCTTGCGGGGAAAAAGGTTAGTTGAACGTTGTTCAAACTTATACCCTGACTTGTTTTTTAAATTAGTTTCCGTCCCCTTGCGGGGAAAAAGGTTAGTTGAACAGTAATTTGTACCCGTGGGCAACGGGGAATAGAAAATGTTTCCGTCCCCTTGCGGGGAAAAAGGTTAGTTGAACAGTGCTTCAACTCAGCCTCGGACTCAGGCTTCTCAAGGGTTTCCGTCCCCTTGCGGGGAAAAAGGTTAGTTGAACAACTTCAGCTGCTCATCGCTCGCTCTGTTGTCGGTCGTTTCCGTCCCCTTGCGGGGAAAAAGGTTAGTTGAACTCGTCAGTTTTGTACTGCCCCTGGCAGTTTTCTGGCCGTTTCCGTCCCCTTGCGGGGAAAAAGGTTAGTTGAACGACGAAGCGCCCATACAGTCCTTGGCCACAGCGCCGGTTTCCGTCCCCTTGCGGGGAAAAAGGTTAGTTGAACATGGCGTAAGCCGAAGGAGTCAGGTATGTTGTTTCTCGTTTCCGTCCCCTTGCGGGGAAAAAGGTTAGTTGAACGTCGTCCCCACCGTGGTTGAGAAGGGGTTCATCCGGGGCTGTTTCCGTCCCCTTGCGGGGAAAAAGGTTAGTTGAACCTGATAGACCCGATAGCCGTAACCTTTCCCTCATGGCTCGTTTCCGTCCCCTTGCGGGGAAAAAGGTTAGTTGAACGGTCGAGGATGGCATGGTCGACTATCTCAGCGGCCCGCGGTTTCCGTCCCCTTGCGGGGAAAAAGGTTAGTTGAACTGCTCATCTGGTGGGCCTCGTGGACGGCCGTGAACTGCGTTTCCGTCCCCTTGCGGGGAAAAAGGTTAGTTGAACTGGGGCGCAGCTCTAGGCCACTGCGTTGGGACCTACACCGTTTCCGTCCCCTTGCGGGGAAAAAGGTTAGTTGAACAGGGAGGACGATGATCGCCTTCGTTGAGTCCATCTCGCCGTTTCCGTCCCCTTGCGGGGAAAAAGGTTAGTTGAACCATTTAGGCAGCATTACCAGCCCTTCGACACCGGGTAAGGTTTCCGTCCCCTTGCGGGGAAAAAGGTTAGTTGAACGAGCTGGTCTTTGCAAGCCTTAAATAATGCATTGCTGTCGTTTCCGTCCCCTTGCGGGGAAAAAGGTTAGTTGAACGCTATAGCGGAGGCTGCAGCTAAGACGGTAGAGGGAGGGTGTTTCCGTCCCCTTGCGGGGAAAAAGGTTAGTTGAACTCTGGGTCAAGTTCCCCTGGCTGACCAGGACATCGTCGTTTCCGTCCCCTTGCGGGGAAAAAGGTTAGTTGAACCCCTTATGATTGGAAACTTTACCATATTTGGTTTTCAAGGTTCATTTGCGAAGGAGTACTGAGACACTTGTTTACAACCTTCATATACATAAACTTATAGCTCAACAGTTCCTTGAATGAATCCATAATAAGGATTTTATAACAAATTTGCTAACGATCGCCCTGAATTTAAAGGAAATCTCTCAAAATTGCTTCGATTTCCATGGAAATGCTCACGCTAGCTTGCAGCGACAAATCCAGAATTTCCTTAAACTTTCTTAACAGGCAAAACTGGTCATTTTGCTAATCTCTTTGATAATCAATAAATCAGGTAATCTGGCTTTTCATATACAGGACGACCACCCCAAACTTTAACCTGTTCTAAGGCAAGTTGCGGCAGGGGATAAGCTCGTAAACTATCTTCCTTAAGATTGATATACTTCAACCATTCCTTTTGGGCCAGGTTTAAAAGGGTTTCGCGATCGAGGGGGCATTCAAAGACAGAGTACTGCACCCGTTGACAATGCCGCTCCAATGCCTTTGCCAGTTTTGTGCGACGTTTATTATTGTGGACATCGTAGCAAACTAACCAGAGGTGTTTCATTTGATCGTAAAAGGTTCGTAGTCAGGGGTTTGGGATTGGAGACAACGGGATAGCCAGCGGCATTGTTCCAGAAGAATCTGGCTAAGTTTAAGATTGCGATTTTGGGGAGGATAGAGCAAAGGCTGGTTTAAGTGTCGCTCCAGTGCGCCAAGAAAGAGTTTTTTAGCAGCCTCTCCCAGCCAAATCCCTTCTCCTGTGGGTGAGGGCTGAAAATCTTCTAATCCTAAAATATCCGTCTGGATCAGATGGATGACCGTTTGATCCACAACGATCGGGCGGAATTCCTCCATCAGATCAAGGACAAGGTTGGGACGATAGGGAGCGATCGCATGAAAAAAGCCGAGATAGGGATCTAAGCCCGCCTGAACACAGGTCGAAAAAGTGCGAGAGAGCAGGACACCATAGCCCCAGCTCAGCAAAGCATTGATCGGATCGAGAGGAGGCTGGCGATTGCGACCCGTAAAATTCCATTTCTCTGGAAACCAGTAACGAAGAGCCTGATAGTAATAGCGAGCACAACTTCCCTCCATGCCCATGAGCTGGTCACGGTTCAGATCCGAACTTGCCTGTTGCAGAGTTAATAGGGAAGCGGCGATCAGGTCGATCGCTTCAGTCAACTCGCTATAGCGATTTTGAGTGGCCCGATTGCGCCGTTGTAGCAATGTACGCTGATTACGGACTTTGCCAGCCACCATCCGACGGGCCAGGCTTAAGCCAAACGAGGTTTCCACTGCCCGATACTGGGCCAGGCGGACAGCAGGATTGGTGTGAAATTGTCCCTGCAAGCGCCCCCGAAATCCACCATCACCGCGTAGAAAAATGGTCTCAATCCCGCGATCGAGGAGTTGAGCAATAGCCACACTGGTGAGCTGCACTCCTGGGAGCACCACAACAATATCCAGTTCTGCCAGGCGGCAAGTCCGAATTTGTTTTTGCTTAACCACCTGCAAAACTTCATTTTGATACCGAACCACTGTTCCGGGTTCTGTAAGGTAAAGGGCTGTCATGGTGAATTTGATCGACCCCTCCAGTAAAGCGGTGGTTTGAACTACCCTGTTCAAAGCCAGGACAAAATGTGTTGGAAGCACAGGAAGTCAAAAAGATGGGAAGACGAGGGGTACGGCAATTGTTCTGCTACCGAACTGGCATCGCGGCGATCGTGAACGCTGGAATGACCTGGATCGTTTTGATCATTGCCCCACTGGGTTTGTTTGCCGTGATTTTATCTACATTGCTGGTCTTTCTGGGCAGCCTGACCACGGGAGCCGTGAGCGATCGGCTATTGCTGGGTTTGCTGGAGCCAGAACTTCCCTTACAGGTGGGAGCTGAACGGGTTAATCAGCAAGGGAGACTTAACCGAGAAGAAGGTCAAAAGCGATTGCCCGAAGAGGATTAAAGAGCATCTAACTGAGCAATCACTTCCAGGGGTTCCAGTTGGGAGGGGGTATTCCAGGCAGAGCCGCCTACGGTACGCCGACCTCCCCAGGAGCCAGATTGGGGTTGCTTGAGCCGTTCCGCTAGAGTCAATCGCTCAAAAATGCCAGCGGTATAATCCAGATCAGCCGTTTCAGGATGGCCAGGCAGACAACCCAGCGTATATTGATAGCCACCCCTGCGATGATCGCGCAGCATAAGGGTTTCAGGACGCAGACCAGAGAGTCCAAAGGCTTGAGCTAAACCACGGTGAAATGCCCTTGGATCAACGGGTTGATGGAAATCCAGCAGATTACAGAATCCGATCTCTCCCCGATCAGTAGGGATTAAGGTAATTCTTTTTTCGTCCAGGTGTTGTTGCTGAACCTGGGCCAGGTGTTGCCAGTAGGGTTCCGCTTCACCAGCCGTACCGGGATAGGGGCACTTACCCTTGGCAGCGGCAATCAGCCATTCTGTTCCCCTACGAAACTGGTCAGAGTTGAAGCGTTCCCATTGAGCTTCAGACCAGCTCCGTCGATCTGGTGGTAATTCAAGCTCTTGCACCGTTTGGTTAGCCAGTAATTTAAGAGTGGCAACGGCATTGGCGGCAAACTCCGAGAGTTCCTGTAAAGGTGGAGGCACATGGAGGTGGTCACAATCCCAGGCGATCGCCCTGAGCCGTGAAATTGTGGCAGGAGTTAACACCGAGGCGGGCAATTGGAGCCAGGCGGCCGCACAGCAAGCATCGGCATCAACCATCGTGGTTACTATACAAGCGGACTCGCTCCCATAGGTTTCGACCAGGGATTGCTCAGTGGGAAACGGCATTTCAGCGATTTGAATCTCTGCTCCCCCTGTCCGGTGATGATCCCAATGGTGATCTCCCCGTTTTGCTACCCATCCCGGTACAGTCCCATCCACCATCAAAATGGGAACGTCTGCGGGGAGGCGATCGGCGTGGGTGGTGACCAGATAGCGCATTCTTGCTCTAAAAAGCTTGCTCCTTTAATTTTTACAAACCCTCTGCCTGGCTTGGGTTCAAACAGAGAATTTGTTCTGCAAGCTGGTTAACTTCGCTGGCTTGAATTGTTTGATTAAGTTTTTGGTGTAGTTTGATACGCAAGACTTGGGGAGTTAATGCAGCAATAAAACGCATGCCATAGAAGAAGTGTAATTCCACCTGGTCGTCTGGGGATTGAGGAATAAACTGAACAATATAGATCGGTTTATCTCCTACGGGGTGCTGTTTGAACAAGAGTTCATGGCATTGCTGAAACTGCATTCGTGCTTGGTAAGCTAAGAATAGCTGTGCATAATCTCCGTTCAAGGCGTAACTATCCTCTAACAGATTACGACATCCGGCTCGGCTCAAAATGCTATTCAGCAAATCTACGGGGGTTTCAAGATACCCGAGGTAGTAATTTGTGTCTTTTGCGACCCGCCAGAGATCGCAGAAATTCAGGCAATCCTCAATTAGGTTGAGCACACCCGGATAAAGAACCCGCTGCCCCTGATCGTTAATACAGGTAAACCACGTATCTATCCGCCCATCACAAGCAGCTCCCCACTTAAACAGAATCTTGTAAAAATCAGCGATCGTCCAGTTATAGGTTGCCAGAAAAGAGTGGGGATGGGATATACACCATTGATCAAGTAGAGATAATCCTTCCTTGAACAGAGATTTTGCCAGAAAAGAATTAAACGATTGATCATGCTCGTAAAGATGTTGCTGATCAATCAGGACTTCCAACGTGTACAACGGCCAACCTTTTGTAGAAAGTTTCCTGTGGTGAATCAACAATTCCAACTGATGCGATCGCACAGTTTTCTCTAATATCTCCAGCACTGAATTACCCTTCCAGGATCAACAGCTTCAGTTTAACTGCAGCTTTGAATTGGGGTATTCAAAGTTAAGCTAAATCTGGAAACAGGTTCGTCAGATCCTGTACCAACCTTTCCCGTACATAGGTTTGTATAGCCCTGGCTGAGGCAGGATGGGGGCGTTCTCCGGCATGAGCAATATCATTACGATAGGTGGTTAACCTTGACCATAATTCATCAAGTTTTTCCGGTTGGGTTACATGAGCTGCTACAGGCTGGTTCAAGTCACTGTTCTCACTATCCAGTCGGTTAAGCTGATCTTCTATGTCTCTCCGGCTATGTTTATCACAGTATTGATATCCACTCTTCAGGTGCAGTACGGAAACAATCCACTCTCTAGCCATGAGGATCGCCTGGGTCGTTAGATCCTGTCTGGTGTACCACTGAATCAGCAGAAACTGTTTATTTAGGATTTTAATGTCATCAGAAGAGTTCGGTTCCTCAATGGCGAATTGTCCATAGTCGGCCTGGATCTGATCGAAAATCAGCTCAAAGGGTCTGGCAAAGGCACCAAGTTCATTCAATAATCTAAATGTAGAAAGTTTTTTGAGTCTGCTGGCCTGTTCAATTAAATCCTGTCCTCTAATGGTTTCGATTGCTAGGGAGATTGCTTCAATATTATTACTTAGGTTAATGAGTTGAGTGGGTCTATTAGCAGCGCCTTGGCGATGTAAGTTAGCCTGAACATTTCTGAGTAATCTTCCTAACTCTGTAGATGAGCCTGTAGAAATAAATTTATCAGTTGCTGTTAGCCAATCGAATAATGTAACAGCAGGAGTCAAATCCAGGATAGGGTTCTCTAAACTCTCTCTTTCGTATAGCCCATAATACACTCCTCTTACATCGACGTTCTTGGCGCGACGAAGAAAGCCGATTACCAGCAACACTAAAAAAGGAATGGAGCGGAAAGCATGAGTGATATCAAAGATAATTTCAGAATCGGAATCTACTTTAGATACAACAGTACTGAATATATCCCATACTTCGGGTTCGGAACGGGCGTTAGGAATACTAATAGGTTGCAGAACAGCCTTATGACCTAGAGTTGTTTTAAAGTTCTGCCAGTGGGACTCTTCAGCCTGTGTGGTCATGAAGACGGAAACTGCTTCTGGCTTAAACAAATCAATCAATGCTTCAGCAACATAGCAAGTCTGGATGCGGCTTTGCTCCCAGGTATAACAGGTTTGCTCATACCTGCCTGTACCTAAAAATGTGAGTAAGTTAACCATAGGATATAGTGTATTTTCAAAGTAAACGACCTAACCGTTCCCGTAATTCTCTTGCAGACTGGTTTAAGTGCTCTGGAGTATATCCGGTTGTTTCTATGGCTACAGCCATTTTCAAGTTATTTTCTCTTAAGTGCATCCAGATAATATTACAGCCATCCTGAGTTTTGAGAGTTGATCCCTTAACGCCATTAACGGGGGCGCTATAGGCCCGCTCATCATAATAAACTTGCTCAATCCATGCAATTTCAGGGAGCATTCTCTGAGCTTTTTGCCAAATCCTAGGTCGATGGGGTTCCTGTGCATCGCTCCGAACCTGGATAACTGAAGAACGGTTAGTGCTAGATGCAGGCAAATTTGCGTTTTGGATTAAGGCAGGTTGTGAGTTATAGAGATAGGGTAGGTAAACTAAACCTTGAAATTCTTCATGGATATAACAGACTGGAATCCCCAGGGAGTTACCCACAATTCCCATAATCATCGTCTGAGCTTTGAAGCCGCCGGTAGCTGCTAAAGTGACTGCCCCAATTGCTTGATTAACTAATTTTTCTAGAAGTTGAGCCATTTGCTCAAGAGCAGAACTAGACTGATCAAGCCCATAGTTAATACCAGGAAGTTTTCTAAGCGTGATACTTTGCTGGTCAAATAACTGGCTTTGATTAAGGAAATCTTTAGTTACTTCAGCACACTCCAAACCGGAAGCTGTATCTGTATAAAGCAGAATGATTTGATCCTGTCGATCGGGGCCAAGATGCCACAGGGTATTAACTTCAGCACTGATCAATTCGGGGTCAGTCTGGTTCATCCAGGCACAGGCACGATCTCGATCGCCAATAGTAGTCTGCCCTAACCAGGGACGTTTACTGGCTTCAGGAAGGGTGCGATCGGCGTTGGTGAGCAGAGAAGTTCCCACCGTCATAATGATGGTCTGCATAGGATGATTACTGGGATGGATTTAAGGGTAAACCGCGATCGTGAATCAGTGCAGGTAAAGCAATTTTCAAACCGCCTCCCTGATTTGTCTCCCGTTCATTGGCAACAAACCACTGAAAAGCCTCGCCTGCTGGATTGGGAGCAGCTTCAATACGGGGATAGTGGACAGGTAGACGATCTTCAAATCCTTGAGCCATCCTAGAGAAAGCAGATAGAATATCTTTGCCATAGGTTGCAGCTACAGTTTGCTGGAAGCTTTGTATGCAGGTGGATGGTTCTCTAGAAATTGAATGCGGCTCAGATAGCAAGGACTTATAGTAATTTTGCCAGTCTGAACCAGGTTTCAAGTCCGTCTTTTGCCAATCAATCTCCAGGCGAACACTTCCAAAACCTAGAGGCTTACCACCACCTAAACGATGATAGTGCTTTTCTGGTAAGCTCAATAACCAGAGTAATGCGCCTAATTCGCAGTCAGACAGGTTAGTGATGTCAATAGTGAACGTAAACTCAGTTCCGGGTTTCACCCATGCCTGAATTGAACGGTTCTGGTCATCTCTCTGTTCCTCTTGATCTAAGCGAGGACGACGGTACTCTTGGTAATGTCCTGTGTTTCTGACCTGAGTTCGATCTTGGCTAGGGTTATTCCAGTGACTCTGTGGTAAGCCATTATGGTGAGGATAAACTTTACGCCCCCTTAATCCTCTCTCATTAGAAATATAGCCCTCTTCTTTCTTAACGCCACTTGGTAAGAGATCACCATTTTTGGAATTTGCAGCATAAAAGCGGGTTTGTTCAGGCTTAGGCTGTCCCAAAATTGCTAAAGGAAAACCTTGCGTCCCAAATGATTCAATACAGGAGGTATCAGATTGGCAAATCACATTACTGATTCGTAAATTACCTTTGTAAGCTCCTTTACCTTCTTGATTGACCCAACCAAAGACGCGATCCGCGGGTGAAAGTTCACTAATACACGTTGCAGGCTGTTGATGAGTTGATAATAAGGCTGAAGGGGGTAAGTTGTATAAACCCCTGGTGATCATCACCGGGTAAAGTGCAAGAACTGTCAAGTTGTTACCCGCTCGTTTGACATGGGCATAACACAGACTTCCCTCTGTTAGCTCTCGCTCGTTAGCTCCGCCGACAACATGACGTGACCATCGAGAGTTTTGTAGAGCTGGTGGTGCTTGTAATCCTTTTTGGCGCTCATCTTCATGAATTTCCTGATAGTTCTTAATCAAAGATCGCCACTGGTTCTTTAAATCGACTGATAATGGAATTTTAGCTCCCTTACCAAAGAAAACACGCTCATCATGTTTGTTGTCAATGTTTTTGTTTGTGATACAAATATAACCAACTTCTTGCTGCATTTCATCATCTAGAGGACAGTGCTTTCCAAGAGGTTGTCCCGGATTCGGGCGACGTAAAGTCTGACCAGCAGGTCCCATCGCCTTCACTTTCCAATATGTAAAAATTGGGTTTCCATCGTGCTGTGGAGATCGGTATTTTCCATATTTCTCAAGCCAAACTGTTACTCGCTCTCCATGGGGAGGCAATTGATTGTTTGCTGGGTAGTTAGTTCGATTAACAACTTGAGTACTGTTTCTGTTGTAACTGGGTAACCAGGCAGCATACATGGGGTCCCCTCTTCTTGGAGCACCATTATCAGTAATTGTGGATGTTCCGGTGTAAAGCTGAATAAATTCTTGTCCGTTCTCTACTTCGATCCGGGCAGGTACCATCTGTAACCCTAAATTTGCCGGCATCCGGTGAGCAAGGCGTTCATCGTGGGCTTCAAAAACCGCAAACCGGGAGTTAGTGATCGCTTCATAGGCAGAGCGCAACATTCCCTTGATTGATGTAGGAGGTAAATAGGGCTTGCCATCAATTCCTTTACGAATTGGAAACGTTTTGTGTTCCTCACCTGTGGCATTGGCGGCATCAGGAATTAAGAGAGGGGTATTAGTGGTGAGTTTGACAGTAATGCGTCCAGACCAGCGGTCTAGAGTATAGCTTCCATGACCCATTCCCTTCTCAGTTGGATTATGGTCACCTAATTCCGGGTGTTCAGTATTACGAGGTGGTGCAGGGATGAAATTGTAAGGATTGTGAAAATCTCCTCGCATATTCTGTACCTGGTTCCGTGCTTCAGGGTTCGCCTGGTTCTGATTATTTGGATAATTCTGGGCTCTATTAGGCTGTACTGCTCTTGCTCCACCCTCGAATCTTGGTTGAGCTGATAGATTAGGAGTAATCCATTCTTCCCCTTTTAGCCGTACCTTCGTTGGTTGTCCTTGGACCTCTTCCAACTCAACTTCCATTCCTTTCAACTTCAAAACATTTGTGTTCCTGAGTTCTCGGATGGAGGTGGATAATTCAGCTTCTTTAGGGCACATGGAAACTGAGTTGCCGTTTTTGTTGATATAATTCACCTTAAGAGTGTTATTTTTGCCGACAAGTTCTATAACACCTGCTGTCATCATTTCACCTCCAGTTCCACCAATCGCTCTTCTACAACCGCAACATTGCCATAGTCATCTACAATTGCCACATATTCACAGCTATGTAAATAAACTCGCTGACCCTGTCTCAAATTGTTCACAGGAACAGGTAAAGCTCCAATCCGGGCTTCAGCTAGCGTGCCCCATCCCTCATTCATATTTGTATTCACACCTTCTCCCCAAAGCAGATATTTTCGAGGAGTAATCTCTTGGGCAATAACTGGTTGAATAGACTCACCAAAGACTTCAGGAACTTGTTTTTCTGTCAATAGAACTGCCTGGCCGATTCCAGAAGTTTGATTCAACCAGCGTAATTCGTAATCAGAGGTAAATATTCTTGCTTCAAAAATGTTCTGTAAGTCTAAAGGCTGATTTTGGTTGTTGATAAGCCTACCTTCAGCATCAACTCTGGCAAACTGGCAAGCCGATGGTGAATAAACAATGACAATAGCATTGGTCATAAATGAGGCTACTTTTTCCAATGCGGATCTCAACTTAATAGAACTTTCTTTACAACCCAAAAGAGAAGGTATTACACTCTGGTTGTTATTCATGCTTGTCCTCCAATATTTGCTTCCTGGAGCCACTGCTGCCAACTCATAGTCAAAGTGCTAAGAAATTCACCTGGCAATCCTGTAAAATCACCCATTGAAAGAGTAACGTTGTGTATTGCACCCAAAGAAGAATCTAAACCTCTAGCTTGAAACTGGATTTTGCTGACTGAAATCGCGCCCATTCCTCGATTTGTTCCGTACCCTAGAGGAATTCGTCCGGCTAATAAGTCACGCAGAACCAATAGCAATAAAGCTAAGGTAGGATTTGCTTCAGTCCCTAATCCTGATAGGTCAAGCATGAGCCGAATTGGGTTCCATTTAAACCCCATAGGCTCTAGTGTGCTATAGAGAAATCCTTCAGCAGCACCACCTGTCCAGCGGTCAATGGCTACATGAAAAGCCTGCTGGGTTCCCTGTAGATTAGCCTCCTGTAGTGCCCCTCTTAAGCTGGTTTCAGTTTCCGCTGCCTCAATGTTATTCCACTGTTGTGCTGTCATATTGACCTGGGCGTAACAGTCATCGATCGCTAAAGCACCCATCCTTCCCAATTGGGTTTTAGCGGAGTTATTCTCATTGTTCTCTAATCTGGCTGCCGAACCAAAAAGGGATTGAACAAGGGGAACGTTTTGTACCTGTTCAATAAACCGTTGATTGGGGTCGGAGTTATTAGAAATACGGCTGTTTAAAAGGGTGCGGATGATTCGCTCTGCTTGAGTTCTCAATGAACCTTTGATTGAACTACCGGGAAGAACGAAGGATAATTGACCGTTTATAGCACTAACCAAAGGCAAACTATCTACTGCTATACCATCCGCTTCCGTTTTCACCATCACCGGGCCAACAGGTTGCCAGTGAATATCAATAAATAGTTTTGGTGTTCTGTTACGAGGTGTGGGGGTGCTGGATAAAGCGTTTAAGCTAATCCCCTTGCCTTCGCCTCGTAAGGTAGCAATCATGCCCTCAGGATTAGCCAGATCCTGATCTTTAATGCTTAATTCCGTTAGTTGAATGCGCCCGAGCCCTCGAGTTTTGGCAGCCCCCAGGCGAATTTCTTGCTCCTGTAATGCTTGAAGGAGGGCAACAAATTCAGCCTTGCACTCTTCCCAATCGGCAGCATTGAACCGCTTAGCTTGCTCAACAGTTATCTGGAGGGGAATGCGGGTTCCTTTGGGAAGGATAGCGCGATCAAACTTCACCCTTTCGGCAGCAGTGCCTGTGAGGCGATCGATCCCCACCCCATCTCTGATTTCTGCAACTGTTTCTTTGATCGGGGCATCTTCTACAAGGACATAGCTAGCATGACCTCTGCTGCTTTCTGCTCCACCGTTCTGCTCCTGAAATCCCCAGAGGTGGTTGACGAAGTCCAGATCAGCACTCATCCAGGCACGTAAAGCTCCCGCTAAACTGGTTCCAGGAACATAATAATGCCCTGCTCCATTCTCGGCTAAACACAGATCCACAAGCGGATCGCCACCATTACCACCAATATGAAGTGGGGTTATGGCCAATAAGATGCCACTAATTCTGAGACGTGAACTAATTCTTCTAGCCATATCTATCCTTCTGCATCTTCTGCATTTTCTGCATCACGTTTATGGGCACGCATGGAGGCATCAATAAGGGTTTTAACAGCTTCTGCCCAAAGAAGTTGTTTCAAACGTTGTTCTCCATTGTGGGTAAGAGTTATTGACCTGATAAACGCCCTATCTTCAAAGCCCAATACTTTCCAAATCTGGTTCTGATCAGTTAGCAACTGTCTAACTTTTTGGCGGCTATCGGAGGTCCACTTGTCTCGACGATTCTCAATTTTTTCTAAATGAGTGAGCCAGTTTAAAGCCAGTTTTGCGTCCTGGATAGACTTCAGTCGGTTGGTTATTGAGCGAAGGGCACCCAACTGTGTGTTGGTTGGTAATTCTGAGCCAAACCCTAGAGCACTTGAGCGATTAACGGCTGAGATTGATTTTGCAAGGGCTTCTCGACGGATGGCTTGCCGCCAGGCTGCCTGTTCAATGATCTGTGCATAGGCAACTACCCGCTCATTATCGTTAGTCTGCAACAGGGATGAATGATTGTCTGGAACGGGAGCATCAATGGATTTAACCGTCAGACTTGAGGTGGGACGGGTGAGCAATGGATCATTAAAGCAAATCTGTCCAAACCCCTCAGAGCGGCGATCGCCAATTCCTGTGACCTGAAGCTGAGCTAATTGTGCTGGATCGGGCTCGCCTTCGACCTCAAAAACGAAGCAACTTCCAGCCGCCAACCCAACTAATGAAGGGCGGGGCAATCCCCACCGTACTTGCCAGGATTCGAGCCGGCTCTGTCGTGCCATCATTGAGAGCAAGCCTTGTGCGTGTCTTACCTTCAGGTCTATTCCCAGGTGTTGTTTAAGTGCGGCAATTAGAGCATCGACGGAAGCATCAGGGCGAAGCCGTTCATTCCGTAATTGCAAATCAGACAATAGCCAGACCATTAGAGTTTTGCCATGAAGCTTGACATCAGCATGAGCATCCCTTGGATTATCGACTTCAATACTGATTGCACCATAATCATCTTTTTTGGACAGCCCCAGTCGCTCCTTGCGCTTCTTGCTTGCCAGGTTGCGATACCAGTTCTTATCCTGCTGTGAGAATTGATCAGCCAGTAAGGCCGGTAATCTCAGTTCAGCCCTGAATATCGTGCCTGGATTGATCGCCTCATAACTGTAAACGCCCCCCACGTCTTCCGTTGGACGCTGGACATCATCCTTAATCGTATTGTGCGTTTCTACCCCTGTGGACACTTTACTATAGGTCGGAAGAGCATCTTCAGCTTTGCCAATGTAGCCAATCCGCTCTCCTTTGAGTTGACCTTGAGCTGATGCTTCAGATTCTTGAAAGCGGTTATAGACCAGGCACCCTTTCGATAAACCACCTTTGAGCTTGTCAGCAAATAAAGCATAGGGAACCGGCCGACCCGGTTGACCACTTATCTCTACGGTTCCATTGGTGACAACAATATCTCCATGGGCAATTGGGCCATCCAGGTTAATCTTAAAATGTTGCAATTTACGTCGAATCAGGCGCAGGAGGTGAGAACCGGGAATATAATCCAGCGTTTCTGTAATGTTGCCGATCGTCCGTTTTGCAATAATTAGTGGGGATTCAGCCTTAATTCGCAGTCCGATCGTTACCCAGGAGGAGTTCCGGGCTTCAGTTTGAACATTCCAGCTGAGGGTATCGACTTCTGAAGCTGCAAGTTGTGGTGGTTCCGGTGCTTGGTCAAAATTTTTCTCTAGCCATTGAAGGTAGAGTTCTGGTTTATCGACAACCTTTAACTCACATTTACCAGCACCACGGCGACGTTTGCCCCCTAAACGCTCAACCATGATGCTTCCAGCAACAAGGAGTGTGAAAGCTGCATTTTGTTGATCCGGCTCCAGACTTTCCAGGTTTAACTCACAGTCCACATTCAGGATTGTCCCAGCTCTAACCATTTCTTCAAAACGGAGAAAATTCTCCTCGGCACAGCCTGAATTTGGATCAATACTGATACCGGGTTTGATAAATGAAATTGCTTCCTTTAAGGCTGATTTGCTAGCGATCGCCTGTCGCAACTTAGCCGGTAGATGGGCCGCACGAATTGATAAAGCTGCTGGTTGAGGAGGTTGCTCTTCTGCTTGATCTGCTAGAGCCGGTTGATCACCAAATAAATAAGTAACCCACTGATGCCAGGTACCATCTTCATCGCCAGTATCCAATCCATAGGCCACTAACTCACAGGCATCGCGCCAGATACCAGTTAAGGTTTTGGCAGGGATATAGGGCAAACCATCGGAATCGCGTTGAACCAAGCTGTCAATGTCACCCGGACGACCTGCACCTGTACCAATATGCCAATCGCTGAGCATTATTATTGAGGCTGTGAATTCTGGCTTTGGATTCACACCCGACTGGCTAGGGGAATTTGAGTTAACTTGTTGTCGTACAGAGGAGTTTCTGTTGGCATTAGGCTGGTGCCTATTGTTTCTTCTATTTCTTCTACTTTGCATTATTAATCGGTCCTCACAAACTCTGCTGCATCGATCGCATCGATTAGGGCAGTCATATAGATATTTGTTTCTGGCTCTAGTTGAAACAGAGACTCCTGACTCCCGGCGAGGGTAACAATCCCAGCGTCCTTATAGCGATCGCGAATCAGCCGGTACCGGGCATCTGCTATATCTTTGCCTTCGGATAGACTTGCCCGCAGATCATGGGTTTGGCTGCTTGGTAATCTGCGCCGCCCTTCCTCATCAGTTTCCAAGAGCACCTGTATTCGCTCTTCCAGTTGTTGCCAACTATGAAAACCAGCCCAATCAATGCCGGTAGCTCCATTCAGCCGTTCACTTATCGTAACAACATAGGGGCGATGATAAAGATAGGTCTGGACTCCAGGCCGGAGCTTACCCCGAATCCGATCAAGATCCACATCACTGGAATCGTAAAGTATATGGAAATCCAGGGCGGAGCAGGGATAGGGTTTATGATCCTTTTCAGGATTTGTCACTTTTGTTTTTACTGTTTTGGCAACCTGCATCAAATCAGCAGCGAGGTTATAGGCGACTGAAAAGGGAAAGTGAGGTTTGATGATTGCAACCCCTGCACAGGCAGACAAACGGCCAACGCCTAAGGCTGCTCGCGCAAGTGGTGATATGTCAGGATTGCTTTCAGTTTCTCCTTCAAAAGCAGCCAGAAATTTTTTGATAAAGGGCAGGGCAAATTTTCCATCACAAACTACAGTTAAGTCGTCACCACCCAGGATCAGTGGAACAAGAGGGAGAATTGACCTTGAGCTGGGCGTAAAAGCATTTAGAGCCGTGATGAAGGCATTTTGGGTACAGGTGTCTAAGGCAATAGAGAATCGACGTAGTTTATCAACATAAGCTCTATTGCTACTCTCTCCATCACTTTGGATATGCTCATGGAAATTGAGAAATATTTCACCCAATCCATTTCCATCAGCGTGAATCACTGCTAACCAGTCCAGTTGCTGTTCAAATTCTTTCTCCAAGTCATCCAGGCTGCGAACCAGGCGAATATTTCCTTGGTTTGGGATCGCGGAGAGGCGCTTTACTGCTTCAGGGGCAATCTTATGCTTGGAATGGGAAACAGCAGACACGATCGTGTCTTCTCTACCCTTGACCCAATCTAAAGCAGGCAGGCCACTGGTCGAACACTCATTCAGTAAGGGAAGACGAAGAAAACGCAACGCTGAACTTGGTCTACAAGAGCGGTTGAGTTCATAGGCTCGATGAACCTTTTGATTGACCTGGCCCAAATGCTCAGTTTGCCAGTCAAACTCTTCAAAAACGCCACCAATCTCGAGACCTGGAGCTTCTTGTAAGGCCTTAGTTGTGACAATCTGAATAATTTGTTGGGCATCAGCCTTATCTTTCACAAGGAGTAATGCCTTACCTGATGTCGAAACAATAATTTCTACCCTTGTTTGGGTGTTTTCAATAGGAGGATTTAGCTCCACACTCAGTAAGATTTGCTGCAGCCTCCTGCTATCTTGGGAATCCCTGAGCCGCTGATTACCTGTCACCTCCGCAATGGCATTCAGCACCCATAGAGTTCCTGAGCGATAGGTCAGTTCAGAAGCGCCAATATTCTCCTTTAACTTATTTGTTGAAAATATATAATTCTGGTTTCCAGAAGTTTCGATCAATACGAGAAACATATCACTCAACTTATTATGGATGTAGGATTGATAAGCAGCTGATGAACCTGTTCCAGTAAAGGTTTAGGTACTGGACATGGCTTACCATTTACACAAGCAGCAGTGGTCAATATCAAATAGGGTTCCCTTTGCTCGATCTGCTCGACCAACGGTAAGGAACTTTGAATAACAGCAATTAGCTTGAGATTTCCACGATCGTGGCAAAACTCATGCCAGGGCTGTACTTCATCTGCATTTGAACTTATCACGAGGTAATGGGAGCAGGCTTCTAACAACGGAATTTTTTCAGGTTGTACTTTGCCACCCACATCCACGATCACCAATTGTTTCTGTCGCCGCAGGTTGAGAATTGCTTCGTAGTGGTACGGAAAAAAGCCGGGAGTTAGCGTACCACGGTAGACCAGCTTAAATTCTTCTCGTTCTGCCTCCGTTAGTCCGTTGCCGGCATCGAGAATCCAGTTACCTTCGCCATCCCAGTGGGCGCGTTGCAGGTAAATGTCCGGGTAATCCGGTAGTAAAGCATTAAATAGGGCGTGAGCAAAGATGCTTTTGCCACTATCGGGAGGGCCAACAATCATTAGGGCCGGACAGAGGGGTTCACAGGGGGGAATGCCCAGCTTTTTTTTCAGTGCGATCACCTGACCCACCCTAACCAGGGGAGAATGACTCGCTACAACCACAGCACCCAGGCGGGGGTCATAACAGGCAACCCAGGCGGTGGGGTGCAGTTCATGAATGAGATGTCCATAGAGCCACAGCGGGCCACGACCGGATAAGACAATCCCCTTACCTGGATCAATGTTTTCGGGTAATTGTAACTGGGTCAGATCAGCGGGATATAGGAGCCGATCGGGTCGGGTGAGGGCGATCGACAGCAACTGATAGGGGATACCTTCATCTGAATGGTGATGGCTGAGGGTAAATTGCAGCCCGGGTTGGGAAACTGTTTGCATGATGGATGTAAAACCTGGTTTGGATGAGAGCAGACAAAGTATCAGAGCTTCTTAACCTTTGACCTTGCCTTACGAATGGCTAAGGCATTATCGACCGCAGCGTAGGGAGTTCCCACAATTGAGCCAATCCACATTCCCCGTTGAAAAGATTCCTCAAATGAGCGTGCCCCAGTTCCGAAGATCAATCCACATAACCCTAAAACTGTTAGAAAAATTAATAAATTGTTCCAGCGGCGCGTGTAGAGATAAGTCGTAAACGGAATAAGTAATGCCAGTAGCACAACGACCCATATCTGGCGTCGGGATAGTTTAATGGTCTTAACCAATTCCTGCTCAGCTTGACTTTTTTCTATTTCCCCCACTCGTTTTTGGACTTCATCTGGATCAAAGCTCATTACTGCCTCCTGGCCTGTCATCTTTGCTGCAGCCAGCATAAGAGACAGTTGAACAGGGGTATTCAAAACCTTCTACGATAGAGAGAGAGCAAAAAGTTTTTCCAAGCATGAGTTTCAGTTATCCCCCATCCCCTCAGATATTGAACTGGCTCAGTGCCGGGCATCTGGCTAATCGGCTCCACCGCACCGTTCGCTGGTGGGTCTTACTGCGATTGATCTATGGGGAATCAGAGCAACGTGGGGGTGAGCTACCTGAACCGTTTAGTTATGCGGACCTGCGCGATCGACTGTTT
>ERZ1066137.291-NODE-291-length-41431-cov-16.864317_pt1 | contig 41431 bp, 36 predicted proteins | sample MGYA00382784_ERZ1066137 | MGnify/ENA primary metagenome ERZ1066137 (study PRJEB33369, sample SAMEA5778367) | biofilm metagenome | biome: Industrial cooling water; feature: Water cooling tower basin; material: Biofilm | place: United Arab Emirates | collected... | reverse complement strand
GTCGGGCGGCGGCGGGGGCGGCGTCGCGGCGTCGCGGGTCGCGCGCGCGCCGAGCAGCCGCCCGAGCTGGCGGTGCCACGCCTGGGCGAGCGACGGCATGATCGACGCCGACAATTGCGACAGCGCCGCGGCCGGCAACGAGAACCGGCCCTCGCCGCGATCCTCGACGGGGACGCCGAGGTCGATCGCGTGCTGCAACCGCTCGAGCACCTGCTCCGGCTCGGCGCCGAGCAGCTCGGCGAGGATCTTGACCTCGAAGCCCGGGCCGATCAGCGCGCCGGCCCGCAGCACCCGCAGCACCCGCGGCGGCAGCGAGCTCCACGCGATCGCCCGCGCCTCGCCGCCCGGCGTGGCCTCGCCGCGGACCACCGCCTCGCCGTCGCGCGCGCGCACGGCCGCGAGCAGCTCGGCCGCCGCGCCCTGCGGCTCGGCGTGGAAGACCAGCAGCAGCGGCAGCTCGAGCCCGCCGGGCCGCTGCACGATCTGGGTCAGCGCCGCCAGCGTCGCCGGGTCGGCCTGCTCGACGGCGTCGAACACGACGACCCACCGCGCGCCCTTCTGCCGGGCGAGGCGGTTCCACAGCTCGACGACCACGACCTCGGTCGCGCGCTCTTGCGTCTCGCCGAACAGCGTCCGCGTCCGCGGCCGGGTCCGCCCTGCCCGCGCCTCGCCGAGGATCGCCTCGGTCAGCCGCCGCGCCTCGAGCAGCGGCCGCAGGGCCGCCGGCGCCACCTCGCAGCTGACGCGGATCGATTGCACGGACTTCGGCGGCTCGGGCAGTCGACCGAGCGTCGCCACGATCCTCCGCTCCTCGACCAGTCGCCACAGCCGTCCCGAATTCGCCAGATCGGAGTCGCCCATGCCCGGATGCTACCCGGACCGCCGTGGCGCGTCGTGGGGGCTCGAAGGCCCAGACGGCGCGCGGGCGGTGCGGTACGATGCCGCGCATGCTCGCCGCGCATTCACGTGTCGCGTTCGCCGCAGGGGCGCTGCTGCTGAATGTCGCGTGTCGGCCCGCGCCCGCGGTCGCGCCGCCGCCCGCGGCCGCGCCTCCGCCCGCGACCGCGCCGCCGCCTGCGACCGCGCCGCCGGTGGACCGTCCGGACGCGGCGCCCGGGCCGACCCCGGACCCCGAGCCCGAGCCCCGCGAGGACACGGGCGCGGCGGACCCGTTCGAGGTCACCGTCCGGGCCGTCGTCGTCGGCGCCGGCGCGGCCGAGGCCGCGGCGCTCGTCGTCGACGTCGACCCGCGCTTCGTCGTCCGCCTGCAGATCGTGGCCGTCGATCCGGCGACCGCGTGGCTCGCCCCGGGGCGCCGCGATCTGGCGATTCACAGCCCCGCGCGCACCTTCGCCGGTCGCGCGCCGCCGCCGGGTTCGCGGCTGCGGCTGCGGCTGACGGTGCACCCGCCGCGCTCGCCCGACGCGCCGCCGACGTTCTCCGGGCTGCGCGTCGAGTGATCGGGTCACATCGGCTGGAACTCGATCACGTCGTGGGTGTCGCCGCGGAGCACCGAGCCGATCTGCCTGGGGCGCAGCTTCTTCTGTACGAGCACCTCGAGCGCCCCGTGGACCGCGCCGAGCGTGAACGTCAGCGGCCGCTCCGAGCCCTGGGGCTCGCCCGCCGAGCAGATCGTCTCGCTCAGGCGGACGACGTACCGCTCGCCGTCCTGCTCGATCGAATCGACCAGGCACAGGCGCGTGCCGTCGGGGCCGAGCGCCTGGCGCAGCATCGCCGCCGCCTCCGCGAGCGGGACCTCCCGGCTCCCGAGCCCGAGCGAGTGCGCCAGGTTCTTGCCGCGCATCCGGCCCGCGCTCTTGAGCCCGACCCACGCGGCCTGGGTCCCGAGCGTCTCCTCGATGCCGACGACGACCGCCTTGAAACAGATGATGCTGCTGAAGTCGCCCAGTGAAGCCCGCAGATTCGCCATTGTCACAACGCTCCTTCCCATCCTCGTGCGGCGTACGACTCGGCGCAAACGGCCGACGACGCTCCGACCGATGCACAATCCATTCTCGCGCCGCGAGCGTCGGCCGCACCAACGACGACGCCCAAACCTTACACGAGGGGAGCTTTCGACGGCAAGGGTTTTCTTCGCCGGATCGGCGGCTCCGGTGCACAGGACCACCGATTCGTAATCAACGGGATCCACGTCGCCGCCCGGAACGACGATTCGGAGCCGGTCCGCGGCCCGCGCACCCGCGAGCGCGCGAACGGCGATGAACCGGGGATGACGAACGTTTCATGATCGGCGGCGAGGGTGCGCGCGGTCCCACACAGGGACCCGATCCTCGCGCGATCGATCTCGGACTGACCGCCATGGTTGCGGCCCTGGCGCGGACGCGCCCCACGCTCCGACGCTCCAATCGTCGTCGATCATCCATGCGCCGACGGCCGCGCGGTCCGGGCGGCCGCGAGGGCGAGGGCGACCCCGACGAGCGCGACCGCGGCGCCGGTGAGGCCGACCGCCTCGAGTCCGACGACCCCGATCGCCGCGCCGCCGAGCCCGGCGCCGAGCCCCTGGCCGAAGAACACCATCGACCCGTTGAAAGCCAGCGCCACCGGCCGCGTCTCCGGTCGCGTCGCCGCCAGCAGCCTGGCCTGAATGATCGGGGTGCGCGAGAACAGGGCCGCCGCGCCGATCACCATCCCGATCGCCAGCGCGGCGACGACCGACGCCCCCGCGGCCGAGCCGACCGCCGCGCCGCGGCCGTGGATCAGCGCCGAGTACGACGCGAGCGCGAGCGCGGACACGACGAAGCTGGCGGGGAGCACCCGATCGGCGGCCCGCCGGTCGGCGGCCCGTCCGCCGATCACGATGCCGACGACGCTGCCGACCCCGATCAACACCTGCATCGCCCCGACGCCCGAGCCGGTGAAGCCGGCGATCGCCTTCACCACCGGGCCGACGTACGCGATCACGCAGAACGTCGCGGCGAAGCCGACGAGCGTCAGCGACAGGTACGCCTGCACCGCCCGCTCGCGCAGCCCGCGGAGCGCCGACCGGTCCGCCCGCGCGCCCCCGGGCAGGGCCGGCAGCACCAGCCGGATCGCCAGCGCCGCCGCGAACGCGACCAGGCCGGCGTACACGAAGGTCCCGCGCCAGCCGGCGAGGTCGCCGATCACGCTGCCCGTCGGGATCCCGAGCACGAACGCGAGCGTCATCCCGCCGAGCACGACCGCCATCGCCTGGCCGCGCCGCTCCGGCGGCGCGAGCTCGGCCGCCGCGATCGACGAGATCGGCCCGACCAGACCGGCCGCGAGGCCGCAGAGGATCCGGACGACGACCAGCGCGCCGAGCGAGGGGCTCGCGGCGCCCGCGAGGTTGAGGCCGCCGATCAGCACGAGCCCCGCGACCAGCACGGTCCGCCGGCCGACGTGCGCGACGAGGCCGGCGACCACCGGCGCCGTGATCGCGTAGGTCAGCGCGAACGCGGTGGCGAGCTGGCCCGCCGCCGCGATCGGCCGGCCGAGCTCCTGCGCGAGCGCCTCGAGGTGCCCGGCGTAGACGTAGGCCTCGGTGCCCATGGCGAAGCTCGCCAGCGCGAGGACGAAGATCCGGCGGTCGATCGAGGGTGGCTGCGACATGAGGCGGCGCGTTCCTTGTACCTCGAAGAGGACGTCGACCGCTCAGCGGCCGAGGCAGGCCATGAAGCGCTGGAACAGCCGGCGATCGCCGCGGATCCTCAGGCGGCCGCGCAGCAGCGCCCACAGCGGGCTCGCGCCCTTGCCCGCGATCGCCAGCCAGGCCGCGGCGTCGGCCTCGATCGTGACGTCCGCCGGACCCTCCGCCCCGTCCGAGATCGTCAACGCCCCGCCCTCGACGCGGACCGTCGACGTGAACGGCTCCGCCCCGGTGAACGCGAAGCGCAGCGTCCCCGCCAGCTCCTTCGCGCGGCCGCGCTGGAACACCAGCGGCAGCGCGCGCACGAACCCGCGCGCCGAGCCCGGGCGCAGCCCGCTGCGGACCCGCCGCAGCTTCTTGTGCGGGAACCGCCTCGCCGCGTGCGCCTCCGCGTCCGAGCCCGGCAGCACGTACAGCGTCTCCTCCTTGTCCTGCAGCGGCCGCACGACCTGCTTCAAGAACCCTGCCTTCGAGTTCAGGTACGCGCCGAGCACGTCCTCGCCGGCCGGGCACACCGCCATGCAGTAGGCCGCCTTGTAGTTGGGCTTGTAGGCGAGGCTCTGCCACATCGACACCGTCTCGCTGTCCGTGACGCGCTCGCGGTAGTCGCGGCCGCTCTTGCTGTCGGCGATCGTCTCCACCCAGTCGACGAAGCCGCCCATGAACTCGCGGTAGTTGTGGGTGTTGCAGGCGCCGAAGTCGAAGTGCCCGTCGGCGTGGATCGCCCCGACCGGGCACGCGCTGACGCACAGCTTGCACTCGATGCACGGGTTGTAGTCGATCGGCCGCGTCTCGCCGTCGATCCGCGCGTCGGTCAGCACCGTGCCGAGCAGGATGAAGTTGCCGAACTTCGGGTGGATCACGTTGCGGTGCAGGCCCATCTGTCCGAGCCCCGCGGCGACCGCGACGCGCTTGTGCGACACCACCCAGAGCCGCCCGGGCCAGCGCGACGTCTCCATCGGGAACGCGATCGACGGGTTGAGGGCGCGGTGGCCCTTCTCGACCAGCGCGCGCGCGATCGCCTGCGCGACGTCGTCGGCGTGGTCGCCGGTGCGGTGGAACTCCTGGTTGGCGACGCTGCGGGCCGGGCTGCGGACGCTGTCGCGGTTCATCCGCACGACGAACGCGACCAGCGTGCGCACCCCCGGCAGCGCCTCCTCGACGTACGGCCGCTCCTCGGCGACCTCGGGCCGGTCGACGGCGACGAAGCCGACGTCGTCCGCCCCGGCCGCCAGCGCCACCTCGCGCAGCCACGCCGCCGTGACGCCCTCGCTCGCCGGCGCCGGTCGGCGCCGGATCTGCACCACCGTCGGGTGTGTCTCGATCTTCGCGGACATGCTCGTCTCCTCTCGTGAATGTTCGTTGCAGTTCACGCGCCGCGCCGGGTCATGCCGGCCATCACGACGCCCATCATCCGCACCCGGCCCCACCGCGGCAGCAGCTTGAGCGACAGCTCGAGCAGCCGCGCGAGCCAGCCGGGCCGGACCGTCCCGCGGCGCCCGAGCGCCGCCAGCGACGCGCCCGCGACCTCGTCGGGCGTCTGCGCCAGCCCCATCGTCATCGCCGCCCGCGCCGCGAAGCCGCTGTGCACCGGCCCGGGCGCCGAGGCCAGCACGTCGACCCCGCGCGGCGCCAGCTCGTGCCGCAGCCCCTCGGCCAGCGATTGCACATAGGCCTTCGTCGCCGCATAGTTCGCCGCCCGCGGCACCCCCTGGAACGCGACGAGCGAGCTCATCAGCACCAGGCCGCCGCGGCCGCGCGCGGCGAACCGCCGGCCGAACGCGTGCGACAGCGCCGCGACCGCGCGGCAATTGACGTCGATCATCTCGAGCTCCGCCGCGAGGTCGGCGTCGATGAACGGCCCCGAGGTGCCGAACCCCGCCGAGGCGACGAGCAGGCCGACGTCGAGGCTCCGCGTCGCCGCGAGCAGCGCGTCGACCCCCGCGGGCGTGCCGAGGTCGACCGCGACGATCCGCGCCGCGATCCCGAACTCGCCCGCGAGCTCGGCCGCGAGCGCCGTCAGCACCTCGCCGCGCCGGGCCGCGAGCACGAGGTCGACGCCGGCCGCCGCGAGGCGCCGGGCGAACGCGCGGCCGATCCCGTCGGAGGCGCCCGTGACCACCGCCCACGGGCCGTAGGTGCCGCGAAGGCGCGCGGCGGCGCGGGGCGTGATGTTCGTGGAGCGCTGGCTTGACATGATGGTCATCATTCCTTTTTGCGAAGCAATCGCCGGCGGGCCCCGCCGGCGCACGTCGATGCGATCGGATCAGTCGGGGGCGGCCTCGCGCGCCGCGGACAGGATCCGCGCGGCGAGCCCGGGGTCGTCGACGAGGCGCCCGAGCACGACGGCGCCGACCATCGTCGACGCCAGCCGCAGCGCCTCGTCGCTGACGGTCCGCGCCGGCCGCCCGGGGTGGAGCTTCTTCTCGACCAGGCGCAGCAGGCCGCGCGCGACCCGGGCGAACGCCTCGCGGACCGGCGCCGGCTGGCGCCGCCCCTCGGTGCCGAGCGCCGCGACCACGCAGCCCTGCTCCGGGCGCTCGAGGTGCGCGGGCGAGAGGTACCGGCGCAGCGTCTCCGCGAGCGGCAGCTCGTCCGCGAACGCGCCCTTCGTCGTCCCGACCGCCGCGGCGAGCACCGCCTCGGCGACCAGCTCGTCGCGGCTCTCGAAGTGCGCATAGAACGCGCCGTGCGTCAGCCCGACGATCTTCATCAGCGCCGGGATGCTGACCCCCGACAGCCCGTCGCGGCGCAGCGCCTCGGCGGCGGCGCCGACGATCCGCTCGCGCACCGCCTCCTTGTGGCCCTCGGGGTATCGCATGATGGGCATCATACCACGGCCGGCGGCGCGCGCAAGCCCGGCCGGACCGCGCGCGCCCCCGGCCCCCCCGGACAGGCGTGCCAGGTCGACGAGGGGACGATAGGCGGAGGAGCGGTCGAATTTGCGGCTACGCTGTCCGTGTGCGGCTCGTCCTCTGCGCGCTGGCGCTCGCGGCCTGTCGTCCGCGCGTCGCCGATCCGTCGCCGGCGTCGTCGATCGACGTCGAGCAGGTGCTCGCGGCCCCGCTGGCGCCGGCAGAACCTGCCCCCGAGGACATCCGTGAGCCGGACCCGCGCGAGCCGGAGCAGAGCCGGGAGGCCCGGCGCGACATGGTCCGACGCGAGAGCAAGCGCGACACGCTCGGCCTGCCGGCCGAGCCGCCCGGCGAGCCGATGTGCGGCGACCGGCGGCCGGATCGCTGCTATCTCGTGCTGAAGGGCTGGTGGTTCGCGCTGCGCGTCGACATGCAGCCGCCGACGGCCGCGTCCGCGGAGGAGCGCCAGGCCGCACACCGGTCGCGGGCGGCCGTGCGGCGGCGGGTGGTCGAGGCCGAGCTCGACCTCGTCGCGTGCGGCCACGAGGCCGTGCGCCGCGACCCGTGCCTGCGCCGCGACCTCGCGGTCGGCTTCACGATCGGCCGCGCCGGCGGGCCGATCCCCGGCCGCGTCGAGGGCGATCCGGGCGCCGAGGCGATCCGCTGCCTGAGCTCGGAGGTCGCGCGGCTGAACCTCCCGCGGCTGCTCGATCCCGAGGCGAGCACGGTCGAGGTGCTGGTCCGCCTCGACTACATTCCGCCGAGCTATTCGATGTACGTCGCCGCCGGCCGCGACGGCTGGTTCGGCCCCGCATCGACCCGATACGTCGACGTCCCGTGCCGCTCGGCTTGACACCCTCTGACTCGTCCGGACACAGTGCGTCGATGCTCGCGCGGCTCCTCGCGCTGTTCGTCGCGGCGGCCTGTCTGCTCTCGCGGCCGGCGTTCGCGGCGATGATGCGCCACCACGACCTCGCCTCGCTCGCGCTGGACAGCGAGGCGATCGTGCGGGCCCGCCGGCTCGGCCCGCTCGCGGGCGACGACCGCGTCGCGCGTCACGAGATCCTCGCCGTCTACGCCGGCCCGCTCGCCGTCGGCGACACGCTCCACGTCGCCTACGCCGCGTATGTCGATCGGGACATCGAGCGCACCGACGAGGTGATCCTGTTCATCCGGCCGCGCTCCGAGCGGCGACGCGCCGCCCCGCCGGACCCCGGCCGCTGGCCGGTCGCCTCCGGGGTCCGACTCGTCGACGGCGGCCGGGTGTTCCGCTTCGTCCAGAAGAACAACCCGGGGCCGTACGTCCCGGTGCCGCAGGGACGCGATCCGTACGACGTCATGCACGACCCGCGCGGCGGCAGCGAGGCCATCAGCCTCGCCGAATTCGAGGAGGAACTCGCGCGCGCGATCGCCCGCGCCGACATGGTGCGCCCGCTGCTGGCCGATCTGGGGTCCCCTGCGGGGCGTCGGCGGGCCCTCGCGTGGATCGGCCCGCCGCCCGGCGCGCTGGACGACCGCCCGGTCATGCTCGAGGACACCGACGACTTCTACGAGGATCGCGTGGTGAAGGCGATCCTCGAGGCCCTCGCCCGCACCGGAGACATCGCGCTCCTGCTCGACGGCGTCGCGCGGCGCCGCGGCGGCATCGACCTGTTCATGCTGCGCCACGGCTTCAAGGCGCCGGCGCTGTTCCCCGTCGCCGAGGACCGCCGGCAGCCGGGCCCGCGCCGCGCCGCCGCGACCACGCTGATCGCCGAGGACCTCGTCGCGCTCGACGACCCCGCGACGCTCGAAGGGCTCGCTCGCCTGCTCGTCGACCCGGACGCGCGCGTGCGCCGTGCCGCCGCCCAGGTCGTCGCAAACCGCGACCTGAAGCACCCCGCGCTGCGCGCCGCGATCGTCGAGCAGTTCCCTCGCGAGACCGATCCGTGGACCGCCATCATGCTGGCGCAAGGCGCCGGCGGCGACGTCCTCCGCACATTGAAGCCGACCGGCGGATGGCCGATCGTCGCCGTCGATCGGCGCGGACACGGGCTGATCGTCCGGTGGGCGAAGTGCTCGGACGGGCGGCCCGCGAGCGTCGCCCTGCTCGTCGCGCGGGACGGCGCGCCGGCGCAGCGCGTCGAGCTCGTCCGGACCTCGCTGTCGCTCGGTCTCCTCTCCTGCGCGGCCGCGTACGGTCTCCCGCTCGATCCGCCGCCGCTCGACCCGCGGATCGAACGGACGGCCGAGATCCGGCTCGCCCGCGACGAGGGCCCGCGGACGTTCACGATCGCGCTGCCGCGCCTCGACCCGGTCCCGCTCGAGGATCAACCGAGCGAGCCGCCTCCGCTCGAACCACCGCCGCCCGCGACCTCGCCACCCGCGACCCCGCCACCCGCGACCCCGCCGCCCGCGACCTCGCCCGCGACTCCGCCGCCCGCGACCCCGCCGCCCGCCGGCTGTACTTGCAACGACCGCCGCGGCGCGGACGGGGCCGCGCTGCTGGTCGTCCTGTTGCTCGCCCGACGGCGCCGCCTGTCTCGAAGACCATGACCTCGAGGTCCGCCGGGTCGGCGGCCCGACGGCGTTCGACGCTGGCGGCCTCCTGTCGGGCGGCTCGACCCCCTCGCGCGACGGCGCTCCCGAGCGTCACCGTCGCTCGCGCCGAACCCGACCCGTGATCGACTCCGACGCGCTCGCGTTCGGCGCCTGTCACGAGAGCAGCGACGCGCCCGAACGCCGCGGAGCGCCCGGTGCTCAGGCCGAACGTCGAGGCTGCTCGCTCGCGCCGCGCCCGTGGCGTCGACCCCGGTACCGGGTTAGCCTCGGGCGATGATCGACTTCTTCCGCCGGCGCCTGCGCGAGGCCGCAGAACAGGCGGAGCTCCGGATCCTCGCCGTCGAGCGTGAGGCGGACCGCCGGATCCGCGCGCTCGAGCAGGCGAACCTGGCCCGCGAGCGGGCGCTCCGCGACGCGGGCGTCCGCGGGCTACGGATCGCGTCATGGTTCCGCGAGCTCGCGCGGCGCCCCCTCGACGACGCGCCGCTCCTCGCGCTGGCGGAGGTCGTGGTCGAACCGGAGTGGCGCGAGGCGCTGCTCGCGGCCGTCGAGCTGACGACCTTGCTCCGGTCGGAGACCTTCGTGCACGAGCCGCGCCGCGAGCTCGAGCTCCGGGTCCAATGGCTCATGCGCAGGGCCAAGGCGGACCACGATCATGACGTTTCGGTGCTCCTCGGGCCGAAGGGTCGAGTGCTCTCGCGGTGGCGCGGCGTCGTCGACGGGGTCGCCATGCGCGCGGCGGACTTTCTCGGTCACGGCGACCTGCTGCTCGAGCTGCGGCCCGTCCTCCATCTCAAGCTCCTGGAGGGTGGCGAGCACCTGGACGCCCTCGCGCGCGCGCCGCTGCTCGCGCGGCTGCGGAGCCTCGATTTGACGTCGACCGGGCTCGACGACGTGACCCTGATGAAGCTCGTCGACTCGCCGTACGTCCGCGAGCTCCGCTGGCTCGACGTGTCGAGGAGCGAGATCACGGACGCCGGGATCCACGCCCTGGCGGCGAGCGAGAACCTGCCGCACCTGCGTCGGCTCGAGGTGCGATACGCCCGTTGCCGCAATCCATGTCCGCAGCTCGTGTACGAGGAGCACCACGACTGGGGACCGGCGCCGCGCCGGCTCGAGTCTCCGCGCTTCGGCCAGGAGCTCGAGGACCGCTACGGCCGGCGGCGCTGGATCAGCGACGCGCCGCGCTGCGACCACGAGGACGAGCTGCACTCTCCGCTCCCGCCGCAACGGTACTCCTGGCTGGATTGACGCCGGCGCGCGCCGGCGCGCCGCCTCCCCTCGTACCCTGCCCGTCCCTTCGGCTGCAACGCGAGAGCCCACGCCTCCCGGCGCGCTCTCGCCCGCGCGTCCATTCACGTCGCCTTGCTACACTCGCGCGTTGTCCGGCCCGATGCATCGTCGCGCGGCGAACCGTCCGAACCGACGTGAAGGCCTCGCGCTGGCGCTGGTGTTGGTCGCCTGCGGGGCGGCTCCATCGTCGACGCCGCCGGGCGGGGCCTCGCCGACCGGGGCGCCGAGCCCCCGCAGGGAGCTCGTGCTCGTGCCGGGCTCGAGCGACTGGCGCACGGTCGCCGGGACCTCGAAGGGTCCGCTGAGATGGGCTGTCCTTCGGGCCAGGAGCAGCCCCGCGACGATGGTCGGGGACGGCGTGCTCTTCGTCGAACCCGACGGCGGCTTCGCGTTCGTCGACGCGGGCACGGGGGCGCTGCGCTGGCGCGGAGAGCCGGCACCGGGCGTCCGCTGGGAGGCGCTCGCGGCGACTGCGGACACGGCGCTGTCCTTCGGCCGCGACGCCCGGGGTGGATGGCTGCGCACGATCGACCTCGCCAGCGGGGCCGGTGTCGACCGGCGCACCGCCGCGGAGGTCCGCCGCGTCCTCGCGGTCGGGCCCGCTCTGGCGTTCGGTGACCGCTGCGACCTCGAGCTCGTCGGCCCCGGGGACGTCGCGCCGATCCGGGCCCGAGGGCGGCTCGATGCGGTGGCGCCGGGGGCCGCGGTCTGCGGCGCTCCGGCGCTGCTCGTCGCGGCCGACACGACCCGCGCGGTGCTGGTGCGCTGGACGGAGGGGACGCCGCGGATCGATCGGGTCGATCGCCGCGATGGATCCGTGTCGGCGACGATCGCCGTCGAGGCCGACGCCGGCGTGGCGCTCGATCCGATCACCGGGCTCGTCCTCGCCACCTGGCCCGGCGGCAAGGTCCGGGCGCTGCGCGTCGACGGGGCCGGCCTCGTCGACCGGACCTGGGCTGCCCCGGCGGCGGGCTCGCTCACGCTCCGCGGCGTTCGTCTCGCCGACGGGCCGCCGCTCCTGCTCGTCGGTGACGACCGGCGCTGGACCGCGGTCGACCCGGTCACGCTGAAGGATCGCTGGTCGACGGCCCGCGATCCTCGCGAGGCGGCGACGGTCGTGCTCCTCGGCGAGGTCACGCCGTCCCGCGACGCCGCCCTCGCGCTCGCCCGCGCCGGCGAGCTGCAATGGCTCGATCCGCGCGACGGCGCCACCATCGCCCGTCATCGCCTCCCGCCCGCGCACTCGGTTGCGCTCCAGGGCGAGCTCGCCCTGGTCGAGAGCCGCGCGGCGACCTTCGCCCTGGCCGAGAGCCGCGCGGTGACGTTCGCCCTCGATGTGCGCAGCGGCGCGACCCGGTGGGCGACGCCCGCGACGGTGAAGAACCTGGCGCCGGACGGCACGCTCGCGGTGCAGGTGGCGGACACGGAGAGGACGCTCGACATCGTCGACGCCCATGCCGCGATCCGGCGCCTCCGCGTCGAGTTCGAGGCGACGCTCCTCGCCCGGGTTCCCCGCGACGGCGCCGGCCTCTCGCTCCTGGTCGCCGACGCCGTCCCGCTCCTCGCCGCGTTCGCCGACGACGTGGCGGGCGCGAGTGAGCTCGACGCCGATCCGATCGCCGTGATGGTGGGCCCGTGTGGTCCGCGCAATCAGAGCATCCAGGAGATCGAGAGCTACCGCGCGTGCCACACGTCCCCGATCGGCAGCGTGGCCTTCGCGCAGTCCAGCGCCGAGCTCTCCGGAGAGGCCCTCGAGCAGCTCGATCGTCTGGCGCGAAGGTGGCGCACGGACGCCCTCGCGGCGCTGGACCAGCCCGAGACCTGGTCGGAGCTCCACGTCGTCGGCCACGCCTGGGGGACCGAGTCGCCGGAGATCGCGGGCAGCCGGGCCGCAGCGATCCGCGACGCCCTGATCGCGCGCGGTGTCCCGTGCTCGGCGATCGTCGCCGCCGGGAGCTCCGCCCCGGGCATGTCCGCGGACCTCGTGTCGGTCCACGCCGACGCGTGCATCTTGTAAAGACCGCCCCGCACACCCGCACGCGCGCCCGGGCCCGTCGCGCGCGGTCTCGACCGCGAGCCCGGTCGGGCCCGGCGGCACGCTCCCCCCGCCGGTGAACCGAAACGACAGCGACGCGAATCGGGGTGTGAGTGCCGCAGATGAGGGCGAGAGGTCGGGTCGGCGTTCCGTGCGAGCCGACATCGGGGCGAGCGACGGGGCGGGTGCTCGAGCCCCGAGCGGCGTCCAGAACGAGCGTGAGGCGGAACAATTTTCTGCCGCGGGTGTCCGACGAGTCCGTCCCGGAGCTCCCATGCCAGCACCCGCGCTCGCCTCTGCACCCTCGTCCTGGATCCCTGCTGCCCTGCGCGGGGGGGTCGTCGCCGGCCTCCTCGGCTCGAGCGCGCTCGTCCTCGGCTACTTTCTGGCGCACCCGGACGTCCCGGCGATGCACTCGTGGCCGGTGACCGTGACGACGATCCTGCTCTCGGGCGCGTTGTCCGGCGCATCGCTCGGACTGGCGGTCTGCGGCGGCGTGGCGGCCGTCCGGCGTCGGAGCGGTGGGGCCATCGCGGAGGTGTTCGGGGCGGCGGGCGGCGGGGTGGTCGGCAGCCTGCTCCCCAGCGCGATCGGCGTGCTCGGCTTCGGTTCGCTTCCGACCCCTTACATCGGGACCGACGTCGCGGCGGTCGGCGTGCTCGTCGCGGCCTTGCTGCTCGGGACATTGCTCTCGCTGCCGACCGCGGCGGGCCGGGCCCCCGAGGTCTCGCGCGGGGCCGCGCTCGGATGCTCGGCGCTGGCGTCGGTGCTGGTGATCGTGCCGTTCGGAGCGACGCTCGCGGGGATCGTCGCGTCCGAGCTGCCGTTCCCGGTGATCCGTCAGATCCTCCGCGTCCTCGGCGGCGCCGGCGCCGACGACACGTTCGCCGCCATCGCGCTGACGATCGGTCTCGCGGTGGTGTTCGGCGCGATCTTCGGCGCGTTCATCGGCCTCGCCGGCAACCTCGCCGCGCTGCTGCGCCGGTCGTTGTCGGTGACGGCGCGCAGGCGCTGAGCAGACGCCGTCGATCGACCGTCTTGCGCTGCCGGTGGCATCTGTGTCGGCCTTCCGGCCGCTGGTCGGGGTCCATCACCACGTCCCGGTCTCGAGCGACCGCGGCGAGAACTGCCCGAAGCGCCAGCGGGACGCCAGCGCCCCGCGGCGGCGCACCACCTGCTGCGCCGTCACCCGCCACAGCCGCTCGGCGCCCTCGAACCGCGCGAGCTCCTCGCCCTCCAGGATCAGCTCGGTCTCGCCGGCGAGCTGCAGCAGATCGCCGCGCTCGAAGTCGACGAACACCAGCCCGGCCCGCGGGTTGACGAGCAGGTTCCCCAGCGTGTTGAAGTGCAGGTTGCCGGCGAAGTCGGGGATCGTCAGCACGTCGCCGTCGACGCGCACGAAGCCGGGGCGGCCGCCGCGGTGCGACACGTCGACCCCGCGGCGCGCGGGGTCGCCGTCCTCGTCGACGTAGCTGGCGACGAAGAACGTGTCGGCCGCGGCGATGGCCGCGCGCGCCGCCTCGTCGAGCGCGGTCATGCGCTCGACCGCCGCCGCCTCGCGCTCGACGGCCGTCGGCGTGCGCGTCTGGATGTACTGCGGACAGTTCCCGAACGCCCACTCGACCGCGAGCGTGAACCCGCCGTCGTCGCGCGCCTGCACCCGGCCGTTGACGCGGTTGCGCCGGCGCGTCGGCAGCTCGATCCCGAGGCACCCGAGCGCCGCCCCGGCCACGACCCCGGCGTGCGCCGGATCGTCGCGGCCCGGCAGCGCCTCGATCCGCAACGTCCGTGGATCGGGCGAATGGACGAAGCCAGGCGCCCCCTCGACCAGCGTCGCCCACGGCGTCCCGGCCTCGTCGACCGCGCCGAGCACGAGGAACGGCAATTGTGCATAGAACGTCCGGTGCTGATCCGGCATGAAGTCGCGGATCACGCGGGCGCCGACCTCGGCCATGCGTCCCTCGACGCCGAGCCGCGCCTGCAGCTGGACCTCCCCTGCGTGCCATGGATTGCGTCGTGGATGCGTCTGCATGGTCGTCCTCCGTCGCTCGAGCGCGTCTCCGGCGTTCACCCGCGCGCGAGCCCGACCGCGGTCGCCTGCATCGGCACGAAGCCGGGCAGCGCCTCGATGCGGGCCAGCCACGCGCGGACGTTTGCGTACTCCGCGAGCGACACGTTGCCCTCGGGGGCGTGGGCGATGTACGTGTAGCAGGCGACGTCGGCGATCGTCGGGCGATCGCCGACGAGGTACGCGCGGCGAGCCAGCTCGCCGTCGATCACCCGCAGCAGCGCGTGCGCGCGGGCGATCACCTCGCCGGCGTCGTACTTCGCGCCGAACACCGTGACGAGGCGCGCCGCGGCCGGTCCGAACGCGATCGGCCCGGCGACGACGGACAGCCAGCGTTGCACCGCGGCCGCCCCGACCGGATCGCTCGGCAGCCACGCCTCGCCGCCGTACCGGCGCGCGAGGTACACCAGGATCGCGTTCGAGTCGGCGACGATCGTCCCGTCGTCGTCGAGCACCGGCACCTGGCCGAACGGGTTGAGCGCGAGGAACTGGGGCTGCTTGTGCGCCCCGGCCCGCAGGTCGACGTCGACGAGCTCGACCGGCAGGCCGAGCAGCGACAGGAACAGCTGAACCCGGTGCGAGTGGCCGGACAGCGCGTGACGGTGGAGCTTGATCGTGTGAGCGTGTGCCATGGTGTTCGTCCTGTGGAAGACCCGTCGAGCATGGACCCCGCCGCCGGACGCAACAATCCTGCGTGTTGACACTTCACCATTGCGCGTGCTGCAATGATGCGCGTGGACCGACTCGAAGCCATGGCCGCCTTCGTCGCGGTCGCCGACCTGCGCGGTTTCGCGCCCGCGGCCCGGAAGCTCGGGCTCTCGCCCTCGGCGGTCACGCGGCTGGTCGCCGCGCTCGAGGAGCGGCTGGCGACGCGCCTGCTGCAGCGCACCACCCGTTCGGTCAGCCTCACCGACGCCGGCGCGCGCTACCTCGAGCGGGCGCGGCGGATCCTCGGCGACCTCGAGGAGGCCGAGGCCGACGCCCTCGCCGAGCACACGGAGCCCACCGGTCGCCTCGTCGTCGCGGCGTCCAACCTGTTCGGCCGCCTCGCGGTCGCCCCGGTCCTGTCGGAGTTCCTCACGCGCCATCCGGGCGTCGTCGGCGAGCTCACCCTCTCCGATCGGAACGTCAACCTCGTCGAGGACGGCGTCGATGTCGCCGTGCGGATCGGCGCGCTGTCCGACTCGAGCCTGCACGCGCGCCGCGTCGGCGCGACCCGCCGCGTCGTCGTCGCCGCGCCCGCCTATCTCGCCCGCCGGTCGTCGCCGCGGACCCTCGACGAGCTCGCCGGGCACGCCGTCGTCCAGTTCACCGGCCTGCACCCCACGCCCGAGTGGCGCTTCGTCGCCGACGGTCGCCCGCGCGCGGTCGCGCTGCGCCCGGTGCTGGTGACCAACAGCGCCGACGCGGCGATCGGCCACGCCGAGCGCGGCGGCGGCCTGACGATGGCGCTCGCCTACCAGGTCGCCGCGGCGGTCCGCGCCGGTCGGCTCGTCGTGGTGCTCGCCGAGTTCGAGCCGCCGCCGCTGCCGATCCACCTCGTCTATCCGGACGCCCGCTTCGTCCCCGCCAAGGTCCGCGCCTTCGTCGACCTGGTCGTCGGGACATGTGACTGGAACTTCGTCGCCCTGTGACCGCGGCGCGCGGCGATCGCGACGCGGCCGCCGCCGGGCGATGCCGGCGGCGGTCGCGTCGCGATCGCCGAGGAGCGCGGGTTCACGGCAGGGGCAGCTCGGGGGCCCTCGGGAAGTCGATCTCGGTCTGCGCGACGATCGCCGCCGCGTTGGTGAACGTCTTGAGGGCGACGATCGCGAGGACGTCGAGGATCTCGGCGTCGGTCACCCCGGCGGCGCGGAGCCGGGCGAGCTCGGTGGTCGCGCCGTGGCCCCCGGTGCGGACGACCCGGCGGGCGAAGGCCAGGAGCGCGTCCTCGCGGGCGGTCGCGCCGGTCCCCCGGCGGGCGGCGACCGTCTCCTCCGGCGTCAGGCCGCTCATCTTGCCGAGCGCGGTGTGGGCCGACACGCAGTAGCCGCAGCCGTTGAGCTCCGAGACGTGCAGGTTGAGCTGCTCGACCTCGCGGCGGGTCAGCGAGCCCTCGCCGAGCGCGGTGTCCCAGCCGAGCAGGCCCCGGAGGGTGTGCGGGGCGTGGGCGATCGTGGCGAAGAGGTTGGGGACCTTGCCGAGGCCGGCGCGCAGCTGCTCGAGGATCGGGCGAGCGGCTTCGGGGGCGGTGGCGGGGGTGGTCGGGGCGATTCGATTCGTCATGGTTCGTGACTCCTGCGGCGATGAAGGTCGCCAGGGCCGCGGGCATTACAGGCCGCGTGTCGACGATCGACGGCGTAATGCCGGACCGGCCGGCGACCTCCATCGCAGAGCCATGACAACAGGAGGATCGCTCATGAGTGCACGCATCGTTTCCCTGGACACGCCGGCGTTCGAGCGCGAGGTCTCGGCCGGATCGGGCTACGTTCTCGTCGATTTCTGGGCCGAGTGGTGCCCGCCGTGCCGCGCGCTCGCGCCGGTGGTCGACGCGGTGGCGGCGGACTTCGCCGGCAAGATCCGCTTCGCCACGATCGACGTCGACGGCAACCGGCCGCTGGCCCGCGCGCGGGAGGTCCGTTCGATCCCGACCCTGATCCTCTTCCACGACGGACACGAGGTCGAGCGGTGGATCGGCCTGCAGTCGCGCGCCGAGCTGACGCGGGCCCTCGCGGCGCAGCTCGACCACGCCACAATGTGACGGCCCGGCGCGGCTGCCCGCGTGCGGCGGACGGGCCCGCGAGGTCCGTTCGCCGCGCGCGGACGCGCGGGAACGCGCGGCTGGCGACTCGGCCGGACGCCGGACGCCCGGCCGAGTCGCCGCACGTGCGTTCCCGCGCGGCCGGGCGCGGTAAGGTCCGGCCGCGTCGCAACCTGATCCCGCGGACGAGAAGTCATGCGCACCCTCCACACCCACATCGCCATCCTCGGGGCCGGCACCGCCGGCATGAACGCCTACCGCGCCGCGACCGCGCACACTGCCTCCGTGCTGCTGATCGAGGCCGGCGCCTACGGCACCACCTGCGCCCGCGTCGGCTGCATGCCGAGCAAGCTGTTGATCGCGGCGGCCGAGGCGGCGCACGCCGTCGCGGCCGCGCCGGAGTTCGGGGTGCACGCCGGAGCGCTCCGCGTCGACGGCGAGGCGGTGATGCGGCGTGTCCGCGCCGAGCGCGACCGCTTCGTCGGCTTCGTGGTCGAGGACGTCGAGCGCTGGCCGGCGGAGCGGCGCCTGCACGGCCACGCGCGCTTCCTCGACGATCACACGCTCGCGATCGACGAGCACACGCGGGTCGTCGCCGACCGGATCGTGATCGCCACCGGATCCCGCCCGAGCTTCCCGGCGCGCTGGCGCGAGCGCCTCGGCGAGCGCCTGATCGTCAACGACGACGTGTTCGCGTGGCACGACCTGCCGCGCGCGGTCGCCGTGGTCGGCGGCGGCGTGATCGGCCTCGAGCTGGCGCAGGCGCTGCACCGGCTCGGCGTGCGCGTGCGGCTGTACGTCCGCGGCCGCGAGCTCGGGCCGCTGACGGATCCGGCGCTGCGTGCCGAGGCCGTCACGGTGCTCGGCGCGGCGCTGCCGATCACGCTCGACGTCGCCGACCTCGAGCTCGCGCGCGACGGCGACGAGGTGGTCGTACGCGCGGCGACGCCGGAGGGGATCCGTGAGGAGCGCTTCGACTATTTGCTCGCCGCGACCGGCCGGCGCCCGAACATCGACCGGCTCGGGCTCGAGAACACGAGCCTGCCGCGCGACGCCGACGGGCTGCCGCGCGTCGATCTCCGCACCGGGCAGGTCGGCGGCTCCCATGTGTTCATCGCCGGCGACGCGACCGACGAGCGGATGATCCTGCACGAGGCGGCCGACGAGGGCCGGATCGCGGGCGACAACGCCTGGCGCTACCCCGACGTCCGGGCGCACACGCGCCGGGCCGGGCTGGCGATCGTGTTCTCCGATCCGCAGATCATGCTCGCGGGGACGCATCACGCCGCGCTGGTCGATGCGGGCGCGGCGTTCGCGATCGGCGAGGTCTCCTTCGAGGATCAGGGGCGCAGCCGCGTGATGTTGCAGAACCGCGGGCGGCTCCGGGTCTACGGCGAGCACGGCACCGGGCGGTTCCTCGGCGCCGAGATGATCGGGCCGGCCGCCGAGCACGTCGGGCACCTGCTCGCCTGGTCGGCCCAGCGCGGCGACACCGTGCAGGCGATGCTCGACAGCCCGTTTTATCACCCCGTGGTCGAGGAGGGCGTGCGCACGGCGCTGCGACAGCTCCAGAGGGCGTTGCGTCCCGGGCCGGCGCCGGCCGAGCGCGGGCTCGACGGCGGGGCGGTGCGCGGCGGCGCAGGATCTGCGACTGTAATGTCCGTCGGGCGCGAGACCTGACCACGGGCACGCTCCCTTCGAGGCACGTCATGACCGATTCCGGATTTACCCAGTGGGTGGGGACACTCGCCCGCACGCACACCAGACGGCTCGCCGCCGTCGCTCGCAACGAGGGGCTGACGGCGACCGACGCCCTCGACGCGGTGCAGGAGGCGTTCCACACCTTCCTGCAGCTCCCGCAGGCCCGCTCGATCGCCTTCGAGGACGAGGACAGCGCCCGGCTGCTGGCGACCGTCGTCCGCAACGCGGCGCGGAACATGCGTCGCCGTCACCACCGGGCCCAGCCGCACGAGACCTTCGAGGACGTCTCGCTGACGAACGAGGGGCCGGCGATCGACGAGCTGATCTCGCAGTCCGAGGAGCACGTCCGCCTGCTGGGGTGCGTCGACATGCTCGGCAAGGTGCAGCGGCACGTCGTCACGCTGCGCATGCTCGAGCAGATGTCCGGCGACGAGGTCGCCCGCGAGCTCGGCCTCCGGCCGGGCAACGTCGCGGTGCTGCTGCACCGCGCGAAGAAGGAGCTCGAGCGCTGCCTGCTCGAATGAGCGACCCTGCACGGCGCCCCGGCCGACGGCCCGACGCTCGTCGCCGGCACGCAGCCGGGGGCCGCGCTGCGCCCGGGACACTGACCCCCTGGCGATCGACGCGCGCGACGGAGGAAGCATGACCCATCGACGAACGGCCGGCGGTTGTCTCTGCGGACATGTGCGCTACGAGCTCGATCCGACGAACGGCGTCGCCGACTATTGCCACTGCCGCGCCTGCCGCAAGGCGACCGGCGGGGCGACGGTCGCGTGGATCCAGGTGCCGCCCGCCCAGTTCACCGTCACCGCGGGCCGGCCGAGCGCGTACGCCTCGTCGGCCGGATCGCAGCGGTGGTTCTGTCCGCGCTGCGGCGCGCACACGCACATGAGCGATCGCGCCGGACGCTCGATCGGCGTCACCCTCGGCACCCTCGACGACGTCGACGCGGTCACGCCGCGCGGCCACGGCTTCGACGCCGTGCGCCCGGCCTGGCTGTGCCTCGCCGACGACCTGCCGCGTTACCCGGGTCCGCCGCCCCACGACGAGCCCTGAGCGGCGGCCGGGCGCCGCGCGAGCCGGGCGCTCGCGGCCCTCCCCGGCCGCTTCGCGCCGGGCGCACGGGTGCGGTCCGGGCGCGCGAAGACGCGCCGAAAATTCGCGTGAATCGTTTTTCGGTCGCCGTCGACTACCCGTCCGAGCCGCGCGACCGAACCCCGGTCGGCCGGCTCGAACCCTCGCACTCGGACGACCGTCATCATGCACCTCCGCTCCACCTCCCTCCTCCGTCGCACCACCCTCGCCTCCGCCGCCCCCCTCGCGGTCGCCCTGCTCGGCGCTTGCGCGGACATCGACGCCCCGGACGCCGCGGAGGACGCCCTCTCCGAGCCGGTCTACGACCTCGTCCCCGGCGATTACCCCTTCCGCGACGGCGACAGCACCGTCTGCTCGATCTGGGAGGCCGAGCTGGCCGGCGGCGGCACCCACCGCATGGTCGAGTCGTTCCTCCTCGATCGAATGAACGACGAGCTCTCCGCCGACGCGACCTGGCGCGCGTTCGCCGGCCTCGATCGCGTCGAGACCTGCGACGAGGCGCGCGACTATCAGCGCCTCCGCCTCGAATACGAGGAGGACACCGCGCCCGCGCCCGCGCCGGGCGGCAACTTCCCCGACGAGCCGCGGCTCCGGGTCGGCGAGGCCGACGGCGAGTCCGACCATCCCGCGGTGGTCCGGCTGACCCGCAACCTCCCCGCGCTGCTGAGCGGCGACTCGAACGGGTGCAGCGGGACCATCATTCACCCGCGGGCCGTCGTCACCGCCGCGCACTGCTTCCCCGCCACGACCGGCCCGATGTCGCTGCTGCGCGAGGAGAACGGCGTCGTCCAGGGGTGGATCACCCAGCCCGCGACGATCTACCGCCACTCCAATTACACCGGCGTCGGCGACGCCGGCGACGACGTGGGCGTCGTCGTGTTCGACAGCCCGATCCCCGGCGTCGTCGCCGGCTCCGACACCATGCGGGTGATGGTCTCGCCGATGCTCACCGGCGACCGGATCGTCTTCCACGGCTGGGGCATCGCCAACCACGAGGGCACCGGCGCCGGCGTGCTGCGCTACGGCAGTGTCACCCTCAACTGGGCGAGCGCGCGGCACTTCACCGACACCGTGGTCAAGGGCAGCGCGCGGATCTGCAAGGGCGACTCGGGCGGCACGGCCCGGCTCGAGCGCAGCACCAACGGCCTCTCCTACGATCTCCTCGGCGGCATGGCCTCCGAATACCAGGTGGGCAGCGAGTTCTGCCCCTACCCCGACGGCATCCAGCGGTGGTCGGCGACCGCCGACAAGATCGCCTGGATCGAGGCGCGCCTGATCGACAACGGCATCGACGTCACCCCCGACGCGGGGACCGCCTGCCACCGCTTCTCCGAGTCGGGCCGCGACTACATGCGCTGCTGGTGAGGTCCGCCCGTCGCGCTCGCGCTCGCCGCGCGCGACGGGGCGGTGTTCCGGCGCCGGAACATGCTGTTCCGCAACGGCGCTCTCTCCTTCGTCGCCCGCTTTGTCCACGATGGCGAAATGAGTCGCACGAATGGATCGATCCTCAGCACGCTCGTCCTCGCCCTCGTGACGCTCGCGCCCGGCGCGTGTGGTGACGACGGCGGCAACTCTGGCACCTCGGTGACCCTCGACGGGACCACGGACGGCGACCCCGGCACGACGGCGGGCACGTCGAGCGACACCGCGACCGGCAACCTGCCCACGACCGGGGGAGAGGACAACACCGACGACGTCGTCGAGATCGCGATCCGCCGCCTGAACCCCGGCCAGGACGTCGACGCGTTCGCGGCCGCGCGCGACGCGTTCGTCGCGCTGCTCAAGGCTCAGCCGGGCGTCGGCACGGACCGCGAGTTCGCGTCCTTCCTCGACTACGCGGTGTTCATGCCCCCCGATCCGCCCGTGTTCATCGGCATGACGCAGTACGACTCCCTCGCCGACTTCTCCGCGGCCGGCGCGGCGGTGGGCGCGTCGGCGGAGGCCGGCGCGTTCTTCTCGACCTTCGCCCCCGAGCTGTTCACGGTCCTGACCCCGCTCGAGGCGGGCAGCCCGGTCGACCTCGCGGGGGTCGCCGACGCGCCGGGTCAGGTGCTCGAGATCGCCGTCCGCGACCTCTCGAGCTACCCGAATTTCGACCCGGCCGACTACGCCGCCAAGCGCGACGCGTTCCTCGCCCTGCTCGCCCAGCAGCCCGGCTTCGTCGCCGAGTACCAGTGGGTCTCCGCGCTCGAACCCGACATCGCCGTGGGCATGACCGTCTACGCGAGCGCCGACGCGTTCGCGGCGATCGGCATGGACATGAATTTCCTCGGTTCGCCGGAGGTCGACGCGTTCATCGGCGGCTATCCGCCCACGGGCGGCCACGTCAACGCGGTCATCAAGTGATCCGCGCCCGACCCGGCCGGGGACAGGACGCGTGCGCGGCCCGTCGCGCCCTGTCCCGCGGGCCGCAACAAGGTCGAGCGCTCGGATCGCGGCCTCGATCACGGGGCCTGGGTGCCGCTCCGCGTCCTGTTCCCGGCCGCGGACGTCCCGGTGCTGCAGCTCTCGCTGCCGCGGTCCGCGACGCCGGCCGAGCTGGTGCGCCTCGGTCGCGCCCTGAGGCCGCTGCGCGCGGCAGGCGTGTTGCTCCTCGGCAGCGGCAACCTCGTCCATAACCTCTCGACGCTCGATCGCAGCGAGACCCGAGGGCCGGCCGCCTGGGCCGTCGCCTTCGATGCGTGGCTGGCCGCCCGCGTCGAGGCCTGGGATCTGGACGCGCTCGTGGAGTGGCGAACGGCCGCGCCCTCGCCGACGCTCGCGCACCCGACCGACGAGCACCTCCGCCCGCTGTTCGTCTGTCTGGGCGCTGCCGAGGGAGACGCCGTGCGCTGGCCCGTCACCGGCTTCGAGCACGGCGACACGAGCCGGCGCTGCGCTCAATTCGGCGAATGGTCGCCGGGATGAGCCTCCGCCCGCCGCGGCTCAGCGCGCCCCGAAGTGCGCGGAGACGTGCTCGATGAACGCCTTGACCGGCGCACGCAGGTGGACGCGATCCGGATAGACCGCGAAGAGCGGCACCTGCAACGGATCGTACTTGGAGAGCACCTTGACGAGCCGACCCGCGCGGAGCTCGTCGGCGACCAGCCGCGGCGAGAGGATCGCGATCCCGTGGCCGTGGAGCGCGGCCCGCCGCGCGAACTCGGGGTCGTTGAGGACGACATGACGGTGCGGCGGCGCCGGGTGGTCGGGGACGCCCGGCCGCGGGCGCATCGCCGACAGCAGGACGCAGGAGTGGCGGCGCAGATCCGCGGGGTTGTCCGGGCGCCCGGCCCGCGCGACGTACGCGGGGCTCGCCACGGCCACGAGCGGGTAGCTGCCGGCGGGCTTCGCCACCAGGCTGTCGTCCTCTCCGCGCCCGCCGCGGAGCGCGAGGTCGTAGCCCTCGCGGACGACGTCGACGTAGCGATTGGTGAGCTCGAGCTCGAGCGCGACCCGCGGGAACGCGTCGATGAACGCCAGCCAGACGTCCGCGTAGCTGGCGAGGTCGAGCGGCGCGCTCACGCGGAGCCGCCCGCTGGGCTCGACCTCCGAGCTCTTCGCCGTGTCGGTCACCGCGTGCAGCTCCGCGAGCGCCCGCCTCGCGTGCTCGAGCAGCACCGCGCCGACCTCGCTGAGCAGCAGGCGCTGCCGATTGCGGACGAACAATCGCACGCCGAGCGCGTCCTCGAGTCGCGTCAATCGTCGGCTGAGGGTCGACTTCGGCAGGCGCAGCGCCGCGGCGGCCCGGTTGACGCTCCCGGCGTCGGCGATCGCCACGAAGATCACGAGGTCCTCGGTCTGCGGGAGTGTCTCGCCCATCGGCCCACCGTGCCCTGAATGCGCCGTGCCTGCCCGACGGCCGGCTCGCGACGGTACCAAGGACACCGCGCCGTGACAACGCGGCGCGGGCGCACAAACGCGCCGCACGGGGCCGTCCGACCGCCGCCCGGGACCGCGTAGCCATCCACCACCAGCCGCGAGTCGGAGGATGAAATGCCTGTTCACGCGATCGCTGTCCGGGTCGTCAAGCCCGGCAAGGATCACGCATTCGCCAGACGTCGCGCCGGATGACCGACGGGTCGCTCGCGCGGCCTGCGCTCGACCGCATGAGGCCGCCAGGGTGGACAGCCGATCATTGTCCGTCATGGTTCTCCCTGGACCTGGCTCATCCGCCAGGGCGCCGCCGCGTGACCATGCCGCCCGACGCTCCGCAGCCCCCGAGCCCCGACTTCCGCGCCATCTTCGAGTCCCTCCCGGGGCTCTACCTCGTACTCACGCGGAGCCTGACGATCGTCGCGGTGACCGACAGCTATCTGGCGGCGACAATGACCCGGCGAGACGACATCCTCGGCCGGTCGATGTTCGAGGTGTTCCCGGACAATCCCGACGACCCCGAGCCGACCGGCGTCCGCAACCTGCGCGCGTCGTTCGAGCGCGTCCTGGCGACGAGGGCGCCGCACGCGATGGCGATTCAGCGGTACGACATCCGGCGCCCGACCGGCCTCGGCGGCTTCGAGGTGCGGAGCTGGAGTCCGCTCAATACGCCGGTGCTGGCGCCGGACGGCGCGGTCGCCTACATCGTCCACCGCGTCGAGGACGTGACCGAGCTCGTGCGGACCCGGCAGCAACGAGAGGAGCTGTCCCGGCGCGAGACGCAGCAACACGAGCGGGCCGAGCGACGCCGCCGCTTCCTCGCCCAGGCCGACTGCACGCTGATGTCATCCCTCGAGCTCGCGGCGACGCTCGACGCGGTGGCCCGGCTCGCGGTGCCCGCGCTCGCCGCGGGCTGCGTCGTGCACCTCCGCGCGGCCGGCGGCGCCCTCGAACCCGCGGCGGCGCGGCACGCGGACTCGACGAAGACGCGGCTCCTCCAGGTCCTGGCCGAGAGCTGGGCATCTCCCGCCGGCGCCGAGAGCGGCCCCGCGCGCGTGCTGCGGACCGGCGAGGCGGAGCTCGTGCCGGAGGTCGGATCGCCGCCGCTCGCGGATCCTGAGATTCGGCGCCTCCTCGGCGAGCTCGGCGCAGGCAGCCTCCTGTGGGCCCCGCTGCGGGGCCGCGAGGCGTCCCTCGGGACCGTGGCGCTGATCTCCGGGCGGACGGATCCGCCGTACGACACGCACGCGCTCGAGCTGGCCACCGAGCTGGCGCACCGCGCCGCGCTCGCGATCGAGAACGCGATGCTCTACCACGCCGCGCGCGACGCCGTCCGGATCCGCGACGAATTCCTCTCGATCGCGTCGCACGAGCTGAAGACCCCGCTCACCCCGCTCAAGCTGCAGCTACAGACGCTCTCCCGCCAATGGCGCTCGGGCCAGCTGGTGACCCGCCCGCGCGAGCAGGTCCAGGCGCTCCTCGCGGCGGCCGAGCGGCAGCTCGATCGGCTCCAGAGCTTCGTCGACGACCTGCTCGACGTCTCGCGGATCGAGCTCGGCGGCCTCGCCCTGCGCCTCGCCCCGTGCGACCTGCACGCGGTGACGCGCACCGTCGTGTGCTGGCTCTCCGACCAGCTCGCCGCGCGCGGATGCACGATCGAGCTCGACCTCGACGGCGACCTCCGGGGCGTCTGGGACTGTACGCGGCTCGAGCAGGTGCTCGTCAACCTGCTGACCAACGCGATGCGCTACGGCGCAGGCGGCGCGGTCCGGGTCCACGCGCGGCCAGACGGTGAACGCGTCGTCTTCTCGGTGAAGGATCACGGCATCGGCATCGCGGAGCAGGACCATGAGCGCATCTTCGCCCGCTTCGAGCGCGCCGCCTCCAGCGCTCACTTCGGCGGGCTCGGGATCGGCCTCTACATCTGCCGGCAGATCGTGCAGCTCCACGGAGGCGCGATCACCGTCGACAGCCGGCCCGGCGCCGGCGCCGTCTTCACGGTGGAATTGCCGCGCCTCGCCCCAGCAGCGCCGCGAGCGTCGTGAGCAGCTCGTCGAGGCCGATCGGCTTGGCCAGGAACCCGTCGCACGGGTGCACCAACTCGGCGACGTTCGGGCGGCCGGCGCTCATCAGCACCACGGGGATCGTCCGGCTCTCGGGGTTCTCCTTGACCGCCGCGAGCAGCTCGAGCCCCGTCATGAACGGCATCATCAGATCCGACAGGATGATGTCGGGCCGCACCTCGGCGATCTTGGTCAGCGCCGCTCTGCCGTTCGGCGCGTCGAGGACCTCGTAGCCCTCGATCTGCAGCACCATGCGCAGCGTGCTGACGATGTCGGGCTCGTCGTCGACGATCAGCACGGTCGTCATCGGCGCCTCCCGCTCCGACGTCCGCCGGGGGCCCGCCTCGTCGGCCGGGCTCGGCCCACGCGAGGGCTCGACGGCTCCCCCATGCGCGCGCCCAGCAGCTCCTCGGCGCTCTCGTAGGACGCCGCGACGTCGAAGCCGCGCTCCGTGATGTGGAACTCGCGCAGCGTCATCTCGTGCGCGCTGTCCCGCAGCTTCGCCACCGAGATCAGCCGGTGGACGCGCGCCCCGACCTCGAAGTAGCGCATGAGGATCAGGTTCTCGACCACCGCGGACAGATCCTCGATCGGTGGGCGGGCGTCGACGGCCGGGCTCGACGCCTCCTCGGTGACCATCGTCGTCGCTCCGAACCCGCGCAGCATCGCCATCAGCGCGATCAGGAAGCCGGGCACGCGGTGCGGGTACGCGGCCGCGTCGCGGAACCCCTCGATGCCGTCGATGAAGATCCGCCGGACGTCCCGTGCCCGGGCGTCCGCGAGCAGCTGGGCCGCGAGCTCGTCGAGGATCTGCTCGATCGGCGGGTGCCAGATCACCCGCAGCGACCCGCCCTCGACGAACTCGTCGAGGTCGATCCCGACGTGCGCCGCCTTGGCGAGCAGCCGCTCGGGGGTCTCGTAGAACCCGAAGTACAGGCACCGCTCGCCCCGGCGCAGCCCGGCCTCGATGAACTTGAGCCCGAGCAGGGTCTTGCCGGCGCCGGGCGGACCGACCAGGCTGGTCGTCGAGCCGGCGATCAGCCCGCCGCCCACCATCTCGTCGAAGCGCGGCACGTCGAAGGTGAGCCGCCGCGGGTCGGCGACTCCCGGGCCCGGCGCGGCCTCCGCGACGGTGCTCTCGAGCCGGGGGAACATCGTCAGCCCGGCGTCGTCGATCCGGAGCATGTGCCGGCCGTACAGGTGCGGCGCGCCGCGCTGCTTGTGGATCTCGATCGTCCGCACGGTCCGCAGCCCGACATCGACCCGGTCCAGCTCGATCATCCCGTCGACCAGCACGTGCTCCGGCTGCATCTTCTCGCGCTCGTGGGGCGCGAGCAGCAGCGTCGTGCACTGCGCCGTCGTGACGAACGCGTTCAGCTCGTGGAAGAACACGGCGAACGCGTTCTCGGAGTCGGTGAACGCGCGGACGCTCCGCACGCCGTCGATGATCAGCAGGCTCGGTCGGTGCTCTCGGATCGCCTGCGCGAGCAGGGCGAGCAGCCCGGACGTCCCGCCCTCGGCGAGCGCCCGATACCCGCTGAGATAGAACACGGCGCGGAACACGAGCGCCTCGTCGAAGAACGCCAGCGGCCGGATGTGCGTCAGCATCTTGCCGTGCGACTCGGCGAGCAGCGTCAAGTAGAGCGTCCGCTCGCCGTCGCGGGCGCAATGGAACGAGATCTGGTTCGCCAGGATCGTCTTGCCGGTCCCCGGCACCCCTTCGATCAGGTAGAGCGCGCCTGCGACGAGACCTCCTCCGAGCAATTGGTCGAGCCCGGGCACGCCCGTGGCGATCCGTTGCATCGGCGGAGGATGCGCCTGGCGCTCGGTGCTCATCGTGCTCGTCCTTCGGGTGCGGTGCTCCCACCCGCAGCATGACCGCCCGGCGCCGCGGTACCACTTCATGTCCAGAGCGCCGCCCTCGCCCGGGTCGGGCGCGCGAACGCGGCGGAGCCCACCGCGCGGCGGAGGCCCCGCCGGCGCCGGGCGAGCATCTGCGCCCGAGCCGGGTAGCACCGGCGCCGGGCCTGCAGTACTCCTTGGAGACGGCGTGACCGATCCTCCGCATCATCCGTCCAGCCACGAATCCGGCCCGACGAGGACCGAGTGCTCCGTCCTGATCGTCGACGACGACGAGGCGCTGCGGAGCATCGTCGCCGCGCTCCTCCGCGACGAAGGCTTCGAGGTGCTCGAGGCCCCGGACGGCCGCGCTGGCGTCGCGGCGGCCACCGGCGCCGCGCGTCCCGATGTCATCCTCCTCGACTACCGCATGCCCGGCCTGGACGGCGGCGAGGTCTACGATCGTCTGCGCGCCGCGGGCCTCGGCGACGCGGTCGTCCTCGTCACCGCCGCGCGCGCGTCCTCCGAGATCGCCGCTCGACACGGGATCCCGTTCATCCTCGACAAGCCGTTCAGCATCGACGAACTGCTGGACGCCGTCGAGCGAGCGATGCACGCGAGCTCCGGGTCCTGACACCCCACGCTCGGCGTGAACGGCCCGGGCCCGGTCCCACGCGTCAGCGCTCGACCGCCGCCTGGACCAGCCGCTCCGACTCCGCCCACAGCCGCCGGGCCAGCGCCTCGTCGTAGGTCACCGGCGACGATCGCCGCTCCCGCTCGTCGACGAAGAACCGCCCGCTCACCCCCGCCGTCTCCGGCGCGATCGCCAGCATCAGCGCCGTGCGGGCCGCCCGCTCCGGCGTGCGCAGCAGCGGCCGCGCCAGCGTCAGCAGCCACTTGAGCGGCCCCCGCAGATCGCGATCCAGCCCCGTCCGCACCACCCCCGGGTGCATCGCGTTGACCGCGACCGATCGCCCCGCCAGCCGCCGCGCCAGCTCGTACGTGAACAGCACGTTCATCAGCTTGGTCGCCATGTACGCCGTGATCCCGCGATAGCCGCGCTCGCTCTGCAGATCGTCGGCCGGGAACTCGATCCGCGCCAGCATCGACGGATCCGCGCTCACGTTCACGATCCGGCCCCCCGCCGGCAGCGTCGGCGACAGCCGCGTCGTCAGGTGGAACCCCGCCAGGTGATTGACCGCGAACGTGCGCTCGAGCCCCTCGCGCGTCCGCTCGCGCCGCGAGAAGATCGCCGACGCATTGTTGATCAGCACATCGAGCCGCGGGAACCGCCGTGCCACGGCCTCGGCCAGCCGCCCCACGTCCGCCATCTCCGACAGATCCGCCGCCAGCGGCACCGCCCGCGGGTTCCCCGTCCGGAGCGCGATCGCCTCGCACGCCGCCCGGGCCCGCGCCTCGTCGCGCCCGACCACCAGCACCGTATCGCCGTGGCGCGCCAACCCCTCCGCGATCGCCAGCCCGATCCCCGACGTCGCCCCGGTCACCAGCGCCACCCGCCCGCTGTCGCTCGCCGGCCGATGCTCCGGCAAGAGCCGCATCGTCCCCGCGATCGCGCGGTCGACCACCCGTCGCGGCAAGAGCCGCGGCAGCGTCCAGTTCACGAGCCGCCCCGGCACCACCGCGTAGCGCAGCTTCGGCCGCGCCGTCGTCAGCGCCTCCGCGATCGCCTCGCCCACCCGCTCCGGCGGATACCCCTCGCGCGCCAGCGCCTGCGAATAGCGGGTGAACGCCCGGATCGCCCCCGCGTACTCCGGATCGTCGAGCCCCTGCCCGGCCGCCTCGCCCTTCTCCCAGATCGGCGTCGCCGTCGAGCCCGGCCCGACGATGATCACCGGGATCTCGAACAGCATCAGCTCGCGGCGCAGGCTCTCGGAGAACCCCTCGATCGCGTGCTTCGACGCCGCGTACGCCGCGATGAACGGCCCCGCGATCTTCCCCCCGACCGAGCTCACGTTGACGATCCGGCCCGGCCGCCCCTCCCGCCCGCGCTCCGCCCCGAGCAGCGGCAGGAACGCCCGCGTCGCCACGAACGTCCCGACCAGGTTGACCTGGATCTGCGCCTCGAAGTCTGCCCGCGACTGCGACAGCACCGGCCCCGGCACCACGATCCCCGCGTTGTTGACCAGCCCGGCCAGCGTGCGCCCGCCGAGCGCCGAGCGCACCTGCGCCGCCGCGCCCGCGACCGATCCCTCGTCGGTCACGTCGCACACCAGCGGCGTGAACGCGGCGCCCAGCTCCTGCGCCAGCCGCCGCGCGTCCGCCTCGCGGCGCACCGTCCCGAACACCCGCTTGAAACCTCGCTCGACGAGCACCCGTGCCGTCGCCAGCCCGATGCCCGAGGACGCTCCCGTGACGACGACACTGTCCATGTGACCTCCGCTCCTCATCTAAGAACATCTTAGATCAGGAACTGTCGCCGTCAAGGGCGAGCCACTACCATCCGTCTCGCATGCCGGCCCGCCGCCCCTACCACCACGGCAACCTGCGCCGCGCCCTGCTCGACGCGGCGCTCGCCACCCTGGAGCAGAGCGGGGACGTCACCGCGCTGACGATGCAGCACATCGCGCGCCGGGCCGGCGTCTCGTCCGGCGCCCCCTACCATCACTTCCAGGACAAGGCCGAGCTGCTCGCCGCGCTGGCGACCGAGGGCTTCGAGCAGCTGATCGCCGCGCTCGCGTCCTCGCTCGCCGGAGCCCCCACCCCGCGGGACCGCGTGGCCGGATTCGCGCGGATCTACCTCGAGTTCGCCGCCGCCCACGCCGCCCACTACCGCGTCATGTTCCTGCCCGACATCGGCGACCGCCGGCGCTTCGCCGCCCTCCACGACGCCGCCGATCGCGGCCTCCAGCTCCTCGTGCGCACCCTCGCCGACGCCCACCCCGGCGCCTCACCGGACCGCCTGCTCACCCGCGCCGTCACCCTCTGGTCGACCTGCCACGGCTTCGCCTGGCTGCGCCTCGAGGGCGTGATCGCCAACATGCCCGTCCTCCCCGACCTCGCCCGCGTCGAGGCGGCCGTCCTCACCGAGCTCGCCGACGCCGCCATGCGCCCGCTCCCCGCCGACACCCCGGCGCGCTGACGCGTCCCACGAATCGAGCCGCAGGTCCCCGATCCGCATCACGCTCCCCGCCCGGGTCGCCAGCCACGTCATCTCCGGCTGCCCCGCCAGCGCCCCCTCGTGGCCGACGAATTCGTGGCGCGGCAGATCGCGCCGCAGCGCGGCAGGACGGCGCACACGCCCCTTCGCCCGCGCGACGTCGTCGACACCGACGTCGGCCGCGACGGCACCCGCACCCCGACCGCCGTCGCGTCGACCTCGCGCGCGCGATCGGCTAGCCTCGCCCCATGGGCACCTGGGGCGAAGGCCTCTACGACAACGACAGCGCGCTCGACGACCTCGGGGACCTGCTCGCGCTGCCCGACGACGAGGACGATCCGGGCGCGGCCGACCTCGTCGCGCGGATCGGCCTGCTCGCGTGGCTCAACCCCATCGGCGTCGCCCACGACGACGGCGACGCGGTGAAGCAGCGGCTCGCGGCGCAGGCCGACCTCGCCGGCCTGCCCGAGGCGACCCGCGCCGCGCTCGCCGCCCTGCTCGCCGATCCGAAGGCTGCGACGCGCGAGCGCTCGCGCAAGCCCGAGGCCCGGTACGCGATCGGCAGCTACTGCGACGGGCCGCGGATCGACGCCCTGCTGCGCTTCCCGGGCGCGCAGCCGACGATCGACGCGTTCGGCGAGCAGATGGCGGAGCGGCTCGACGGCGCGCTCGCCGGCTGCGTCGACCTCTACGATCTCGCCGGGTCGATGGCGCCGCTCGGCGTCCTGATCGAGCTCGCCATGGCCGGCCTCTTCCAGCCCGCGCCCGCGCGCGTCGCCCGATGGCGCTCCGACTTCGCGGTCCTCGACAAGAAGACGAGGTCGGAGCGCGGCTTCTGGTGGAAGTACGTCCGCCGGGTCCAGGCCGGCTTCGACCTGCTCGCGCCGGGGACCGCCCCCGCGCCCGCGAAGCCGATCGTCCGCAAGCCCGGCGCTCCACGCGAGCCCGCCGCGACCGGCCCGCTCACGCGCTTTCACCACCCCAAATTCGGCGTCGGCGTCCTGCTCGGCCGCTCCGGCCAGGGCGCCGACGAGCGCCTCGATCTCCGCTTCGAGGACGGCCAGGTCCGCAAGCTCCTCGCCCGGTTCGTCACGCCGCTCGCGGACTGAGCCGCGCTGCGCGGCCCTCACCGCTCCTCCTCGGCCCGCGCGAACACCCGGCCGGATCCCCAGAGCGCGGCTCGCCACCAGCAGCGCCGCGGGATCCGGAGAGAGCGCCGGCGCCTCGATCGCCTTGTCCGCGCCGCGGTACACCCCGATCGCCCCGGCCGACCCCCTCGCGCCCGTCGGCCACCCGTCCTGCCATCAATCGCGGCCCCGCGATCGCCCCGTGAATTGCCGTCACGCCGCCGATCGACCGGTGCTACCCTCGCGCACGCCATGGGTCCCGCCCGCCTCTCGCTCCCCGCCGCCCTGCTCCTCGGATCCGTCCTCCTCGGCTCCACCGTGCTCGGGTGCAACAACCCGCCGGCCTCCACCCCGCCGCAGGTCCCGCTGCGCGCGACCAACGGCCCGGTCTCCCGGCCCAGGCCGATCTCGACCCCGACCGACCGCGACGGCGACCGCGTCCCCGACGCCAACGACGCCTGTCCCGGCGAGCCCGGCGGCCTGCGCGACGGCTGCCCCGTCGTCGACACCGACGCCGACGGCATCTCCGACCGCTACGACAAGTGTCCGACCGTCCCCGAGCCGCGTGACGGCCGGGCCGACGGCGACGGCTGCCCGCTCCAGAACTGACCCCACCGCGCCCGCCGCGGATGTGCGACGATACGGGCGGTGCGAGACGTCATCCTCGAATACTTCGCCGGCGAGCGCAACGCGGGCCTCCTGGTCGCCCTGATCGGCGCGCTCGCGCTGGTCGCCGCGATCGTCCTGTTTCAGCCGCGCTGGGAGCTGCGGCCGCTGGCGATCGCCCTCGGCGCGCTCGGCCTGCTCGAGCTGACCGTCGGCCTCGGCCTCGTGCTCCGGACCGGACCCCAGGTCGAGCAATTGCTCGCCCTGCTCGGCTCGGACCCGGCCCGCCTCCACGCCGACGAGTCGACGCGCATGACCCGTGTCCAGGCCAACTTCACCATCCTCCAATACGCCTGGGTCGCGCTGATCGCCCTCGCCACCCTCGCCGCCTGCACCCAAAAGGGCCGCCCCGTCGTCTGGAGCGCCTCCCTCGGCGTCCTCGTGCACGCCGCTTTCTTCCTCGCCTTCGACCAGATCGCCGAGCGCCGCGGCGCGGTCTACCTCAAAGCGCTGACCGACGGGTCCGCCACGCACGCGCCCCCCTGAGCGGGCTCCGCCCATGGGACGCGGCGTCCCACTCGCGCCGCCCCGGGGACGCGCCCCGACGCCCCTGGTCGGCTCCGCGTCTCGTCGCACCTCCGCCGTCGTGCCGCCGCAAGCCCTCGCACGGCGACCGTCCCCGCGTCTCGCCGCTCCGTCGCAGTCGTGCGGCTCGTACGAGCTGCTGCCGGCCGGGCATGCGTCGGCACACCGGTCTTGGCGCACCAAAAAGCGGGGCCCACCCGGACCTTCGGAGCGCGTCCCCGGGGCGGCGCAGCGGGACGCCGGCGGGGCGGAGCCCGTTGCTCGCGCGCAGGCGGCTCGGCTGGCGCTCAGAACATGCCTTCTAAAACATGCCCCATGCGCCACCCGGTTTGGGATCGCGCGAGCCGCCGAGCACGTGCAACGGGGGGGAGCCCGCCGACAGCGAGGGACCCGCGGAGCCGCCCCGGGGACGCGCCCCCCAGACCGTCGACGGCCCGCGCCCCCGCCCTCCGCGAACGCCCGCGCCGCCCGCTCAAGCGACGCGACGCGTCATCCGCCGCCAGTCGACCAGCGGCACCTCGTCGGCCGCCAGCTCGAACTCGATCTGCGTCCGCTCGCCGGCCAGATCGCCGCCGATCTCGAACGGCACTGCGCGGTCGAATTCGAGGCGGCAGCGCGTCACGAAGAAGTGGTGGTCGTCGGGCAGCGGGTGGGCGCCGCGCCACAGCCGGGGCATCCGGATCGTCGCGCCCCACGCCGTCGCCGCGTACACGCGCAGGCACATCCGGCCGGGGACCAGGTGCGCGAACGGGAACCCGCGGAACCCGAGCCCGAGCTCCTCCGTCGTCCCGGCCCCGCAGACCCCGAGCGGCCCCTCGTAGAGCACCGCTCCGGGGCCGCCGCCGGGCACCGGCACCGCCCGGCCGTCCGCGTCGGCGACCAGCGCCGCCGGCCCGAGGTTGACCACGCGCATCTGCGGCCGCGCCGTGCGGGCCAGGTAGCGCGGGATCGTCTTCGTGAACATGCTGCGCAGGTACCCGGCCGTCGGTCCGAGCCGCTCGATCAGCGGCGACGCGTCGGCGAGCGAGCGCTTGTAGTCGGAGAGGATGTCGGCGTCCCAGCCGACCCCGGCGAACGGCGTCAGGCGGCCCTCGGTCTCGACCAGGTGGAAGCGGCGCAGCGGCGGCGTGCCGACGACGCGCAGCGCCGCCAGCCCACGCAGCGCCGCGCGGGTCCCGACCTCGCCGGTCGCCCGGGCCCACCCGTTGCCGGTCCCGAACGGCAGCAGCCCGAACGCCGGCACGCGCAGCCCCTGGTCGCGCAGCTCGTTGAGCAGCGCCACCGCCGTCCCGTCGCCGCCGCCGGACAGCAGCAGCTCCGGCCGGCGCGCGCGCAGCTCGTCGCGGATCCACGCCCGCGCGTCCTCGAGGCTGCGCGTCACCGCCACCCGCGCCTCGGGGAAGATCGCCCGGATCCTGGCGCCGAGGGCCTCGGAGCCGTGGCGCGAGTGCACGTTGACGAGGATCGCGACCGACATCGCGGCGCAGTGTAGCCAGGTCCGCCCGGCGCCTCGGTCAGAATTTCGTCACTGCCGCGCCCGGCCGCGGGCGCCCGCGCACACCGGACGGCCGCCTGCTTCCGCCTCGGCCGTCGCGGGGGGCGCGACCGATCGATCCGCCCGGGCCGCGTCCGCCTCGCGGGACCGATCGATCCGCCCGGTCCGTCGCCGGGGCGCGACCGTTCACTCCGCCCGGGCCGCTCGCGTCCGCCTCGCGGGACCGAGCGCTCCGTCCGGGCCGCGTGAGCCCGGTCCGCCCTCGCCTCGCGGATCACCTCCCGCCGTCGCCAGCGCCCGCACGGTCCGCCGGCGCGGGGGCTCACGGGCGGACGTCGAGGTGGAACGACAGGCCCTTGCCGTCGACCTCGACCGCCGCCGCCGCCAGCCCGACCGACGCCGCGCGCTCGCCGACGCGGAGCACCTCGATCCTCGTCGGCAGCGCCCCTGCGAGCGGCGCGAGGGACTGCGACAGCCGGCGGCCGAGCTCGTCGGAGCCGGTGCGCACGTGCTCGCCGGCCCACGTGATGCCGGCGCCGAACAGGTTGGGCAGCACGATCAGCCCGTTGAGGATCGCCGACCACGCGTCGACGTTCAGGTCCGTCGCTCGGGCGACCTGGCCGATCTGCCACTGCAACGCCCCGCCGACGACCTTCGGGACCACCGGCACCTGGTACGCGAGCGAGCCGTTGAGCCCCGGCAGCTCGATCTCGAATTCGATCCGGACATCGACGTAGCCCGGCTCCGTGTCGCGGAGCAGCAGCTCGAACTTCTGCAGGTACGCGCGGTCGATCCGGTTCGGCAGGCGCCAGAACATGTCGCGTTGCAGGCGCCCGAGCGTCGCCGCCGGCGCCGCCGCCCGCACCGCGACGCCCGGCGGCAGGTGGTTGCGCAGCGCCGCCGGGTTGCCGCGCGTCGCCGCCGACGGCCGCGGATCGGTGTTCTTCGCCCGGAAGTCGAGGTCGAGGTTGGCGAGCAGCGCCAGCGCCGGCCGGGTCTGCGCGTCCGCGACGAGCCACGCCCAGTGCAAGCGCGGCAGCCCGCGGAGGCCGGCGACCTCGAAGCTCAGCGAGCGCAGCGTCGACTCGACGAACCCCGTCACCGCGAGCCCGACCGGCCCGCTCACCTGTTGCGTGAGCCAGGTCGCGAGCGCGACCAGCTCGCGCGCGTTCACCCCGGGCTCGACGATCAGCTTCGCGCCCTCGCCGCGGACGCGCAGCTTGAACGCCAGGTGCGTCTCCGGCAGCGGCCCCCCGCCGCCGCTGCTCGGCGCGACCTCTCGCGGCGGCGGCCCCTGCGGCGTCGGCAGCGGCCGACCGGTGACCGGCTGCGGCGCCCGCGGCTGCACCTGCTTCACCGGCGCGGACGTGTCGGGCCGCCCCGGCGCCGGCGGCGACGCCACGTTCGCCACGCGGCGCCCGAGCCCCGCCTCGAGCGCCGACGGCCCGAGCCCGAGCCGCAGCTTGATCGTGACATCGCCGTGGGCCTCGCCGCCGTGGAGATCGACGTCGCTGAGGCGCACGTGGAGGAAGCGATCGTCGGGCGCGACGGTCGCGTACTCGGACAGATCGACGGCACCGTCCGGGCCGAGCGCCGCGCCCAGGCCGGCGCGGAGGATCGCGGCCACGCACGGCTCGCCGAACAACACCTCGAGATCGAACCCGGACACGACGCGGTCATGGAACATCGCTGCACCTTCGCATGCATCACGCGACGTGTCTGCGCGCAAAAGAGCGCGCCGACGCGCCCGGGCGCGCCCTTGCGACGCACCGGGGCCTTGCGACGCACCGGGGCCTCGCGCCGCGCCCGAGGTCGGGAGGCCGCGCGCGTGATACCGTGCGGACCGGTGACGCGCGAGCGACAGGATCTCGAGTCGACGCTGCTGGCGCTCTCCGACGCCGCCTCCCGCCCGCCGCGCCACGACGACGACCTCGGCGCCACCCGCCCGCCGCGCCACGACGACGACCTCGGCGCCACCCGCCCGCCGCGCCTCGCCGCCTCGCACGATGGGCCCGGATCGGACGACACGATCGCCGCGGCGCGGACCCTCGGCCCCGGCGGCGGCGTCGACGAGACGATCGTCCGCACCGACCTGTCGTTCTCCGCACCCCTGTCGCGGGGTCCTGCGCCGGACATCACGCAGGCGAGCGCGCGCACGCAGATCGCCCCGGTCATCGAGACCCGCGGCCGCGGCCCTCGCCCCCCGGACACCGTCCTGGCGCCGGCCGACCCGCTGGAAGCCGCGCTCGCGCGCGGGCGGATCGGCCGGTTCATGCTGCTCCGCGAGCTCGGACGCGGGGCGATGGGCGTCGTGCTCGCCGCCTACGACGAGGAGCTCGACCGCAAGGTCGCGATCAAGCTGCTGCACGCGAGCCGCGGCGTCGACGCGTCGCAGGGCCAGACGATGCTGCTGCGCGAGGCCCAGGCGATGGCCAAGCTGGCGCACCCGCACGTCGTCGCGGTCCACGAGGTCGGCGTCGTCGCCGGCTCCGTCTTCGTGGCGATGGAGTACGTCGCCGGCGTCGACCTCCAGCGCTGGCTCGCCGACAAGCCGCGGACCTGGCGCGACGTCGTCGCCGCGCTGCGCCAGGCCGGCCTCGGCCTGGTCGCCGCGCACCGCGAGGGCCTCGTCCACCGCGACTTCAAGCCGACCAACGTGCTCGTCGGCGACGACGGCCGCGTCCGCGTCGCCGACTTCGGCCTCGCCGCCCGCCGCGGCGCCTCGCGCGGACCCGCCGGCCCCGCCCCCGCGGCCCCGACCGCGATGACCGCGACGCTCGCGCCCGACGGCGCCCTCGTCGGCACCCCGCTCTACATGGCCCCCGAGCTGCTGCGCGGCGGCTCGGCGACCGCCAAGACCGACCAGTTCGCGTTCTGCGTCGCGCTCTACGAGGCGCTGTTCGGCCGGCGCCCCTTCGAGGGTCACGACCTCGAGAGCGTCACCGCGGCCGTCGAGCGCGGCGAGCTGCCGCCCGCGCCCCCGCGCCCCGAGGTGCCCACCTGGCTGTACGCCGCCGTCTGCCGCGGCCTGTCGCGCGACCCCGACCGGCGCTTCGCCTCGCTCGAGGAGCTCGTCGACCTGCTCGCGCGCGACCCCGAGGCCGAGCGCCAGCAGCGGCGCCGCCGCGCGCTCCAGCTCGCCGCCGCGATCGCCGGCACCGCCGCGCTCGTCGCCCTGCTGGTGTTCGGCTACGGGGCGATGCGCCGCTGGTCCGGCGAGCGCCAGGCCGAAGGCCGCCTGCTCGCGCTGCGCGAGGAGATCGCCGCGCTGCAGGCCCGCGGCGAGCACGACGAGGCCGCGCGCCTCCTGCGGTCGTTCGTCGCCCTGCCCGACAACCGCGGCCTGCCGGTCGTCGCCCGCGCCTACAACGAGTGGGCCGCCGGCCTGCCCGACCACGCCGCCGCCGTCGACGCCCACGCGAGCGCCTACATCACCGCGCGCGACCCCGCCGACGAGCGCGTCGCCCTGCGCGGGCTCGTCGACCGCCTCGCCGCCCAGGGCAAGATCGCCGGGGCCTCGGCCGCGCTGACCGTGCTCGCGCGCCTCGCCCCCGACGAGGCCCGCGGCCCCGACCTCCAGCCGGTCCGCCTCGCCGCCGCCCTGTGGCAGCGCGACCTCCCCGCGGCCCGCGCCGTGCTCGCCGGCGGCGACGAGGACGGCTGGTCGCCTGTCCTCGAGCGCCTGTCCCGCAAGACCGATCTCCCGCTCGCCCGGTTCGGCGGCGCCCTCGGGCTCGAGCGAGGCGACACCTCCGTGTTCGACTTCGACGGCGACGGCGACGACGAGGTCGTGGCGTGGAGCGGCGGCGCGACGCTCGCGGTGTTCGAGGCGACCCCCGGCCTCGCCCCGGTCCGCGCCGTCGAGCTCGACGACGCCAAGGAGATCCGCGCCATCCCGGCGGTGGTCCCCGGCGAGCCGCTCGTGCTCGCCAGCTTCCCGAAGGACCCGCCGCTCTACGACGTGCGCCTCCTGCAGCTGACCCCGGACGGCCGGACGCAGACCCTCGACGCCTGGGTCGACAGCTTCGCGATCCACCCGCACGCGGTCGACCTCGACCGCGACGGCCGGCGCGAGATCTACCTCGGCACCGAGGCCTACACGCGCAAGTTCTGGCGCCTCGACCGCGCGCCCGACGGCGCCTGGTCGCGCCGCACCGCCCACGTGCCGACCGAGGAGGCAGGCTCCGACCTGACCACCGTCGTCGCCCTCGACTTCGAGGCCGACGGCCGGCCCGAGCTCGCCGTGCTCGCCGGCCCGTGGCGGGCCTACGACGTCCGGATCTTCGCGCCGAAGCCGGACGGGGGGCTCGACCTGGTCGCGCGCAAGGCGTTCGGCTCGATGCCCCGGGGGATCCGGCTGCGCGGACCCGGCGGCGACCTGCTCGCCTTCTACAAGGACGACCACCAGATCGCGCCCGACCGCTTCCCGCCCGACCAGCCGCTCGGCGAGCCGACGGGGTTCTACCTCGTCGGCCTCGCCGGCCGCGCGCTCGACGTCCGCGGGTTCCTGCCCCGCACCGAGGCCCTGTACCCGCGCGTCGGCCGGCTGCACGCCGGCGACCTCGACGGCGACGGCCAGGACGAGCTCGTCGTCGACCTCCGCGAGCAGGGCACCCTGCTGCTGCGCTGGCGCCCGGACCAGCCGCTGCGCCCGCTCGTGCTCGCCGGCGTCCGCACCGCGCTCGTCCACGACCTCGACCGCGACGGCAAGGCCGACCTGCTCGTCCACCCGACCGACGCCCCCGACCGCGTCTACGTGCTCGGCGCCGGCGACGACGCCCTGCCCCCGCTGCCGCCGCGCGACGTCGCCCCGCGCCCCGTCCCGCTCGCGCTCGCCGACCCCGCGATCGCGACCGCCTGGGACCACGCCGAGCAGATGGTCGCGCTCGGCCTGCCGCGCCGCGCCGCCGGCGAGCTGTCCGAGATCGCCAGGCTCTCGGGACAGGTCGCCCCGGACATGCTCTTGCGGACCGCCGAGATCTACGCCGGGATCGGCGACGACGCGGCCGCGGCCGAGCACTTCGTCGCCGCGGCGGGCCGGCCCGACCTCGCCGACCGCGCGCTCGCCGGCGCCAGCGCGGCCCACCAGCGGCTCGGCGAGTTCGCCGCGGCCGAGGCGCTGACCCGCCAGCGGCTCCCCGTCGTCGACGCCGACGCCCGGCCCGCCGTCGAGGCCGAGCTGCGCGCGCTGCAGGCCGCCACCGCCGCGCGCCCCGAGCTGACGCTCGGCTTCACGCGGCCGCTCGACCCGCGCTGGCGGATCCTCGACCCGGTCGCCGTGCGCCGCTCGCTGTCCCGCGGCGCGCTGTCGGTCTGGACCTCGCCGTCGCCGGCGCTCGCCGAGCTCCCGCTCGAGTGGGACGGCGGACCGGCGGCGCTCGAGGTCGAGCTCGAGATCGACCGGATCGAGTGGGGCACCGAGCTGGCGCTCCAGCTCGTCTGGCCCGACGGCCAGACGTGGCTGACGACCGCGGTCTCCGGGCGCGGCCTGTCCGACCACACCGAGCCGCGGCTGACCATCTCGGAGCACAAGGAGAGCGATGGCCACGAAGCGTCGACGAAGGCCGGCTCGACGCTGCGCGCCAGGATCATGGTGTACCCGGAGTTCTCGGTGAAGATCCGCGAGCTCGCGGGCGACGAGACGAAGCGGATCGTCGGCCCGACCGGGAGCCCCTCGCGCACCCCGCCGCCCGGGCCGCTGGTCCTGCGGATCACCTGCGACCTCATCGAGCCGTCCTACGTCAGCCACCTGTGGATCCGGCAGATCCGCCTGACCGGGTTCCGGCTCGCCGACGGCTCGACCGACGCGACCTCGCCGGCCCGGCTGCTCGCCGAGGACGAGCGGCTCGCCGCGCTCGCGGCCCTCGGCGCGCCCGCGCCCGGCAGCGAGCAGCACCTGTGGCGGCTCGACGCGCTGCTCGGCCTCGGCCGGATCGACGCCGCCGCGGCCGAGCTCCGGCGCCTGCTCGCCGCCGTCACGCCCGAGCAGCCCGGCTACCGCGCGCTCCTGCAGCGCCTGCGCCGCGGCGACGAGGCCGGCTGGCTCGCCGCTCGCGCCGCGTTCGGCCCGCAGCTCGTCGACCTGGTGCTGCACTCGGCCGAGGTCAAGCTGCGCCCGCAGGACATCGAGCGCGTGCTGACCGACCTCGCGCCCACCGACCCGACCGCAAACCCGGCCGACCCGCTCGACCTGCAGCGCCTGGCGCTGACCGACTACACCCGCGGCCTCGCGCTCGTCCACGCCGGCCGCTACCCCGCCGCCCGCGAGGCCTTCGCGGCCGCCTACGCCCGCACGACCGCGGGCCGCCCGTTCCCCGCTCAGGACCTGCTGCACAACAAATTGCTGCGAGAGCAGCTCGCCGTCGCCGTGGCGATGGCCGACCGCGAGGCGGCGCTGCACTGGATCCGCCGCACGCTCGAACGCTCGAAGACGCCCTACCTCGTCCTCGAGCGCCAGCGGTCGAACGCGGCCCTGACGCAGCTCGTCGGCCCCGAGACCTGGGACGCCCTCACCGCCGAGCTCCAGGCGACCCGCCCCTGAGCGCAGACGCCCTTCGCAGTGCGCGAACGCAGGGCCGGGCTTTTTGCGGTGAGAGCAGACGCGGACCCTTTTGCGGTGAGAGCCGACGCGGACCCCGGAGGCCCGGGCCGGCGGCCTTTTGCGGTGAGAGTGGACGCGGGGCCCGAAGGCCCGGGCCGGCGGGCTTTTGCGATGAGAGCCGACGCGGGGCCCGGAGGCCTGGGCCGGCGGGCGGGGGCCGACGAAGCCGGGTCCCTCGCGGTCGGCGGG
>ERZ1066137.289-NODE-289-length-41576-cov-20.528865_pt1 | contig 41576 bp, 34 predicted proteins | sample MGYA00382784_ERZ1066137 | MGnify/ENA primary metagenome ERZ1066137 (study PRJEB33369, sample SAMEA5778367) | biofilm metagenome | biome: Industrial cooling water; feature: Water cooling tower basin; material: Biofilm | place: United Arab Emirates | collected... | reverse complement strand
GGCCTCGCCGGGGTCGACGACGCCGTCGCCGCAGGCCGGCTCGGGCGCGGTGGTCATGTCGCCGGTCGTCGGGTCGGACGTGCCGGTCGCCGACATGCCGGTCGTCGGCACGCCCGTGGTCGGTGTGCCGGTCGAGCCCGGATCGGCGGTGGTCGACGTCATCGCGCCGCTCGAGCTGCCCTCGCTCTCGCTGCCGGCGACCGTGGTCGTGCCACCGGGGCTCGAACACGCCGTGACCAGCGCCACCGAGGTCAGAAACAAACTCGCACGTATCCGCCGATCTACCCGCCGCATCGTCGCCCCTCCCACGCGGCTGTCGCCGCTACACCCCTTCAGCAATATCAGAGTCGGGCGCGAGCGGACAGCGCGGGCGCCCGCGCGCGATCGCGGGCGCGCGGGCGCGGTCCATCGAAGCTCGCGGCGGGTCCGTGCGCGAAGCAGACGCTCTCGCAGGCCAGCTCGAGCCGGGCGCCGGGAAGGTGCGGCAGGCCGCACGCGCGCGCGGGCGCGCTGGCCTCGAGGACAGGCGCGCTACTTGACCGTGTAGCAGGTGCCGCGGCCCATGCCGTGGCGCTTGAGGCGGCCGTGCTTGACGAGCTGGCCGATGTGGAAGCGCAGCTTGCGGCGGCCCATGCCGGTCTGCTCCTCGAGGTCCTGCATGGTCGCCTCCTTGAGCTTCTTGACCAGCGGGACCAGCAGCTTGGCGGCCTGCTCGAGGTTCATCGCCTCGGACTCCTCGCCGGCGGGCGGGGGCGGCGGGGGCGGCGGGGGCGCGGCCTTCTTGGCCGACTTCTTGGCGCCCTTCTTGCCGGCCGGCGGGGGCGGCGGCGTGATGATCGGCAGCACCGTCTGCGCGGCCGCCTTCGCGGCCTTCTTCGACTTCGCCTTGGCCTTGGTCTTCGTCGGCTTGGCGGCCTTGCTCGCGGCCTTGGCCTTGCTCGCGGCCTTGGTCTTGGCCTTGCCGCGCCGGGGCGCCGGGCGCTCCTCTTCTTCCTCGACGTCCTCGGCCTCGGCCTCGTCGGCTTCGAGCTCGTCCATGACCTCGTCGGGCTCGACCTCGTCGGCCTCGGCCTGGTCGGCGGCGAGCTCGGCGGCGAGCGCGTCGTCGTCGCCCTCCGCGGCGGCGAAGGTCTCGTCGTCGTCGCCGGCTCCCGGGGGCGTCTCGGGCGGGAGCTCGCCGAGCAGGGCCTGGGCGAGGTCGCCGAGGTTCAGCTCGCCCATCGCGTCGCCCCAGCCGAGCTCCTGGGCGGCGTCGACGATGTCGCCGAGGGTCGTCGTGGGGTTGAGCTCGCGGGCGATCGTCTCGAGCACGGCCTTGCGCTGTTCGAGGACGAGGTGGCGGCGGTAGCTATCTTCGAAGCCGGTCGAGGGGGGGCGCTGCACGGCGCGGGATTTTGCGCCCTCGCGGGGGCCGGCTTCAAGGGACAATGCGCGAAGATTGCGAATTGCGGGGCGGGGGTGCGCCTCCACACGTCAGCCGGGATCGGGGGCCTCGGCGGCGGCGGGGCCGGCGGTCTCGGTGGTGGCGCCATCGGCGGGGGCCGGCGTGCTGCTCGGCTTGGGGATATAGCCCTCGATCGGCGTCTTGCGATTGCCCTTGATCCGGCCCTCGGTGACCTCGACCGCGATCGGGGCGGCGAGCTTGTAGCGGTAGCCGCGGGTCTTCAGGGCGATCTTGAAGGTCTGGTCCTCGTGGGTGAACTCGCGGGCAAAGCCGAGCTTGATCTGGCCCTCGCGGACGAAGCTGCGGTGCTGGAGGATGAACGAGAACAGGCGGACCGCCGACATGTTGTAGAGGCGGTGGCAGCCGTGGGAGAAGCGGCGCAGGATCGACATGTAGTCGACGCTGCCGTGGGTGCGGATCGAGTTGTCGAGCTCGGCCTTGACCGTGCCGTCGGGGTTCTTGATCTCCTTGATGTGGTAGGCCGCGACGAGGCCGTAGGCCGAGGTGTAGCTCGGGCCGAACTCGGCGTTGTTGACGACCGTGCGGACGCGGCCGTCCTTCCACTTGCGACGGACCAGCTCGCGCGGCGGGGTCGTCGCCGGGGGGATCCACACCGGCGCCGCGACGATCTCCTTCCACACGCGCGGGCCGACGTCGGACTCCTTGTACTTGTAGTGCTCGGCGCCGTTGTGCATCTCGCTGCGCCACGAGCCGATCGTGGTCCGCCAGTGGACGAGCGGGATCTTCTGGTCCTCGTAGACGGTGTAGATCGTCAGGTGCGGGTAGCGCTCGCGCGGCTGGGGCAGGCGCTTGCCGTCCTTGTCGAACGGGAAGTCGTACCAGACGTCGCCGCGGTCGATCACGACCTCGAACGGCATGTCCTCGCGGTAGTAGTCGGGGCGCGGCGGCAGCTTGACGGCGACCAGCAGCTCGTCGAAGTTGCCGCCGGCGAGCTCGACGAGCTTGTCGAGCTGCTTGCGCGCGCTCTCGGGGGTGGCGAGGTCGAGCGCGGCGATCACCGCGTCGGCCGACTCGCGGACCATGTCGCGCAGCGCGTGCTCGTCGCCGGCGGCGTCCTTGTAGCGGAACTTCGGCTTCCAGCGGGCGGCGCTGCCGTCCTCGACGACGCCGGCGCCGGAGACGGTGCGCTCCTCGACGACGCGGAGCAGGCGGCGGTGCGCGCTCTCGGCCTGGCCGCGCGCGAGGGCCTCGAGGTTCTCCTTGGTGAAGTGACCCCAGCCCATGATCGCGTGCTTCTTCTCGAACTGGGCGAGCGCGTGGGTGGTCGCGCTGTCGAACTCGCCGGGGGTGTACTTGCCCTCGCCCTCGGCGGACAGGAACATCTTCTCGCAGCGGAGGCGGCGCTGGGCGTGGTCGATGACGTCGAGCCTGGCCTGGAGCGCGCGCCAGGCGGCGTAGGTCGGGCCGAGCTTGGGGTGGTCCTCGGCGGCGGCGAGGTCGGGGCCGAGCTTGAGCTTCTTGAGGTCCTTCTCGAGCTTGCTCTTGAGGAAGGCGGCGCGGCGGGCGTCGCCGGACTTCTTGTCGTTCTCGTAGGCGATGACGCCGCCGGTCCAGCCGCGCAGGACCGCGGGGTCGAAGCCGGCGCTCTGGAGGCACGGCTCGATCTCCCGCTCGGCGGTGCGCCACTCCTCGTCGATCACCTGGAGGGTCGGCGGGATCCCGTAGAGCTCGAGGAAGTTGCGCTCGTGGGGGTCGAGCGGCTCGCCGTCGGCGTCGACGCGGTCGTTGGCGAGGTCGACGTAGCGCTTGCGGTACTCGTTGGTCTGGAGGTCGTCGAGGCCGACCGTCTTCTCGCTGAAGATGTAGGGGACCCACCCGTTGCCGAGGTCGATCACGGTGTAGCCGGCGGCCTCGGCGGCGGAGATCTCCAGCTTGCGCGGGGCGGCGCCGGGGCCGTCGAACGCCCACGCGTGGCCGGTGGATCGCTCGCGCTGGCTTGTCTTGGGGAAGACGACCGCCGGTGCGGGACCTGCAGCGGCGGGCGTTTCGGGCTCGGCCGCGTCGCCGCCGGGGGGGGCGGACGGGACCGGCGCGGTCGGGGTGTCCGAGGACGACGGCGTCGACGAGCAGGCGGCGGCGCAGGCGAGGAGGCACGCGGAAAAAAGCGCGCTTGCGGGAGGAGCGAGTCGCGCGCGCACGAGCCGAGCCCCGAAGGCCACCGACATGTCCATGGCAGCGAGCTTAGCCGTTCCGCGAGGAAACTTCCAAAAGCGCGGATTTCGGCGGGGGCGCGGGTCCAGGTCGCGCGGCCGGTGGAAGCTTTACAAGCCGCCGCCGGATGTGCCACGTTCACCGTGCCGTAAGGAGACCGCGCGTTGAACCTCCTCAAGACCGCCCTGACCTATGCCGCGCTGTTTTGCGTCGGTGCCGTGACGTCCGTCGCGTGCTTCGAGCCTGAGCTGCAGAACCCGTCGTTCCGCTGCAACCCCGCCGAGGCCGTTCGGCAGGGCACCGCCGGCTGCCCCGACGGCGAGGTCTGCTGCTCGGACGACCCGGCGACGGTCGGCGGCAAGATCCCGAACTACTACTTCGACGGCGTCAACGACTCCAAGTACGGCACGCCGCTGTTCTCGGACCTCAACAACGCGCTGAGCACCCAGGGCATGTGCGTCGCGGGCGGCACCGTGATGAACAGCCCGCTCGTCAACGGCTGTCCGGTGCCGTGCAACCCGAAGTGGGACCCGGCGGTGATCTCGGAGCTGTGCGGGCCGAGCGTCGCGTGCTGCCAGACGCAGGAGCTCGACCCGAACACCGACTGCATCATGGCCGACGGCCGCTGGCGGGCGGTCAACGGCACCGACATCATCGCCCAGCGGACCGGCTGGGGTCCCGCCCACGCGACCAACCAGGACCCGTTCGCCGACGGTTGCAAGACGTTCGCCGGCGGCACGACGAGCCCGGCCTACCTCGACTGCATCGGCCAGCTCACCGCCGCCGACCAGCGCGGCTTCTGCTTCGCCCAGTGCCCGTGCATCGAGGACGTTTGCGAGATGAAGAACCCCGACTGGGTCCCGCGCTGCACGACCCAGCCGGGCGTCTGAGATCGCCGCGAGGTCCGCGGGCGCCCGGCGCTCGCCCCGTCCGCTCCCGTGCGCTCCCGTGCGCGGCGCCCGGCTCGCGCCGGCGCGTGGGAGCGTTCGCGAGCGAGTGGCCGCAGAGGTCGCCAATTGTCGCCTACAAGACCTGCTGGGCGGACGACCGCCGGTCTCGCTGGCGCCGCCGTGAGCCTTCTATTAAAGAGGTGGGCCCGGAGGGGCCTGGCGCATCGGGGCTCGGGGCTTTTTTATTACCCTCCCTTCCGGTATCTCGTCTCCCACACGTGACCCCCATGGCGCGAGCTTCCTCTGCAGACGGCACCAAGACCGACGCCCCCTCGAAGACCTCCACCGCGAAGAAGGTCTCGAAGGTGAAGGCGAAGGCCAGCAAGGCGCCGGCGAAGACCAAGGCCAAGGCCAAGGCCAAGGCGACGGCCAAGGCCGGCGGCGGCGCCGCCAAGAAGACGACGGCCCGCAAGGTGGCGAAGGCCGGGGCCAAGGCGAGCAAGGCGCCGAAGGCGGCGAAGCCGCGGGCGGCCGAGCCGGCGCCCGAGGCGCCCGACGAGGGCGAGAGCCACGCCGCGGCGTCGCGGGGGAAGCAGCTGGTGATCGTCGAGAGCCCGGCGAAGGCGAAGACGATCAACAAGTACCTCGGGCCGGGGTTCGTCGTGCAGGCGTCGGTCGGGCACATCCGCGACCTGCCGACCAAGTCGGAGAAGGGCGACAAGCAGCCGGTGCCGGGGGTCGACCTCGAGCACGGGTTCCGGCCGACGTACGTCGTGCTGACCAACAAGAGCAAGACGGTCGCCGACCTCAAGCGGCTGGCCAAGGGCGCGTCGCAGGTGTGGTTCGCGACCGACCTTGACCGCGAGGGGGAGGCGATCGCCTGGCACCTCGCGGAGCTGCTCGGGATCCGCCCGCAGGAGGCCCGCCGGGTCGTGTTCAACGCGATCACCCAGCAGGCCGTGCAGCGCGCGTTCGCCAACCCGCGGCCGATCGACCTCGACAAGGTCAACGCCCAGCAGGCGCGGCGGATCCTCGACCGCATCGTCGGCTACCAGGCCTCGCCGCTGCTGTGGAAGAAGGTCGCGCGCGGGCTGTCGGCCGGGCGCGTGCAGTCGGTCGCCGTCCGGCTGATCGTCGAGCGCGAGCGGGAGATCGCCGCCTTCGTGCCCGACGAGCGGTGGGAGATCACCGCGCGCCTGTGCGTCGACCCGGGCCAGGCCGGGCCGCTCGCGGCCGCGTGGGTCAAGTTCCTCGCGACCCTCGACGAGAAGAGCCGGGGGCCGACGGTCAAGTCGCAGAACGCGTGGATGTCGCAGAACGCGGCGATCGAGTCGGAGCTGGTCGAGCTCGGCGGGCAGAAGTTCGCGCTAGGCTGCCCGGCGACCGAGCCGCGCGACCTCTCGGCCGAGGTCGTCCGCGTCAGCGAGGCGGTCGGCCTGCGCGAGGTCAAGGTCGCGTCGAAGGACAACCCGGAGGGCAAGGGCCCGCAGCGGACGCTGCGCACGGTCACCGGGGTCATCGACCCGGCGGTGCGCTACCGCGTCAAGTCGGTCGACACCAAGCGGACGACCTCGCGGCCGCCGGCGCCGTTCATCACCTCGTCGCTGCAGATCGCCGCGGCCAACCAGCTCGGCTTCGCGACCCAGCGGACCATGCGGACCGCGCAGCAGCTGTACGAGGGCGTCGCGATCCCGGGCGAGGGCCAGGTCGGTCTGATCACCTACATGCGCACCGACTCGACCGCGCTGTCGGGCGAGGCGATCGGCCAGCTGACGGGGTTCATCGGCAAGCACTACGGCGAGGCGTACCTGCCGGACAAGCCGAACATCTACACCTCGGCGAACAAGGACGCGCAGGAGGCCCACGAGGCGATCCGGCCGACCGACATCAACCGCCGGCCCGAGGACCTGCGCGACGCGCTGACCGAGGAGCAGTACAAGCTGTACTCGCTGATCTGGGCGCGCACGGTCGCGTGCCAGATGACGCCGGCGCAGTGGGACGCGACCAGCGTGCTGTTCGAGCGCGCCGACCAGCCGACCGGCGCGGTGCTCAAGGCGACCGGCCGCACGCTCGCGTTCGACGGGTTCCTGCGGGTGCTCGGGGTCCAGGCGGCCGACGAGCAGATGCTGCCGGCGCTGAAGGAGAACCAGGCGCTCGGCGCGTTCTCGGTCGAGCCGCTGCAGAAGTTCACCAGCCCGCCGCCGCGCTACACCGAGGCCTCGCTGGTCAAGACGCTCGAGGCCGAGGGCATCGGCCGGCCGTCGACCTACGCGTCGATCATCAGCGTGATCCAGGAGCGCAAGTACGTCGAGCAGGTCGACCGCCGGTTCTACGCGACCGACCTCGGCGAGGTCGTCACCGACAAGCTGGTCGAGGCGTTCAGCGACCTGATGGACGTCGGCTACACGCGGGCGATGGAGGCCCAGCTCGACGAGATCGCGGACAACGGCGCCGACTGGCAGAAGATGCTCGACAAGTTCTACCGCGGGTTCCGCCGCTCGCTCGACGTCGCCAGCGACACGATGACCCACGCCAAGGCCGAGGTGCAGCCGGCGATCTACAAGTGCCCGAAGTGCGGCGCGCCGACGTGCTACCGCTTCGGCAAGAACGGCCGGTTCCTCAGCTGCACCCGGTACCCGGAGTGCGACTACGCGGCGCCGATCACCCGCGACGGCCGGCCGCTCCTGCCCGAGCGCGTCGACATGGTCTGCCCGGAGGACGGCTCCGACATGGAGCTGCGCAACAGCCGGTTCGGCCCGTTCCTCGCGTCGGTCAAATTCCCGCAGACCAAGTTCGTCATCAACCTCGACAAGAAGGAGGGCGTCAAGCTGCCGACGCCGCCGGCGCTCGAGGTCGACGTCGAGTGCCCGAAGTGCGGGGCGGCGCTCAACCTGCGGATGGGCAAGCGCGGGCCGTGGCTCGGCTGCTCGAAGTTCCCGAAGTGCCGCGGCCGCCTCGCCTGGACCGCCCTCGACGAGGCCAAGCAGGCCGCCCTGAGCAAGCTGCTCGCGGCCCACGAGAAGGCGCACCCGCCGGTGGTCCTGCGCCGCCACGACGGCCGCGTGATCGCCGAGGGCACGCCGATCGCCGAGCTGCTGCTGCCCGGCGGCCTCGCCGAGCTCGAGATCCACCCGTCGGCCCTCGCCAAGCCCGGCGACGGCCCGCGCCCGAAGCCTGCCGAGCCGGCCAAGCCCGCCGCCGACAAGCCGGCGCCCCTGCGGAACTGATTTCGGCGCGGCTCCGCTCGCGCGAGGGGCTCCGGCGCGGCTCCGCTCGCGCGAGGGGTTTCGGCGCGGCCTCGCTCGCGCGAGGGGCTGAGACGAGGGGCATGTCCGGTCGGGCATGCCCCTCGGCGCATGTTCTATGGGGCATGTCCTGCGGGGTGCCCCGCGGGCGGCGGTCAGCGTGGCTCGGGGGACAGCTCGGCGAGCAGGGCCGCGCAGGCGCGGGAGATCTGGGCGAACACCGCCTCGAAGCCCTCGGGGCCCTTGAAGAGGGGGTCTTGCACGTCCTGCGCGTCGCCGCGCGCGTTCGGCTCGGCGAGGGTCGCCAGCAGGCGGATCTTCGCCGGTGGGCGGCTCGAGATCGGGCCGAACGCGGAGCCGGCGGTCAGGCGCTGGATCTCGCCGGCGACGCGGCGGTCGGCGACGAGCACGTGGTCGAAGTCGTACAGGTCCTCGCGGCGCAGCGGGCGGCTCGTTCCGCGCAGCGCGAGCCCGTGGGCCGCGGCGACCGCGACGCTGCCGCGGTGCGGCGGGTTGCCGGCGTCCGCGGCGACGCCGGCGCTGTCGACGTGGAAGCGCTCGGCGAGGCCGCGCGCCCGCGCCATTTCAGCGAACACCGCGGCGGCGAGCGGCGAGCGGACGATGTTGGCGTAGCAGACGAACAGGACGCCGAGCGGGCGGACGCTCATTTGAGAAGCTTCTGCACCTCGGGGTCATCCTTGACGATCTCGAAGGTCGGGTCAAAGCCGATCTGCTTGAGCAGCTTCTTGCCGCCGCGCTTGCTGACCTCCTTGAGCAGCTCGACCGTCTGCGGGATCTCGCCGGCGTTGACGCTCTGCTTGGCGAGGTTGAACACCGGCTCGGGGTAGGTCGGGTCCTTGTCGCGCGCCCAGGTGAAGAACGCGGCCGCGCGCTCGGGGTCCTCGAACAGCGCCTCGCCGCGGGCGTTCGCGGCCTCGGCGAGCTCGCGCGGAGTCGCACCGGCCTTCTCGGCCTCCTCGAGCGCCTTCCTGGCCTTCGCGTCGGAGGTCTTCTTGGCCTTCGCGTCGTCGAGCAGCTTCGCCTTGTCGGCGGGCGGGGCCGCGGGGTCGGCCGGGGGCTCCTCGACCGCGCCGCCGGTCGGGACGACGCTGTCGGACTTGGTCTCGCCGGTCGGGTTGGTCGAGGGATCGGGCGCGGTGCGCTCGGGTGTCGCAGGCCTGGGGTCTGCGGGCTTGGTGTCCGCGGGCTTCGCGGCGGTCTTGGCGTCGGCCGGGGTGGCGACGGGCGCGTCTTTCTTGGCGCCCTCGGGGTTGGGCGTGTTGCAGGCGAGCAGCGCCGAGGCGAGGACGAGCCGAGACAAAACAGACCTCATGGCGCGGATTTTATCGGAGAGAAGCGGGCGGCGCATTGTGGTAACACTCACGGCTGACGAACGGTGGCACCCATGCTCGCGCCTCAATCCGTGCTTTTCGTACTCGCGGCCATGGCCGCCGACGCCGAGGCGAAGGTCAAGAAGATCTTCGAGGACAGCTGTACAGCCTGCCACAGCGAGGGCGGCGACGACGTGTCGCTCGAGGGGGCGCCGTCGCGGCTGGTCGGGGTCAAGTCGAAGGCGACGAAGAAGCCGCTGGTCGTCGCCGGCGACCCGAACGCGAGCTACCTGTACCAGAAGGTGATCGGCGCCAAGGGGATCGAGGGCGACGCGATGCCGCCGGGCGACCCGCTGCCGTCGGCGCAGAAGAAGGCGATCAAGGACTGGATCGCGGGCCTCAAGCCGGCGGCGCCGGCGCCCGAGCCGACGCCGGCGCCCGCGCCGACACCTGCCCCTTCGGCCAGCACCGGCGGCGCCAAGCCCGAGGCCGCCGGCGCGGTCAAGCTCAAGGCGCCGGAGCTCGAGCCGAAGGTGCGGAAGATCTTCGCCGACAAGTGCAACGCGTGCCACGACGCGGGCGGCGACGAGATCGTGCTCGCCGGCGACCTCGGCCACCTGACGAAGGACAAGTCGAAGGAGACCGGCAAGCCGCTGGTCGTGCCGGGCGACGTCGAGAAGAGCTACCTGGTCAACAAGCTGACCGGCAAGGACATCAAGGGCGAGCAGATGCCGATGGGCGACGACCCGCTGACCGCGGCCGAGATGGACGCGGTGCGGCAGTGGATCGTCGCGCTCGGCGACGACGAGAAGGCGCTCAAGGCCGCGGCCGAGGCCGACAAGACCGCGGCGCCGACGCCGACGCCGACCGAGCCGACGCCGGAGCCGGCGAAGGCCGAGCCGGAGCAGCCGGCCGAGGACGCCCCGAAGAAGGAGAAGGGCAAGCCGTCGTTCCACGGGGTGTTCCAGATCAACATGCCGACGACGTCGACGCTCGGGCGGCGGACCTTCGAGTTCCGGATCGACCACCGCTTCGGTCAGGTCGGCGCCGAGCGCGGGGCGTTCGGCCTCGACGCCGGGGCGAACATCTCGTACGGCTTCGCGTACGGGATCCTCGACGGCTGGGACGTCTTGATCCGGCGGACCAACTCGCGCAAGGGCTACGAGCTCGGGACCAAGTACGTGCCGGTCCGCCAGGACGCCGGCTACCCGGTCAGCTTCGGCGGCTACGCGTCGGTCGAGTACCTCCGCGACTTCCCGAGCAACACCGCGAACCCGTGGGCCGGCAACTTCCAGCTCCTGCTGAGCCGGCTGTGGTTCGAGCGCTGGAGCACGCAGCTGGTCGTCGGCTACCACCTGCGGACCAACCACTCGGCGAACGTGCGGGTCGACCTGCCGGACGACGCGGTCGACGGGCCGGTCCGCGTCCGCGACCGCCGCGGCACGCTCGGCGTCGGCATCGCCTCGACGGTGTGGCTCGGCGCGAAGAAGCGCTGGGGCATCGACCTCGAGTACCACCTGCCGATCCCGTCCAACGTGTTCTTCTACCGCGGCGGCAACGCCGACCCGAACGGCAGCAACATCGGGATGTGGGCGATCGGCGGGTCCGTGCGCACGGGCCTGCACTTCTTCCAGATCTTCATCACCAACACCCGCGAGATCCACACCAACCTGTACGCCCCCGGCGGACAGACCAAGAACCCGTTCACCGACCGCGGCAACTTCTTCTTCGGCTTCAACCTGAGCCGCAAGTGGAGCCTGTGAAAGTCATGTCCCTGAGACCAGCCAAGTCCGTGTGCCTCGCGCTGCTGTCTTTGCTGCCGTCGGCGGCGTGCAACCAGCTCGAGGCGATCGACGAAACCGAAGGCGGCGGGGGCGGCGGCGGGATCCCGCCGGCCGTCCGCCAGGCGTTCACCGAGAGCTGCGGCAAGGGCGGCTGCCACAACGACGGCGGGATCGCGCCGGTGCTCGCCGGCCCGAAGCTCGACGACATCCTGACCGGCCAGAGCTCCAGCGGCCCGCTGGTCACGCTCGGCGACACCGCGAACTCGTACCTCGCGGTCAAGATGCTGCCCGACTCGGTGCTGAGCGCGCTCGGCATCACCCGCAACGGGCTGCGCATGCCGCTCGACGGCGACTTCGCCAACCCGAACAACCAGATCATCCTCGCGTGGATCGCGGGCGCCGAGTTCCCGGCGGACGGCGGCGGGACGACGGGCGACGGGACGACGGGCGGCGACACCGACGGCGGCTCGACCGGCGACCCGAGCGCGCCGACGTTCGCCAACGTGCAGAAGATCTTCAACGCGAGCTGCGGCTGCCACCTGATCCCGGCGAGCGGCGCGAACGGCAACCTGAGCCTCGTCGAGGGCTCGGCGTACGCCAACATCGTCGACGTCAAGTCGCCGACGGTGGCGATCGACCTGGTCGAGCCGGGCGACCCGACGAACAGCTACCTGCTGCGCAAGGTCGACGGGACGTTCGCGGACGTGCCCGGCGGGGCCGGGACGATGATGCCGCCGACGGCGATGATCGCGGCCGACGACCTGATGCTGCTCGAGGAGTGGATCGCCGCCGGCGCGCTCGACAACTGACCGGGCCCTGCTACGAAGGACAGGTCCGATGAGCCAGGAGCAAGAGGTCGCGCAGGCGCTCGCGGTCGTCGACGGCCGCGTGCAGGGGGTGTACTACCGGGCGTCGACGCAGGAGCAGGCGCGCGCGCTCGGGCTGCGCGGGTGGGTGCGCAACCTGCCCGACGGGCGGGTGGAGCTGCGCGCGCAGGGGACGCGCGACCGCGTCGAGGCGCTGATCGCGTGGTGCCGCAAGGGGCCGCCGTCGGCGCGGGTGACGAGCGTCGACGTCGACTGGGAGACGCCCGACCCGGCGATGCCGGCGAGCTTCGTCGTGCTGCGCTAGTGCCGTGCCCAGGGCCTAACGGCGCCGCCTCGCGCCGGGATCATCGTCGCTGGCGAGGCGGCGAAACGAAGTTGTACTGGACCGTACTACGAGTTTCGCCAACGAAGCCAGCGGCGATGAGACCAAGCGAGGTGGTGTCGTTAGGCCCTGGGCACGGCACTAGCAGCGACAGCCGAGGTAGTCGATCATGAACTCGTCGCGGTAGGCCTCGGCGGTCGGGCCGGCGGCGACGAGCGCGTAACCGCCGTAGCTGTCCTCGCGGACAGCCTCGAACACGCCGTCGCGGTCGAGGTCCATCACCGCGGTCAGGCCGGACCAGCTCGGCTGGGCCAGGCGGACGAGCGCGCCGTCCCGCTCCTCGAGCATCAGGAAGATGCTGGGCTCGAAGAAGTCGCCGCAGCCCTCGGGCCACTCGTGGAGCTCGACGGTGACGAGCCGCCGCGGGCCGCCGACCTCGTCCCAGCGGGCGGCGCGGAGGTTGTGCGTGACGAACTCGTCCCAGCTCGGCAGGCCGGCGTCGGGGCCGTAGTCGGCGAGGCGCGCGGCGTAGGCGGCCTCGACCCCGGCGAACTCCGGCTGCGCGCGGACGACCTCGAGCACGCGGGCGGCGAGCGCCCTGGCGTCGTCCTCGGCGAGTGGACGGCTGCCGAACACGGCGGGGGCCGGCAGGTCGGCGCGGCGCGCCCACAGGCCGGTACACGGCTTGCCGGCCTGGTTGGTCTGTCTGGCGAGCAGCAGCGCGGAGGCGTGGTTGTCGGCGAAGTGCTCCTCGGCGTACTTGCGGATCGCGGCCCTGTTCTTCGGCGGCTCGGTGGTGTCGCAGCCGTCCTCGCCGCAGAGTTCGTCCTCGCTCATGTCCATGTAGACCTCGCCGAGCTGCTCGTACTCGACGCGCGGCGCTCCGGCGTTGGCGACGCACGCGCTGCCGTCGGCGGCGAACACCGAGATGGTGGCGCCGAGGACGGCGCGCACCGGCTCGGGCAGCCTGTCGGGCTGGGCCTTGCGGGCGGCGATCAGCTGGGCCGACCTGGCGGTGACGCTCAGCTTGCCCGAAGACCAGGTCGGGTCGGGCGCGGTGTGCAGCACCAGGGCGTTGTTGTGGAGCAGCATCACCTGGCCGGGGTCGCGCGACGTCGCCGGGAGCTGCGGCTCGGGCTCGGGCTCGGTCGGAGCGGCGGCCGCGGGCGGCTCGGGCGCGGCGATCGGCGCGGGCGGCTCGGGCGCGGCGACGGGGGCGGGCTGAGCCGGCGCGACGGTGGGCGCGGGCGCGGTGATCGGGGCCTCCGCGGCGACGGGCTCGGTGGGCTCGTGGGTCGGGTGGGCGATCAGCAGCGCGGCGAGCGGGGCGAGCAGGATCGCGGAGAGAGCGGTGACGTCGCGGGTGCGGGGCATGGTCCCTGGAACGGACCGCCGGGTCGCGACTATTTCGCCGGCGCGGGGGCCGGTCGCCCGCGCGCGTGTGCGCGGGGCGGTGCTACCGGACGATCGCGCCCGCGTAGCCGACGACGCGGTCGGCGTCGCCGGTGACGACGCCCGAGTGGGTGTAGCCGACCAGCTCGGCCTCGGTCGCGCCGAGCCCGAGCGCGGCGAACAGGGCGACGGTGGTCGGCAGGACGCCGCACATGCTGATCCGGCGGCGCTCGACGGTGGTGAAGAGGCCGGCCGGGTCGAGCGCGAGCAGGCGATCGAGCGCGAGGCGGTCGAGCGCGGCGGCCTCGTCGGCCGAGACGTAGTGCGACATGTCGCTGCTGGCCGCGAGCAGGACGCGGCCGCCGGTCGCCTCGAGCGCGCGGATCGCCGCGGCGATCGACCCGCCGAGCGCGCGGCAGTCGGCGAGGCCGAGGCCGCCGAGGCAGACGGCCGCGATCCGGGCGGCCGGGTTGCGCGCGCGCAGGAACGGCAGGTGGACCTCGATCGCGTGCTCGCGCAGGTGCGCGGCGGTGTCGGCCTGCAGGCCGGCGCCGAGCAGCGCCGCGGTCAGGTCCTCGTCGACCTCGACCGGGCCCGCGGGGGTGTCCCACGCGCCGCCGGACCACAGCGAGCGGCGCGCCCCGAGGCCGGTGTGGTTGGGGCACAGCAGCAGCACGCGCTCCGGGACATGCACGCGCGACCATGTCCTTCCGGCCAGCTCACCGGAGTAGACGTAGCCGGCGTGCGGGGCCATCAGCATGCGCGCGGCGACCGGCGCGGCGACCGGCGCGAGGCAGCGGCCGAGCTCGCGCGCGAGGGCGCGGGGCTCGCCGGGGTAGAAGCGGCCGGCGACGGCGGCGGGGCGGTGGGCGGCGGCGGTCGGCATCGGGGGTCAGAGCAGGTGGTAGCGGCGGCCGTGCGAGCTCGGCTGGCTGCGCTCGTCGAACACGCCGGCGAGGGTGGTGCCGCAGTCGGGGCAGGCGCCGCCGGGCTGGACGCGGTTGGTGGTGACGGCGTGCCAGCGGCGCTCGAGCAGGGCGGCGCCGCAGCCGTGGCAGTGGGTGACCGAGCCGGTGCGGTCCCAGATGTTGCCGGTGTAGACGTGGCGCAGGCCCATCGCGCGGGCCGCCTCGCGGGCGCGGATCAGCGTCTCGGGCGGGGTCGCCGGGGTCTTGTCGAGCTTGTAGTCGGGGTGGAAGGCGGTCAGGTGGAGCGGGACGTCGGGGCCGACGTGGTCGAGGATCCAGCGGAACTCGGCCGCGAGCTCCTCGGGGTCGTCGTTGTGGCCGGGGATCACCAGCGTGGTCAGCTCGACCCAGATCCCGCGCTTTACCGACCACTCGATCGTCTCGAGGACCGGGGCGAGGTGAGAGAAGGTCAGCTTGTGATAGAAGCGCTCGCTGAAGCCCTTGAGGTCGATGTTGAGGGCGTCGAGCTCGGGGTACATGTCGGCGCGGGCGGCGTCGGAGATGTAGCCGGCGGTGACGCCGACGGTGGCGACGCCGGCGGCGCGGCAGGCCCTGGCGGCGTCGATCACGTACTCGGGGTAGATCGTCGGGTCGTTGTAGGTGAAGGCGACGGAGGCGGCGCCCTCGCGGCGCGCGAGCAGCGGGACGGACTCGGGCGTCAGCTCGAGCGCGCGCTTGTGGTGCGCCTGGGCCTTCGAGAGGTCCCAGTTCTGGCAGAAGCGGCAGCCGAGGTTGCAGCCGGCGGTGCCCATGCTGAGGATCGTCGTGCCGGGGAGGAAGTGCCACAGCGGCTTCTTCTCGATCGGGTCGACGGCGACGGCGTTCGGGCGGCCGTAGGCGAGCGAGACCAGCCGGCCGCCCTCGTGCTTGCGGACGAAGCAGAAGCCGTGCTGGCCCTCGGACAGCGTGCAGTCGCGGGGGCAGGCGGTGCAGACGATCCGCTCGCCCTCGCGGTGCCAGTAGCGGGCAGGGTGACTCATCGGATCAGTGGTAAGCCCGCGCACACCCGCGTGCAAGCCCGCGCGGAGGTGTGGCAAGCTAGGGGCGATGGCTGACCTCCCTCACGACCGGGGCGCGCACGCCGACGTCGCGGCCGCGCTCGAGCACTTCACCGTGGTCCGCGAGGACGCGGCGCTGCACGTCGTCCGCAGCCGCCCGTGGGACGCGTCGGAGCGGCGCGCGCCGATCCTGTTTTTGCACGGGTACCCGGACACGTGGGAGACGTGGACGAAGCAGATCGACGCGCTGTCGCCGACGCACCCGGTCGCGGCGTTCGACCAGCGCGGGGTCGGCGGCTCGACCGGGCCGGCGACCCGCGCCGGCTACGCGTTCGCCCGCTACCTCGAGGACATCGAGGCGGTGATCGACGCGCTCGCCGGTCCCGAAGGCCAGGTGCACCTGGTCGCGCACGACTGGGGCGGCGCGCTCGCGTGGATGTTCGCCGAGCAGCCGCGCTACGCGAGGCGGCTGCGCTCGCTGACGGGGATCGCCGCGCCGCACCCGGCGCTGATGCTGCGGCGGATCGGCCGCGCGCTGAAGCGGCCGAGCGCGCGCGAGCTCGGGCTCGTCCTCGATCAGCTGCGCAAGAGCTGGTACATCTTCTTCTTCCAGCTGCCGCTGGTGCCGGAGTGGTTCCTGATGCGCGACTTCCCCGGCAACTGGGTCCGGGCGCTACGCGCCGGCGGGGTGCCGGAGGACGACCCGATCCTGCGCGAGTTCGACGTCGAGGCGACGCGCAAGGCCTCGCTGACGCCGCTGGCGCTGTACCGCCAGGTGTTCGGGCGGCCGCCGCGGCTCGTGCCGGTGTCGGTGCCGACGTGCCTGGTCGTGCCGACCCGCGACTTCGCGCTGCGGCCGGAGGTCTACGACCAGGTGCCCGAGGTCGTCACCGACCTCGAGGTCCACAGCCTCGACGCCAACCACTGGGCCCACCGCGAGCGGCCCGCCGAGGTCAACGCGATCCTCGACGCGTTCGTCCGCCGCCACGAGTAGCGCGCCCCCGGGCTAGCTAGGCGGCGCGCCCGATCGGCGGCGGGTCGGCGCGGCGGAGGCCGGCGAGGCAGGCGTCGATCGCAGCCTGGCCTGGGGGACAGGTCGAAGGGTCGACCCAGAACACGCAGGTCCGGTAGCGGGGGTCGGGCCACGGGTGGACGCCGAGGTCGGGGTCGACGACGGCGCCGAAGCGGCGGTAGAGGGCGAGCGCGTGCTGGTGGGCGCAGCCGACGATCCGGCGGGCCCCGAGCGCGCGGGCGACGGCGATGCTGGCGAGCGCGAGCGCGGCCGCGAGCTCGCCGCCGCGGGAGGTCTCGGCGAGCCAGGTGCCGCAGGCCTCGACGACCGGCGCGGGCGCGCGGTCGATCGCCGCGCGGATCGGGCAGCGGTCGCCGAGGGCGAGCTCGACGGGCAGCGGCGCGGCGGGGCCGCGCGGGTGGACGCGGATCCCGCCGAGCGCCCCGCCGCCGCGGCCGCGCGCGAGCACGACGTGGGCGCCCGCGAGGGTCGGGGGCCGCGGGGCCGCGGCGCCGAGGTGGCGGCGCAGGCTCTCGGCCTGGCCGGCGAGGTAGAGGTCGGCGAGGTCGGGGCGCGCGTCGGCGGCGAACAGGTCGAGGGAGATCGGGTCATGTTCCAGGGAGCAGGTCGTGGTGGTCATGGTCGTTCACGCGGCGAAGGAGAGGTCGAAGTCGGCGGCGAAGCCGTCGTAGCTGCGGGTGAAGGCGTCGGCGGCGAGGTGGAGGACGGCGAGGAAGCGCTGCTGGCCGGGGTCGTCGCGCAGCAGGGGGGTGAGGGCGGCGGCGGTGCGGACGATGTGGCCGTCCTCGCCGCCGTCGAAGTCGACGTGGGCGGCGAGGAAGCGGGTCGCCTTCGCCGGCTCGGCGTAGCCCCAGCGGCGGATCGAAGCGGCGAGCGCGACGAACAGGTCAGGATCGACGTAGGCGACGATGCCCTCGGCGACGAACGGCGCGGCGAGGAAGCGCGCGGGGTCCTGGTGGAAGGCGACCATCGACTCCTGCGCCGCCATGAACGCGAGGGTCGCGGGCGACGGGGCCATCGCGCGGACGATGAAGTCGACGTCGGCGCCGAGGTAGCGCAGGTCGGCCTCGAGCAGGTGGTCGTGCTTCTGCTCGCCGCGGAGGTGGCGGTAGAAGTGGTCGCGAAGCGCCTCGTCCTCGGACATGGCGATCGCCCGGGCGAGCAGGCGCGGGGTGTAGCGGACGTACTGGTGGGTGTTGGCGAGCGCGGCGATGTACTGCGCGCGGCCGAGGCGGCCCTCGAAGGCGGCGCGGCACCAGGCGTTGCCGGCGAACTCGCGGGCGCGGCGGCGCAGGGTGGCGACCGCCTCGGGCAGGAGGCGGGCGCGGGCGACCTCGCGGGCGGCGGGGTCCAGCGCGGCCCACAGGCGGTGCAGCGCGAGGTCGAGGGTCTGGCCGCGCAGGCCGGCGCCTGCGCTCAGGGGCATGTCCAGAGGGCCATGTGCGAGCGCCGGCTCGGCGCTGACGACGAGGCTGCGCCGCCAGACGCGGGCCCGCTGGAGCGCGAGGTAGAGCAGCAGCGGCGGCGCGGGCGCGCCGGCGGGGGCGTCGAGGTCGCGCAGGACGGCGACGTGGGCGGCGCGGTCGAGCGGGGCGACGGTGACGGCGAGGCGGTCGGAGCCGAGCGACAGCGCGACGCGGACGGGCGCCGGTTCGGCGTCGAGCGGGGCAGGTTCGCCGCGGGTGTCGAGTTCGCGGAGGTCGTGCAGGGTCGGCATGCTGGCGTCCATTCGCGGGCGAGGCGGGTGCAGGGGACGATCCGCGGCGCGACCTCAAGGAAGACCGGGAGCTTGAGCGCCGCGCTGTCCAGGCGGGTGGACGGGCGCCGTCGGCCGGGGTGGGCGGGCGCCCGCGGTCGGGAACGACATGTCCCGAGGGCCAGGAGGCCGCCCCGCCGACGCACGGGCGCCCGCGCGGCCGCGGCGCGCCGACGGGCGGGGCCGCGGCCGCGGGGTGTCGGCTCGCGTGGACGGGCGTGTCGCCGGCGGCGGTCGTCCGCTACTGCGGCGGGCGCTCGAGCCGGAAGCGCTCGAGCAGGTTGTAGAGGTGGGCGCGGGTCAACGCGAGCCGGCGGGCCGCCTCGGTGACGTTCCAGCCGACGGCCTCGAGCGTCGAGCGGACGAGCTGGGCCTGGAAGCGGGCGGTCGCCTCGTGGTAGCCGGTCCGCGCCGCCGGCTCGTCGCTGTCCGAACGGTCAGGGAACAGGTGGCGCACCTCGAGCTGCGGCGAGCGCTCGGCGGCCGCGCGGATCGAAGCGGTCTCGACCGCGTTGGCGAGCTGGCGGATGTTGCCGGGCCAGCCGGCGGCCTGCAGCTGCTGCACCGACCCCGGGGAGATAGTGATACGGGGTAGTCCGTGGCGGGCGCAGGCGCGGGCGCAGAAGTGCTCCGCGAGGGCCGGGATGTCCGCGCGGCGCTCGGCGAGCGAGGGGACGCGCAGGGTGAAGACGTTGAGGCGGTAATAGAGGTCCTCGCGGAAGGCCCGGCGCTGGACGAGGGCGGACAGGTCGGCGTTGGTCGCGGCGACGACCCGGAGATCGGCGGCGCGCGGACGGCTCGCGCCGAGCGGATAATAGGTGCGTGACTGCAGGAGCTGCAGCAGCTTGGCCTGGGACGCGAGCGGCAGCTCGGCGACCTCGTCGAGGAACAGGGTGCCGCCGTCGGCGGCGGCGACCTTGCCCTCGACCGCGCGCGCGGCCGTCGAGTGGGCGCCCGCGACCGCGCCGAACAGCTCGCTCTCGACGAGCGAGTCCGGCAGGTTGGCGCAGCTGACCTCGACGTAGTCGCGCGCGGCCCGGCGGCTCCGCTGGTGGAGCACGCGGGCGAGGTGCGTCTTGCCGGTGCCCGACGGGCCGATCAGGAGGACGGAGACGTCGAGCGGGGCGACGAACGCGACCTGCTTCAGCAGGTCGAGCATCGGCGGCGAGCTGCCGATCAGGTCGTCTGCCCGCGTGCGTTCGGGTGGCCGGTGCGCCGCAGGCGGCCTGGCGCCCCGGCCGGGTGTGAGGGACGGGTGAGCGTGGTCCATGCTGCCATCCTAGCGGGGCCGGGGCGACGGCTCGCCGGCCGGATGCCCGAGAGGACAGGGCGCATGAGACATGTGCGCGTGCGCATGCATCCTGGAGCATGCCCGAGGGGGCAGGTGTGAGGCCGCATCACACGTCGGGCCGGCGGTCACGGCGGGTCGACCGCGAGCCAGGCGTCGCGGACGATCCGGGCCGCGGGCGGCGGGGTCGCGGCGGGCGTGAAGCGGAAGGTCTTTCGTGGGTCCTCGGCGATCGTCAGGGTGCGGCGCTCGAGCCGGCCGGCGCGGAAGAACGCGAGCTCGACCGGCTGGCCGGGCGGGTGGTCGGCGAGGCGCTCGGCGGCCTCGTCCCCGCCGCGGACGCGACGTCCTGCGACGGCGATCACCTCGTCGCCGGCGGCGAGCCCGGCCAGCTCCGCGGGCGAGCCGGGGGCGACGCTGCGGATCTCGCCGCCGCCGAACGCGAGGCCGGTGTAGCTGCGGCGGCGGTGGGCGAGCAGCGGCGAGGGCTCGTCCTCCCACGGGCTGGTCGCCGCGACGTCGACGCCGACCCTGCGCAGCAGCTCGGGCAGCGGCAGCTCGTCGGTGCCGTCGACGTGGCGGCGGAAGAACTCGGCCATGTCCTCGCCGGCCTCGGCGGTCGCGGCGGCGACGATGTCGGCGGCCGTGATCCCGCGGCCGCGCGCGCCGTGGCTGGCCATCAGCCGGCGGAACAGGCCGACCAGCGAGCCGCGGCCCTGCGAGCGCAGGCGCAGCTCGAGGTCGAGGCAGACGCCGACGAGGTGGCCCTTCTCGTAGTAGCTGACCGAGGTGGTGTGGTGCGCCGGCGAGGGCTTGTACTGCTTGACCCACGCCTCGACGCTGACCTGCGACAGCGGGGCGTGGTTGCGCCCGGGCTTCTGCAGGTACGAGGTCCACGCGCCGGCGAGCTCGCGCAGGTACTCGGCCGGGCTGGTGACGCCGGCGCGGACGAGGATCTCGTTCTCGACGGTCTCGGTCAGGCCCTCGTGGAACCACAAGAGGGCGCTGTAGTTCTCGCGGGCGTAGTCGTAGGGGACCATCGCCGCGTCGCGCAGGCGCTTGACGTTCCACAGGTGGAAGAACTCGTGGGCGGCGAGGTGGAGCACGCGGCCGTAGGCGCGGTCGTCGACGAACATGTCCCGCTGGACACGCATCAGGGCGCTGTCGGCGTGCTCGAGGCCGCCGTCGCCGCGCTCGTCGGCGACGAACAGGAAGACGTAGCGCGAGGTCGGCAGGCCGCCCATCGCCCGGGCGAAGGCCTTGACGACCGGGCGCAGCTCGGCGGCGATCCGCGCCGGGTCGCCGTTCGAGCCGCCGGGGGCGGAGAACACGACCTCGATCCGCGCGCCCGACTCGTCCCACGCGTGGACGACCGGGGCGCCGAGCTCGAAGGGGGTGTCGGCGAGCGCGTCGTAGGACGGGGCGCGGAAGGTGTTCGGGGCGGTCTGCAGAAGCGCGCCGTGGGCCGACCAGCCGGCGGGCAGGCCCTGGAAGCGCAGCTCGGCCGGGCGCGCGGTGTCGCCGACGAGGTAGAGGAACAGGCTCGGTCCGTTGAGCGTCGCGTGGCGGTCGTCGACCGCGCTGGTGCGGACCCCGGGCTCGTCGGCGTAGATCCGGTAGCGCGCGACGAAGCCCTTCGGGCCATGTTTGATCCGCCAGGTCTGCTTGTCGAGGCGCTCGACCGGCAGCGCGCCGCCGCCGATCGCCTCGACGCGCGGGCCGTCGAGCAGGCGGGCGAAGTCGCGGACGAGGTACGAGCCGGGCGCCCACGCGGGCAGGGCGACGTCGGTGCGCAGGCCGCCGGGGCGCTCGACGGTCATCGTGACCTCGACCCACCGGCGGGCGGGGTCGGGGATCGTGACGTCGTAGCGGACGAGGCGGCGCTCGTCGCGGCGGCTGGCCGTCGGGGCAGGTGAGACGGATCGGGCAGGCGGGGCGGCCGAGGCGGTCGCGCAGGCGCCGGCGAGCGCGGCGGCGAGGAGGAGCGGCGAGCAGAGGGAGGCCGGGGGGCGGCGCATCGGGGCGCGAGTGTAGCGACTGCGCGGGGCCCGGTGCGGCGGGGCGACCGGCGATCCGGCGAGGACGGGCGGCGGGCGCGGAGGGCGGCGCGCACCGGCGCGCGTTCCGCTATCCTCCGGCGCATGACGACCGGGCGACGACCTCAGGCGCCGACGCGGCGCGAGTTCTTGCGGCAGATCCTCGCTGTGACCGCTGCGGCGAGCGCGTGCAGCCCCGCCGGGGCCGGCTCGGCGAGCGACGGGACCGGCGGGACGGGCGAGGGGTCGTCGGGCGAGCCGACGACGGGCGGGCCGCCGGCGCTGCCGGGGGCGCCGTTCACCCTCGGGGTCGCGTCGGGCGATCCGCTCGCGGACCGGGTGATCCTGTGGACCCGCCTCGCGCCGGCCGAGGGCCCGCTCGCGGAGGCGACGTACACGGTGACGTGGGAGGTCGCGGCCGACGAGGGCTTCGCGACGATCGTCGCGTCGGGCGAGGCGCCGGCCGACCCGGCGTTCGGGCACTCGGTCCACGTCGACGCGAGCGGGCTTGTGCCCGACACCTGGTACTTCTACCGCTTCACGATCGGCGAGCACACGAGCCCGGTCGGGCGTACGCGCACGCTGCCGGCGGCCGACAGCGCGCCGGAGCGGCTGCGCTTCGCGGCGGCGAGCTGCCAGAAGTTCACCTCCGGCTACTACACGGCCTACCGGCACATGGCCGAGGAGGACCTCGACCTGGTGATCTTCCTCGGCGACTACATCTACGAGAACGCGGACATGGGGCCGGTCCGCGCCCACGGGCCCGAGGAGTGCCGCACGCTCGCGCAGTACCGCGACCGCTACGCGCTGTACCGCAGCGACGCGGCGCTGCGCGAGGTCCACGCGCGGTTCCCGTGGGCGGTGATCTGGGACGACCACGAGGTCGACAACAACTACGCGGCCGACGTCTCGGCGGTCGGCGAGGCGGAGGCGGAGTTCCTCGCGCGGCGGGCGGCGGCGTACCAGGCGTTCTACGAGCACATGCCGATCCGCACCGAGCCGCCGCAGGGGGCGGACCTGACGATCTACCGGGCGATGCGCTGGGGCGACCTGGCGGACCTGTTCCTGCTCGACACGCGGCAGTACCGGACCGACCAGCTGTGCATGGACGAGGTCGGCGAGGACTGCGGCGAGCTGGCGACCGAGGACGGGACGCTGCTCGGGGGGACGCAGGAGCAGTGGCTCAAGGACGGGCTCCGGGCGTCGACGGCGATCTGGAGGCTGATCGGCCAGCAGATCGTGTTCTCGAAGGTCGACTTCGAGGGGTTCTTCGTCAACTGGGACCAGTGGGACGGCTACCCGAAGGCGCGCCAGCGGCTGCTCGACTTCTTCGCGGCGGAGCAGCTCGAGAACGTGGTGATCCTGGCCGGCGACCTGCACGTCGGCGGGATGGCGGAGCTCAACGCGGTCGCCGGCGACAAGAACACGCCGGTGGTCGCGGTCGAGATCGTGGCGACGTCGATCTCGTCGAGCTCGGAGGTCGGGATCGAGCCGGAGGCGATCGAGGCGATCATCGGCAACATCGAGCAGGTCAAGTACTTCAACGCGCACTCGCGCGGGTACGTCAGCGTCGAGGTGACGCGCGCCGAGCTGCGGGCGCGGTTCAAGATCGTCGACACGATCCTCGAAGAGACGTCGCCGATCGCCGTCGAGGCGGAGTACCTCGTCACCGCCGGGGTGCCGGGGACGGTGCCGGTCGGGTGAGCCGGTCCGAAGGGGCATGTCCGCGGGGACATGCTCCTTCAGGCGGGCGCGCGCGACTCGGCGATCGCCTGGCGCAGCGCGCGGACCGGGGAGCCCGGCGGCAGGCCGCGGCGGCAGAAGGCGTAGTACGAGGTCGCCGGGAGCTCGGGCAGCGGGCGGGCGACGAGGCCGCGGCCGGGGCGGCAGATCCCGCTGACGACGGCGAGGCCGACGCCGAGGCGGACGAAGTGGAGGGCGAGCTCCCAGCCCTGGGCCTCGACGGCGGGCTGCCAGGAGATCCCGGCGGCGAGCAGGGCGCGGGCGAGGCTCTGGCGGTGGGGGCGGTCGGGCGGCGGGACGACGAGCGCCTGGCCCTCGAGGTCGCGCAGGCGGACCTGGCGGCGGGCGGCGAGCGGATGTCCCTGGGGACAGACGAGGAGCTGCGGGAACCGGCCGAGCAAGTCGCACTCGAGGTCCTCGGGGAGCACGTCGAGCGCGGACACGCCGAGGCCGGCGACGCCCTCGCGGACGGCGAGCAGGGCGCCGTCGCGGTCGCGGGTGAGGAGGCGCAGCGGGGCGGGCGGGCGCCGCAGGTAGCGGCGGATCGGGTCGCCGAGCAGGTAGAGGAAGGAGCCCTCGCCGGCGGCGAGGGTGATCGGCTCGCGCCGCGCGCCGCCGCGCAGGGTCTCGAGCAGGTCGCGCGCCTGGGTCCGCAGGTCGCGGCCGAGGCGCGCGAGCTCGCGGCCGGCGTCGGTCAGCTCGAGCGCGCGGCCGCGCTTGCGGTAGAGCGGGACGCCGAGCTCGCCCTCGAGCTTCTTGACCTTGGCGTGCAGGGCCGGCTGCGAGAGGTGCAGGGCCTCGGCGGCGCGGGTGAAGTTGAGGTGGTCGGCGAACACCGCGAAGTCGGCGGCGGCGTCGAGGTCGAGGGGGGCGCTCATGCGAGAGCGACGTCCTCGGTGGACGCGCCGAGCCGGTGGAGGAGCTCGCGGTAGAAGGCGGCGGTCCGGGCGGCGCGACCGGGCAGGGCCGTGGTGCCCCAGACGATCGACAGGGTGGCGGTGGTGTCGCCCTGGGTCTTGGTCCGCTGCGAGTCCTTGACCGGGCCGGCGCACGGGCCGTCGGCGTCCCACAGCGAGACGAGGCCGCCGATGTCGATCACCTGGCCCGAGGGGTTGAACACGTAGCTGGTGCCGGGCGCCGGGATCGCCGCGCGGAACGGGGGGCGCGCGCGGCCGAGGTCGACGACGCTGATCGGCAGGCCGCTGTGCAGCGAGGCGACGTTGCAGGCGTCGACGGCGGCGTTGATCGACGCGAGGGCGCCGTCGCCGGCGGCGCGCAGCAGGTACTCCGAGGCGGGCTTGCTGCGGCCGGTCGGCTTGAACCCGCCGTGGCGCAGGAGGTCGCGGACGGCGGCGCGGACGGTGTCGTCGGCCGACAGCGGCGCGGCTGCCCCGAGGGACAGGAGACCGGTGAGCTCGGCCGGGGACGGCAGCTCGGCGAGCGGGCGCGGCAGCGCCGTGACGAACGCGGCGAGCTCGAGCAGCGGGTGGGGGTCGGCGGTGAGCGCGAGCGTCGGCATGCGGGAGGGCGGCAGTATACGCGGGCACGGTCGGCGTGGTAACGTGGGGCCCGATGTCCGATCAGGTCCGCATCACCCGTCGCGGCCTCTTCCGCGGGCTCGGCTCGACGACGCTGATCGCCGGGTGCCGCCCCGGCGCGCCCGAGCAGCAGCCGCCGATGCCGCCGCCCGACGACCCGCATGCGCGGCCCCAGGCGCCGGCGAACGCGGTCGGGCCGGGGCCGGCGCCGCTGCAGTTCACGCTCAACGGGCGGCCGCAGACCCTCGAGGTCGCGCCGCACGTCACGCTGCTCGCGGCGCTGCGGCTGCAGCTCGGCGCGACCGGCACCAAGGTCGTGTGCGACCGCGGGTCGTGCGGGGCCTGCACGGTGCTCGTCGACGGGGTGCCGCGCAACAGCTGCATGATGCTCGCGCACGACGTCGGCGGGCGCAGCGTGACGACGGTCGAGGGGCTGGCGCGCGGCGAGGAGCTGTCGCCGCTGCAGCAGGCGTTCATCCGCCACGACGCGCTGCAGTGCGGCTACTGCACGCCGGGGATGCTGATCTCGTGCCAGGCGCTGCTGCAGCGCAAGGGCAAGGCGGTGACCCGCGAGGACGCCGAGCAGGCGATCGCGGGCAACCTGTGCCGCTGCGGGACGTACCCGCACATCGTCGCCGCGGTGCTCGACGCGGCCGGGAGGACGGGCTGATGCCGGACGACAACAAGACGACGCTCCGGGTCGGGTTCGCGGACCAGCAGCGCGACATCGAGGTCATCCTGCCGGCGGGCGAGCCGAGGCCGTGGGACGCGCGCGCCGAGCTTGCGGTCGTCGGCAAGCCGCACCCGCGGATCGAGGCCGCGGCCAAGGTCACCGGCGCGGCGAAGTACACGCACGACGTCCTGCCGCCGAACGTGCAGCACGCGGCGGTGCTGCGCTGCCCGCACGCGTGCGCGGTGGTCGAGGCGGTCGACGTCGCGCCGGCGAAGTCGCTGCCGGGGGTGTCGGCGGTGATCGCGTTGGTCAAGCCCGGGGAGCGGCTGCTGTTCGCCGGGCAGGACGTCGCGGCCGCGTGCGCCGCGACGCCCGAGCAGGCCGAGGACGCGCTGGCGAGGATCGCCGTGCGCTACAAGCCCGAGCCGTTCGTGGTCGACACCGCGCGGGCGATGGAGGACGGCGCGCCGGTGGTCCACCGCGGCAAGGTGGAGGAGCGGGTCACCGAGGGCGACGAGCCCGGCGCGGGCGGCAGCGCGGGCCAGCGCGGCAACGTCCGCACCTCGCCGTCGATGAAGAAGGGCGACGCGGCCAAGGGCCTGCGCGCGGCCAAGGTCGTGCACGAGGCGACGTACACGACGCAGGTCCACACGCACGCCGCGCTCGAGACGCACAGCATCGTCGTCCGCTGGGACGGGCCGAAGAAGGCGACGGTGTGGTGCTCGACGCAGGGGATCTTCTCCGTGCGCGACGAGTTCGCCGAGGTGTTCGCGCTGAGGCCCGCGGACGTGCACGTGCACACCGAGTTCCTCGGCGGCGGCTTCGGGGCGAAGTTCGGCGCGTCGGCCCCGGGCTCGCGGATGGGCTTCATCGCCGGCGAGCTGGCGCGGCTGGCGAAGGCGCCGGTCCGGCTGGTGCTGGACCGCCGCGAGGAGCACACGTGCACCGGCAACCGCCCGGACTCGCGGCAGCATGTGTCCCTCGGGGCAGGTCCGGACGGACAGCTGACGGCGATCCACGTCCGCGCCCACGGGACCGCCGGCGTCGGCACCGGCGCGGGCGTCGGGCGCAACGCGTTCGGGATCTACTCGAAGTGCCCGAACATCCTGGTCGAGAGCCACGACGTGTTCACCCACGCCGGGCCGGCGACGGCGATGCGCGCGCCCGGGCACCCGCAGGGGGCGTTCGCGCTCGAGCTGGCGCTCGACGAGCTGGCGGCCAGGCTGAAGCTCGACCCGCTCGAGCTGCGGCTCCGGCACAACGAGCACCCGGTCCGCGCGCACCAGTTCGAGCGCGGGCGCAAGGAGTTCGCGTGGGACGATAACCGCAAGAAGTCGGCGGCGCTGCGGGCCAAGCAGGCGCGGGTGCGCCGCGGGTTCGGGGTCGCCGCGTCGATCTGGGGCGACTTCGGGCGCGGCAAGGCGGTCGTCGCGACCGTCAGCGTCGGCCGTGATGGGTCGGTCGAGGTGCGCAACGGGTTGCAGGACATCGGCGGCGGGATCACGACGGTGGTCGCGCAGGTCGCCGCGGAGGTGCTCGGGCGGCCGGTCGAGGCGGTGCGCGTGCGGCTCGGCGACAGCGAGCTCGGGCCGTCGGTCGGCAGCGGCGGGAGCGTGACGACCGCGAGCGTGACGCCGGCGGTCCGCGCGGCGGCCGAGGGGGTCAAGGCGCAGCTCGTCCAGCTCGCGGCGAAGCAGCTCGGCGCGCGGCCGGAGGAGGTGACGCTCGCCGGCGGGGCCGCGAAGGCGGGCCGCAAGTCGCTCGCGTGGGCCGACCTCTGCAAGAAGATCGAGGGCGAGGCGATCGTCGCCACGGGCACGCGGCCGGACACCTACGGCCACTACCCGATGAAGTTCATGGGCGGGAGCAGTTACCAGATCGCCGGCGTGCAGTTCGCCGAGGTCACGGTCGACACGTGGACCGGGGTCGTCGGGGTCGAGCGGGTGCTCGCGCTGCACGACTGCGGGCGGGTGATGAACCCGCTGACCGCGCGCTCGCAGGTCAACGGCGGGGTCATCCTCGGCACCAGCTACGCGCTGACCGAGCAGCGGGTGATGGACCGGACCCACGGGGTGATGCTCAACGCCAACCTCGAGAGCTACAAGATCGCCGGGGTGCGGGATGTCCCGCGGCAGATCGACGTCGTCTTCACCGAGGTGCACACCGGCGCCAACAACACCGGGGCGATCGGGATCGGCGAGCCGGCGACGATCCCGACCGCGGCGGCGATCGGCTGCGCGGTGTTCGACGCGCTCGGCGTGCCGGTGCGCGACCTGCCGCTGACGCCCGACCGCGTGCTCGCGGCGCTCGGGGCGGTGCCCGCGCGCGGCGGTGCCTGAGCGATCGGGCATGTCTTCACGAACCTGAACCTTTCGACCGGACCCGAAGTTCCATGAAGCCGTTCACCCTGATCCGACCCGCCGACCTCGCGGCCGCGCGCGCCCGCGTGCTCGAGAGCCCGTCCGACCGCGCGCTGCGGGCGGGCGGGATCGACCTGATCGACCGGATGAAAGAGGGCCTCGAGGCGCCGGCCGAGCTCGTCGAGCTGCGGTCGATCGAGGGCGAGCCGGCGATGCGGGCGCTGACGGCGGAGGGCGGCGGCTGGCAGATCGGCGCGCTCGTGACGCTGGCCGAGGTCGCGGCGGCCGAGGGGCTCGGGGAGGCGTTCGCGGCGCTGCGCGAGGCGGCGAGCTCGGCGGCGACGCCGGCGATCCGCAACGCGGCGACGGTCGGCGGGAACCTGCTGCAGCGGCCGCGCTGCTGGTACTTCCGCCACGCCGACCTGGCGTGCCTGAAGAAGGGCGGGAAGACCTGCCTGGCGATCACCGGCGAGAACAAGTTCCACGCGATCCTCGGCGGCGGGCCGAGCTTCATCGTCCACCCGTCGACGCTCGCGTGCGCGCTGGTGGCCCTCGACGCGCAGGTCGAGATCCGCGGCGAGGCGGCGCGGACGATCGGGATCGCCGAGCTGTTCGTGTCGCCGAAGCAGGACCCGCAGCGCGAGCACAGCCTCGCGCCCGGCGAGGTGCTGGTCCGGGCGACGCTGCCGGCCGCGGGCGCGGGCCAGCGCTCGGGCTACGCGGCGGTCAAGGAGAAGCAGTCGCACGACTGGCCGCTGGCGGAGGTCGCGGTGCGCCTGTCCCTCGAGGCAGGTACGATGAAGGACGTCCGTGTGGTGCTCGGGCACGTCGCGCCGATCCCGTGGCGCAGCCGCGAGGCCGAGGCGGCGCTCGAGGGCAAGCCGCCCGGCGAGGCGCTGTTCGCCGAGGCGGCCCGCGCGGCGCTGTGGGAGGCCCGCCCGCTGCGCGACAACGCCTACAAAGTTCCGCTCGCGCAGGGGCTCCTGCGCGAGGTCCTGCACCGCGTCGCGGGCGTCCCCCTGCCGGAGTAGCCATGCCCACCTTCCTGCGCGTCGTCGACACCACCCAGCCGGTCTGCCGCAACCTGCGGACCAAGGCGATGCACGTGTACGGGCAGGACACGCCCGACGCGTTCAGCACGAGCCGGTCGAGCCATTATCACTGCCTGCGGACGCAGTTCGTGACGGGGCCCGACGGGGGGCTGAGCGTGCCGGAGCAGTGCAGGCCGGGGCGCGAGTGCTTCGAGGCGCGGTGAGGCGGTCAGCAGGGCTCGCCGCTGCGGCCCTCGTAGGCGGCGATCCGGTCCTCGAGGACGCGCTCGGCGGCTGCGAAGGCGGCGGCGAGGTCGCCGGTGCGGCGGCGGGCGGCGGCGAGGGCGAGCTGCAGGCCGGACTCGTCGATCAGGCCGGCGCGCTGGTAGTGCGGGCCGAGGGCGGCCAGCCCCGCGTCGAGCAGGTCGACGGCCCGCGCGAGGTCCCCGGCGCCGGCGGCCTCGCGCGCCTCGGCGAGCGACTCGACGGCGATCCGCAGCGGTGAACGCGACTCCACGGGCACGAGTATGCCGCGGATCGCCGGGCCGGGTTACAGTGCGCCCGTGACCGAGATCGCCTGCTTCCACGTCGACGCGTTCACCGACCGGCGGTTCGCCGGCAACCCCGCGGCGGTGTGTCCGCTGGCCGCGTGGCTCCCGGACGCGCTGATGCAGCAGATCGCCGCGGAGAACGCACTGTCCGAGACGGCCTTCTTCGTCCCGCGGGCCGGCGGCGACGACTTCGACCTGCGGTGGTTCACGCCGGAGATCGAGGTCGACCTGTGTGGCCACGCGACCCTCGCGTCGGCGCTCGTGCTGATGCGCCTGCTCGACCCCGCGCGCGCGCGGGTGCGCTTCTGGTCGCGCTCCGGCCCGCTCGACGTCGCCCGCGCCGGCGACGACTTCACGCTCGACTTCCCGGCCAGGCCGGCTGTCCCCTGCGACATGACCGAAGGGCTCGTCGAGGCCCTCGGGGCGAGGCCGCGGGCGGTCCACATGGCGCGCGACCTGGTCGCCGAGTTCGCGACCGCGGCCGAGGTCCGCGGGCTGCGGCCCGACTTCGCGGCGCTCGCGGGGCTGCCCGGGGTGTTCGCGGTGGTCGCGACGGCGCCGGGCGGCGGCGAGGACGGGGACGTCGACTTCGTGTCGCGGTTCTTCGCGCCGGCGCAGGGGATCGCCGAGGACCCGGTCACCGGCTCGGCGCACTGCACCCTCGCGCCGCTGTGGGCCGCGCGGCTCGGCAAGGCCGCGCTGCGGGCCCGGCAGGTCAGCCGCCGCGGCGGCGAGCTCGGGTGCGTCGTCGCGGGCGACCGGGTGGTGCTGAGCGGGCGCGCGGTGCTCGTCAAGTCGGGGACGTTCTTCCTCGACGCCGAGGCGGCTGCCTCGTAGGGCATGCTCGAAAGGTCAGGCGGTCGCGCGCTCCTCGTCGACGAGGCGGGCGGCGAGGCGGCGCCACAGCGGGCCCGGGGCGATGAACGAGAGGCCGGCGAACTGCGGGTCGCCGGCCTCGATCACGATCCACCGGCCGTCGGCGAGCTGGCCGATGTCGAGCGACACGAGCGGCGCCGCGAGCCGGGCCGCGGCCTGACGCGCGAGCGCGAGCACGGCCGCCTCTTCACCTGGCCCGAGGGCCAGGTCGTCGCTGTGGTACGGCCAGTCGGCGGGTGCGGGTCGCGAGCGCGCGCAGCGGGCCGAGCAGGTCGCCGCGGTGGTCGGCCTCGGGAGGAAGCTGGACGCGTACGAAGCCGGCCGCGATCGCGGCGCGCGTCGACGCGGCGATCTCGTCACCGTCTTCGGGCGGCGGGTCCGGTGCCTGCGTCAGCGCGAGCATCGATCGATCCCTATCACGGCCGCGCCGGGCTCGCGCGCGCGGCCGCTCGGCCCGGCGGCTTGTCGCCGCGCGGGACATCTGCGACCGTACGCGAGCGGTGGGGCGGGCTGGCGAGGGGGCGGAGACGACGGGGTCGCTCGACCAGACCCGGGTCGAGTCGCCTGCGGATCCGCCGATCGACCCGAGCGCGATCGGCGAGTCGTTCACGCTGCCGTCGCGCGATTCGCTGCTCGGCCGCTACGCGCTGCTGCGCAAGCTCGGCGAGGGCGGGATGGGGGTCGTCTTCTCGGCCTACGACGAGGAGCTCGACCGCAAGGTGGCGATCAAGCTGCTGCGCGCGCGCGACCAGGGCGAGCGCGCGGCCTCGCGGATGCAGCGCGAGGCGCAGGCGATGGCCCGGCTGTCGCACCCGAATGTCGTCCAGGTGTACGACGCCAAGCTGGTCGGCGGCCAGCTGTTCGTGGCGATGGAGTACGTCAGCGGCAAGACGCTGCGCGAGTGGGCCCGCGGCGACGAGGATGGCGAGAAGGACAGGTCTCAGAAGACATGGCGCGAGATCGTGGCGATGTACGTGCAGGCCGGCGAGGGCCTGGCGGCGGCGCACGCGGCGGGGATCGTCCACCGCGACTTCAAGCCGGACAACGTGCTCGTCGGCGACGACGGCCGCCCGCGCGTGCTCGACTTCGGGCTCGCCGCCCGCAACGACGCGCCCGACGACGGGGCGCGCGTCAGCGGGGCCCACGCCTCGCTGACCGACAGCGTCCGCAACGAGAGCGCCAAGCTGCGCTCGACCGACCTGCAGCTGACCGCCGAGGGCACGCTGATCGGCACGCCCGCGTACATGTCGCCCGAGCAGCACCTGCGCCAGGCGGCCGACTTCCGGTCCGACCAGTTCAGCTTCTGCGTCGCGCTCTACGAGGCGCTGTACGGCGAGCGCCCGTTCCCCGGCGCGACGCTCGGCGAGCTGCGCTCGGCGGTGTTCGGCGGCCGCCTGCGCGAGCCGCCGCCCGGACGCAAGGTCCCCGGCTGGCTGCGCCGCGTGCTGCTGCGCGGCCTGTCCGTCGCGCCCGAGCAGCGCTGGCCCGACATGCCCGCGCTGCTCGCCGCGCTCGCCGCCGACCCGGGCCGCGCGCGCTGGCGCTGGCTCGCCGGTCTCGGGGTCGTCGCCCTCGTCGGCGTGACGATCGGCTCGGTGCTGCAGCAGCGCGCCGCCTCGGCGAGCATGTGCCGCGGCGCCGACGACCGGCTCGCCGCCGTGTGGGGCCCCGAGCGCGCCGCCGCGGTCGAGCGGGCGCTGCGCGCGACCGGCCAGGCCTACGCGTCCGCGACCTGGTCGCGGGTGCAGGAACAGATCGACCTGTACGTCGGGACATGGCGCAAGGAGTACGTCGACACCTGCGAGGCGACGTGGGTCCGCGGCGAGCAGTCGGCCGAGCTGCTCGACCTGCGGATGGCCTGCCTGTCGGGCGGCCTCGAGGAGCTCGGCGCGCTGGTCGACGTGCTCGCGGCGGCCGACGCCAAGGTCGTCGAGCGGGCGGTGCAGGCGGTCGCCGGCCTGCGGCCGCTGCGGCGCTGCGCCGAGCTCACGCCGCTGCGCGCGCTCGCGCCCCCGCCGCCGGCCGTCGCCGCGGCTGTCCAGGAGGTCAGGTCGAAGCTCGCCCAGGTCCGGGCCGAGGACGCGGCCGGCCGCTACAAGCGCGGGCTCGCGCTCGCGGGCGAGGCGGTCGCGGCGGGCGAGGCGACCGGGTACGCGCCGGTCCTGGTCGAGGCCCTGCTCGCGCGCGGGCGGATGGAGGAGGGGCTCGGCAGCTACGACGACGCGGCGCGGACGCTGGTCGACGCGTACGCGCGGGCGGAGGCGCTCGGCCACGGCGAGGCGAAGGCCGAGGCCGCGGTGTGGCTGGTGCGGATCACCGGCGACCGCCAGTCGCGCGAGACCGACGCGGCCCTGTGGGCGCGGATCGGCGCGGCGGTGCTCGACGGGCTCGGGCGCCCGGCGGAGCCGCAGATCGAGCACCTCGCGGCGGTCGGCTCGATGCACACGCGGTTCGGCCGGCTCGACGAGGCGCTGGCGACGCTCGACGAGGTGCTCGCGCTCGACGCCGCGCTGCCCGGCGTCCACCCGCGCCGCGCGCTGTTCCACCGCTACCGCGGCAACGCGCTGTACCGCCAGGGCAAGTACCCCGCGGCGCAGGCGGAGTACGAGCGCTCGGCCGAGCTCGCCGAGGCGATCCTCGGCGCCGACCACCCCGAGGTCGCCAACACGATCAGCAACCTCGGCGAGACGTTGCGGATCCAGGGCCGGCACGCCGAGGCCGAGCAGCGGTTCCGCCGCGCCCTCGCGGTGTGGGAGCGGGCGATCGGCCCCGACAGCCCGAAGCTGGCGGTCGCGCTCAACGGGCTGGCGTCGATCGCCTACGAGCTCGGCGACTACGACGTCGCGGCCCGCGAGTACCAGAAGATCGCCGCGCTGTACGAGCGCTCGCTCGGGCCGGACCACCCCGACCTCGGGATCATCCTCGGCAACCTCGGCGAGGTGCAGCTGCGCCAGGGCGCGTACGCGGAGGCGCGCGCGACGATCGAGCGGGGGATCGCGCTGATCCGCGGCGGCCTCGGGCCCGAGCACGCGCTCGTCGCCGACGCGCACAGCAACCTCGGCGAGGTGCTCGCCGCGCTCGCGCAGCCCGACCTCGCGGCGGCCGAGTACGACGCCGCGATCGCGGTGCTCGAGCGGGCCCACGGCGGCGACCACCCCGAGCTCGTCAAGCCGCTGCGCGGCCGCGCCCGCCTGGCCGTCGACCAGCGCCGGCCCGCCGAGGCCGCGCCGCTGTTCGAGCGCGCGCTGCGGCTCCAGCCCGCGGCCGACGTGCTCGGGCTCGCGGGGCTCCGCCTCGGCCTCGCGGGCGCGCTGTGGGACGCCCGTCAGGATCACGCGCGCGCGCGCGCCTTCGCCGAGGAGGCGCGCGCCGGCCTGCTCGCCGCGCCGGCGACGGGCAAGCGCGACGCGCTGCTCGCCGAGGTCGAGGCCTGGCTGGCGAGCCACCCGGGGCCGTGAGCCCGGCGGGCGGGCCGCGAACAACATGACCGAAGGGCCATGGTCCGAAGGTTATGGCCCTAGAACCACCCGAATTCGAGCGTCACCGCGCCGGCGGGGCCGCCGAGGCGCGGGTCGGGCGGGCCCGCCCACGCGCGGCCGGCGACGAACCGCCAGCCGAACGCGAGGTGGAGCCGGACGATCGGCGCCAGCACGACGCGCAGCCCGGCCCGCGGCTCGCCGACGAAGAAGCCCGTCCTGGCCGCGCAGGCGCCGTTCTCGGGGTTCTGGACGCAGGCCCCGCCGCCGCCGAGCAGGCCCCCGAGCGTGCCGCTGACCCGCGTGCCGCGGACGTACGCGACGTCGACCACGAGCCCGCCGTAATTGAGGTTGAGACGGTCCGCGGGACCCTTCGCGAAGTCTCCCGCAGGGACCGGGTTCAGGAGCCACAGGAGCGAGCCCCCGATCGTCACCCGCTGGACGACGTTGACGCCGCCCTCGAGGCCGACGAGCGCCGCGAAGGCGCCGTGCAGTCCGGCGAGGCGCAGCGTCGGGCCGCCGTAGCCGCTGACCTTCGGCCGGGGGAACGGCCCCCACCAGCGCGGGGGCGGCTCGCCGGCCGCGGCCGCGGGGGACGTCGCGGGAGCGGTCGCGGGGGCGGTCGCGGGCTCGCCGGGGCTTGCGAGCGCCAGGGCGTTCGCCACGGCCGCGGCGAGGAGGAGGTCCGGCACGCGCGGGATGATAGCGCTTGCGCGGGGCGGGCGAAGTTGGGACGCTTCCTGCGTATGCGTCTCGTCGTGTGCGGGCTTGCGCTCTGCTCCGTGGTCGGTCCGTGCCTGCTGCCCGGGACGGCGGGGGCCGCCCCGCTGGCGGCGGATGACCCGGCGCCGCAGCCGATCTTCGGCGGCTTCGAGGCCGGCACGTGCGGCTTCCCGAGCGTCGTCGCGATGCTCGACCGCGACTCGGACCAGCTCTTTTGTACAGGTACCTTGGTGCATCCGCAGGTGGTCGCGTTCGCGGCGCACTGCATGGACCCGAACACCTCGTGGGCGACGCCGGGGCGGGTGATGTTCGGCGAGGACATCGAGGCGCCGGTGCGCAAGGTCGAGGTGCTCGACTGCCAGATGCACCCGAGCTGGGACAGCGGCTTCAACGCGTTCGACCTCGCAGCGTGCGTGCTCGCCGAGCCGGTGACCGACGTCCCGATCGTGCCGCTGATCATGGGCTGCGAGGTCGAGGCGCTGCAGCCGGGCGGCGAGGTCGTGATCGTCGGCTTCGGGGCGACCAACGCGACGCTCGACGAGGAGGGCAACCCGATCGCCGTCGGCTCCGGGCGCAAGCGGTTCACCACGCAGACGCTGACCGACATCTTCCCGGACGAGAACGAGATCGTCATGGTCGGCCCCGACAAGGGCGGCTGCTTCGGCGACTCCGGCGGGCCGACCTTCGTCGCGCTGGCCGACGGCACGTGGCGCACCGTCGGCGCGGCGTCGACCCTCCACCCGGAGTCGTTCCCCGACGAGAACGGCGAGATCTGCGGCTTCGGCACCGTCTACGACGTGTTCTGGAACGAGATGGACTGGCTCGAGCAGCTGTTCGGGATCGACGTCACGCCGTGCCACGACTCGTCCGGCAACTGGACGCCGACGTCGAGCTGCGTCGGCTTCCCCGGGGTGCTGATCGACCCCGTGGCGACGTGGGACGACGGCTGCGCGACGACGGCCCTCGGCGGCTGGAGCGCGACCTGCGGCGAGCCGTTTGGCGGCGAGGAGCCGCCGCCGCCGCCGCCGGATCCGGAGCCGGAGCCGGAGCCCGAGCCGCCGCCTCCTCCGCCTCCGCCGCCGCCGCAACCGAAGCCGCCGCAGCCGCGACCCGAGCCGGAGCCCGAGCCGCGCCCCGAGCCCGAGCCCGAGGAGGGCGGCGCGGCGTTCGACGACCTGACCGAGCGCGGCTGCACCTGCTCCGGGGGACAGCCTGGCCCGGCGGACATGCTCGGCCTGCTCGCGCTGCTCGGCCTGGGCCGCCGGCGGCGCCGCTGAGCGGGCAAGCGTGTCCGCGAAGGGGCGCCGCGGGCCCTGGGCCCGCCGCGGGGCCATGAAAAAGGGACAGGTCCGAAAGGACCTGTCCCGGGCGCCTGGTCGGAGCGGGACCTCCCGAGCCGGAGCTCAGGCCGCGCACTCGCCGCGGCCGATCGCCACGTCGAAGGTGCGCTCCTGGCCGAGGTCGAACACGTCGTCCTCGCGCAGGTTGGTGAACTGGCTGTCGAGGATCGCGTCGCCGAGCGCCTCGACGACCTCCTCCTTGGTGACGCGGCGGAAGAACGCGCGCGCGTCCTCGCCGTCCTCGCGCTCGTCGCGGTAGAGGTCGAGCAGGCGCAGGAGCGCCTCGCCGGCGCGGCGGGCCGGGATCTTGACGATGTGGCGGCCGAACTGCACGCCGTCGGCGTCGAAGCCGCCGCCGAGGTGGAGCTGGTACTCGGGGACCTGCTTGCCGTCGCCGACGTGGCGGACGGTCCCGTGGAAGCCGATCGCGGCGACGTGGTGCTGGCCGCACGAGTTGGGGCAGCCGGAGATCTTGATGTCGGCCGAGCGCGCGAGCTCGACGCTCGCCGCCGACGCGCCGGGGCTCTTGAGGAAGCGCGTCAGGTGCTTGGCGAGGCTCATGCTCGAGGTGACGGCGAGGTTGCAGCTGTCGGCGCCGGGGCAGCTGACGACGTCGAGGATCGTGTTCGAGCCGAGCTCGGCGAGGCCGATCTGCTGGAGGCGGGCGAACAGGTGCGGCAGGTACTCGGTGCGGACCCACCGGACGATCAGGTTCTGGCGGTTGCCGGCGCGCAGGGTGCCGTCGGTGAAGGTCTCGGCGAGGTCGGCGAGCTGCTCGAACTGGTCGGCCGAGATGTCGCCGCGCTCGACCTTGATCGTCACCGAGGCGAAGCCCGGCTGCTTCTGCGGGTCGACGGTGCGCAGCCACTCCTTGTAGGTCGGGTCGTCGTCTTCGACGCGCGGGCCCTGGATCGCGCGGTCGTTCCACGCCGGCGCGGTCTCCTCGGGCGGCAGCTCGATCGGCCGCACGAGCGTGCCGGCGGCGACGATCTTGGCGATCTCCTCGTTGTACGCGGCGACGTAGCCGTCCTCGCCGAGCGTCTTCATGACGTACTTCATGCGGGCGCGGGCGCGGTTCTTGCGGTTGCCGAGGCGGTCGAACAGCCGGATCACGGCCTCGGTGCGGGCGAGGAACTCGTCGACCGGGATGAAGTCGTGCAGGCGGTAGGCCGGGCGCGGGGTGGTCGACAGGCCGCCGGCGACGAACATCTCGAAGCCGCGGACGCCGTCCTTGAGCTTCGCGCGGAATCCGACGTCGTTGATCGCCGTCTGCGCGTGGTCCTCGTGGGTGCAGCCCTCGAACGCCATCTTGAACTTGCGCGGCAGGTTGTTGGCCCACTCCTCGCGCAGGCACATGCGCACGAGCGCGTGCATGTACGGGGTGACGTCGAACGCCTCGGTCGCGCTGACGCCGGCGTACGGGCAGGCGGTGATGTTGCGGACCGTGTTGCCGCAGGCCTCGCGGGTCGTCGCGCCGGCGACGTCGAAGCGGGCCATGACCTCGGGCATGTTGCCGAGCTTGACGAAGTGGAACTGGATGTTCTGCCGGGTCGTCAGGTGGCCCTTCGCGTGCTGCGTGAACTCGCGGGCGACGCTCGCGGCGACCCGCAGCTGCGCGGCGCTCATGATCCCGCCGGGGAACTTGACCCGCAGCATGTTGACGTCGCTCTGCCGCTGGCCGTACACCCCGCGCGTCAGGCGGAAGGTCCGGAACTCCTCGGCGTTCAGCTCGCCGCGCTCGAACCGCTCGAGGACCGAGATGAACTCCTCGACGTCCTCCGGGCGCGAGAAGTGGGTGTCGTAACGTGCTTCTTGAGTCATGTGCGGCCGCTCCGGATCAGTTCAGCGGGCTGAATCGGCGTTCAGAGTACGAGAGCCCGCCGTCCAGTTCAAAGAAAAATCTTCAGTCTATTTTACACGCTGGGATGGGTGTTATCGCGCGCCCGGGCGCGGTCGGGGCCGAAATTCCCCGTCTTGCGCGGCGCTGCGGGAGGTTGGCACACGGATGTCCTAAAGGTCAGGCGTGAGCGCACAGCCGCCCGCGGAGCAGCGGACGAGCAGGCCGGCGGTGGCGCCGTGGAGGTAGACCCAGGCGGCGGCGGCGAGGAAGGCGAGGCCGAGCAGCAGGCGGATCTGGTTCCAGTAGCGGTCGGGGCGGCCCAGCGGCAGGGTGACGGCGAGCACGGGCGGGATCGCGGCGAGCGGGTGGACCGCGAGGGCCGCGGCGGCGGCGCCGACGACGAGCAGGACCCGCGCGAGCAGCAGGGTGCGCGGGACGCCGAGCGCGACGGCGGTGGTGCGGACGCCGGTGCGGGCGTCGGCGTCGTGGTCGCGGATCACCTGGATCGTCTCGAACACCGCGGAGTCGAGGCCGAGCAGCAGCGCGAGCGCCCACCCGGCGGCGTGCGTCGGCGGGAACGCGACGGTCAGCATCGCCGCGCCCCAGATCGCCATCGCCGGGATGTCGGCGCACGGGACGTGCTTGAGCCGCGCCGAGTACAGCCAGCAGACGCCGCCGCCGAACACCAGCGGGACGAACAAACCGGGGTCCCACGCGAGCGCGAGCGCGGCGAGGACGGCGAGCAGGCCGAGCTGGGCGGACACGGCGGCGCCGCGGTGGTGGTGGAGGTAGCGCGTGTTCGGGTCGTCGCGCCCGGGCGAGCGCAGGTCGGCGTCGAGGTCGAGGTAGTCGTTGTTGAGGTAGACGAGCAGGTTGAGCAGGAAGGCGAAGCCGAGGCGGACCGCGACCTCGGCGGCCGGCAGGCGCAGCGCGAGCATGATCACCAGCGCGCCGCCCATGTTGGCCATCTCGAGCCGCGCGAGGCGGTACGAGGCGACGTTCCACAAGATCCGCAGCGCCGCGGTCATGCGCCGGCCTCCCCGTAGCGGTTGACGAGCGTCAGGTCGGCCGGGTGCGGGGCCGGGACGCGGATGAAGCCGACCGGATCGAAGCCGTCGATCGGCTCGCGGACGATCGTACAACCTGGCTCACAGACCAGGTGCTCGTGCCAGTGGACGCGCAGCACGAGGTCCTGGTCGGGGGCGCTGCCGGTGACCTGCAGCGCGTTGGGGCGGGCGCGCAGGCTGCCGCCGCCCTGCTGGACGAGGTGCGGCTCGATCGTGGTGCGGTAGACCCGGTGGTGGCCGATCGTCGTCACCGGCGTCACGACGCCCGGGCGGCGGTCCCACCACTTCGCCTTGCTGCTGATGATCACCCAGCGGATCGCGTAGGTCTCGAAGTAGGTGCGCAGCTCGTCGTCGCCGGCGACGCCCTGCTTGCGGCGGCGGAACAGGTTGGCCAGGCTGTGCTGCAGGTTGCGGTACAGGAAGCCGCCGACGATCTGGGCGTCGGTCTGCCAGTGGAGCCGCTCGCCGACCGCGGGCTCCTCGACGAGGAACCGCGACTGGCCGTCGTCGACCGAGCGGACCCACCGCGCGAGCTCCTCGTGCTCGTCGGTCGCGGGCTGCACGCGGTAGTCGGCGTGCGGCGGGTAGCCGGTCGCGGCGAGCGGCTGGCGCTCGCCGTTGTACAGCGGGGCGACCTCGGGCAGGAGCTTGGGCGTGAAGTAGACGACGTCGCGCGCGAGGTGCTGGCCGGCGGGCAAGGCGAGCAGCAAGAGCAGGACCTTCGTGGCCGGCGGGAGCTCGCGCACCAGGCCGCGGCGGAGCGCGCCGTCGATCGCGGCGGCGGCCGGGATCGCGGCGAGGAAGGCGAGCGGGAGGACGTGGCGGTACGGCTGGATCTGGCGGAACAGCCACAAGTAGCCGGACAGGTAGGCGAGGGTGGCCATCGCGGCGAGCGCGACGGCGAGCGGGAGCCAGCGCGGGTCGCGGGCGCGCCGCCACTGCCACAGGCCGACGACGGCTGTCCCGAGGACCAGGAAGCGGAAGCCAGTCCGCGTGCCGACGAGGCCGGAGGTCGCGGTGTCGAGGACGAGGCCGAGGTAGTCGGCGGCGAGCTGGCGCGGGTCGGACTGGCCGAAGTAGCCGGAGTCGAGGATGTAGTGCCAGAACTGCGCGGCGAGCCCGAGCCACCAGGCGTTGACGGCGAGCGTGGCGCCGGCGATCGCCAGCACGGCGAGGTGGCCGCGCCCGCCGAGCCCGCGGAAGTGGCGGGCGTACAGCGTGAGCATCGGCCAGACGAGGATGACGAAGTGGTAGGGGTGGACGAGGTGCGCGAGCGCGAGGCAGGCGCCGCAGGCGACCGCCTGCCAGGCCCGACGGTCGCGCAGCCAGCGGTAGAACAGCGCGAGCGGCAAGAGGCACAGGTAGCCGGCGATCGCGTAGGCGACCATGCCGATCCACCAGCACCAGTGCGCGAAGGAGTCGAAGAACCACAGCAGCGAGGCGAGGAAGGCGGCCCACAGCGCGGCGGCGCGGCGCAGCTCGAACAGGCGCGCGGCGGCGTAGACGACCGGGAGGACGAGCAGGTGCGCGCAGACGGCGAACAGGTTGAAGGCGAACCCGGCCGAGAGCCCGAGCCCGCGCAAGGCCCAGGTCCAGACCTCCCAGCCCTTGTTGTCGGCGTCGAAGATGACGCCGTGCGGGTAGCCGGCGAGCAGCCGCGGGTCGTACAACCAGCTGCGACCCCAGCCGTCCATGGCCTCGAGGAAGCGCCAGGTCTGGCCGACGTGCGTCTCGAAGTCGACGCCGGGGATCGGGAGGTCGGTCCACCAGGTCGCCGGCGGGACGAAGTAGAAGAACCAGCCGAGGTGAAAACCGAGCAGCGCGAGCGCAGCGAGGACGAGGCGGCCAGCGCCGCGTGAGTCGTCCTGGGTCCGCTCGGGCATGTCCGGGGAGCATACGCCCAAAGTCGCGCATCCCGGGCGACGAAAAAGCGCGCCCACCAGCCCTGCATGCGCCGAACCAGGGCGGACCCCGGAAGCCGGCGCAGGCCGCACGGGGACGGTCGGACCCGCGCGGACACCTCGACAGCGGCGCGCGATCGCGGTACCGGCTTGGGGTGAGCCCCCGTCCTCGCAGGTTCGTCGCCGTCGCCGGCAACATCGGCGTCGGCAAGTCGACGCTGGTCAGCTTCCTCGCGCGGCAGTACCGGCTCGAGCCCCACTTCGAACCGAACGAGCAGAACCCGTACCTGGTCGACTTCTACTCGGACATGCCGCGGTGGGCGTTCCACTCGCAGGTGTTCTTCCTGGCCAAGAAGTTCCGGATCCACCAGGAGCTGACCCGGGCGTCCCAGCCGGTGATCGGCGACCGGACGATCTACGAGGACGCGGAGATCTTCGCGGAGAACCTGTACCGCCGCAAGCAGATGACGAAGCGCGACTACCAGACGTACCGCGAGCTGTACGAGGCGATCGTGGCGCAGCTGCCTCCGCCGGACCTGATGATCTATCTAAAATGTTCGATGCGGACGCTGCGCAAGCGGATCGCGCTGCGCGGACGACCCGAGGAGCAGGCGATCCCGACGAGCTACCTGAAGCGCCTCCAGGAGCTCTACGACGCGTGGTTCTCCCGCTACGACCTGTCCGAGACCGTGGTGATCGAGACGGACAAGCTCGACTACCTGCACGACCTGATCGACCGGATCGACCTGTTCGAGCGGATCGAGAAGGTGCTCAAGCTGCGCAGGGCTCCGATCTCGGCGGAGCTGCCGGAGGCCTGAGCGGGGCGGGTCGTTGGAGACGGGCTCGTCGAGAGGCGGCGGGCAACTTGCCGAAGGCGGCTCACAGCGGGCCGGGCATGCGGGTGCGTGCGCGTCGATGGCCGGATGGAGTCGACTTCGTCGCCCCCATCCGACCATCCGATACGCACGCAC
>ERZ1066137.285-NODE-285-length-41814-cov-12.754520_pt1 | contig 41814 bp, 45 predicted proteins | sample MGYA00382784_ERZ1066137 | MGnify/ENA primary metagenome ERZ1066137 (study PRJEB33369, sample SAMEA5778367) | biofilm metagenome | biome: Industrial cooling water; feature: Water cooling tower basin; material: Biofilm | place: United Arab Emirates | collected... | reverse complement strand
ACCACCCACGCCCCGATCGTGACCCTGACGGTCAACCCCGCGCTCGACCTCAGCTCGAGCACCGACCGCCTGGAGCCCGAGCACAAGCTGCGCTGCGGCCCGAGCGTCGTCGAGGCCGGCGGCGGCGGGGTCAACGTCAGCCGCGTCATCGCGCGGCTCGGAGGCGCCTCCACCGCGCTCGTCACCGTCGGCGGCGCGACCGGCGGCGCTTACCGCGACCTGCTCGCCGCCGAGGCCGACGCCCTCGCGGCGCTGCCGGGCGACGGCGCACTGGTGACCCAGTTGATCCCCATCGCCGGCGCCACCCGCCAGAACATCACGATCGACGAGACCTCCACCGGACACCAGTTTCGCTTCGTGCTGCAGGGCCCCACCCTCAGCGATGACGAAGGGATGCTCTGCCTCGACACCCTCGACGCCGCCCTGCCTTCTGGCCCCGGGTTCGTCGTGCTCAGCGGCTCGCTGCCGCCCGGAGCCCCCGACGACTTCTACGCCCGCGCGGTGCACCGCGCCCGCGAGCGCGGCCGCGACGTCGTCGTCGACGCCTCGGGTGCGGCGCTCGCCGCCGCCGTCGACGCCGCGCCGCACATCATCAAGCCCTCCGGGCGCGAGCTGCGCGAGCTCGCCGCCGCCCTCGGGCTCGGGCCCGCGACCATCGCGACAGAGCAGGTCGAGGTCGACCAGCTCATCGCCATCGCGCAGCAGCTCATCGCGTGCACCGGCACCGCGATCGTCGCCCTCACCCTCGGCGCGCAGGGCGCGGTCGTCGTCACGGCCGACGAGGTGATGCGCCTCAGCGCCCCCGACGTGCAGGTGCGGTCGACCGTCGGAGCGGGCGACTCGTTCCTCGGGGCGATGGTGCTGCGCCTCGCGCAGGGTCACGACCTCGCCGCCGCCGCCCGGGCGGGGGTGGCGGCGGGAGCCGCGACCGCATCGATGCCGGGCACCTGGCTGGGGGAGCGCGCGCACGTCGAGCGGCTCGAGGCGGAGGCGGCGGGCGACGCCGGGTGAGCATCCGCGGAAACATCGCCGCAACACGCTGGGTCTAGGCTCGGCGCATGGCCGACCTCTTCGACGGGTACGCGGCGACCGCCGCCCGTTCGGGGTCGGCCGTCGCCTTCGACGAGATGTTCGCACCCGACTCGACCGTGCGCCTGCCGTACCGGCAGATCCATGCGGCGCTCGCCCGGCTCACCACTGATGAGCTGCGGGGCCGCACCGAGGCGCTCGCCTCCAGCTATCTCGCGCAGGGGGTCACCTTCGACTTCGCCGGCGAGGAGCGCCCGTTCCCGCTGGATGCCGTGCCCCGCGTCATCGAGCGCGCCGAGTGGAGCCACCTCGAGGCCGGGGTCGCCCAGCGCGTGCGCGCGCTCGAAGCCTTCCTCGCCGACATCTACGGGCCGCAGCGGTGCATCGCCGACGGGGTCATCCCGGCCCGGCTGATCTCGAGCTCGGTGCACTTCCACCGCGCCGCCGCGGGCATCGAGAGCGCCAACGGCGTGCGCATCCAGGTGTCGGGCATCGACCTGATCCGCGACGAGCACGGCACCTGGCGCGTGCTCGAAGACAACGTGCGCGTGCCGAGCGGCGTGAGCTATGTCATCTCGAACCGCCGGGTGATGGCGCAGACGCTGCCCGAGCTGTTCGTCGCGATGCGCGTGCGCCCGGTGGGCGACTACCCGACGCGGCTGCTCGACGCCCTGCGCGCATCCGCCCCCGCCGGCGTCGACGATCCGACGATCGTCGTGCTCACGCCGGGCGTCTACAACTCGGCCTACTTCGAGCACACCCTGCTGGCGCGGCTCATGGGCGTCGAGCTCGTCGAAGGCCGTGACCTGTTCTGCGCGGGCGGGCGGGTGTTCATGCGCACGACCGCGGGCCCGCAGCGCGTCGACGTCATCTACCGCCGGGTCGACGACGAGTTCCTCGACCCGCTGACGTTCCGGGCCGACTCGATGCTCGGCACGCCGGGCCTCATGCTCGCGGCGCGCCTCGGCACGGTGACGATCGCCAACGCGGTCGGCAACGGCGTGGCCGACGACAAGCTCGTCTACACCTACCTGCCCGACCTCGTGCGGTACTTCCTGCACGAAGAACCGATCATCCCCAACGTCGACACCTGGCGGCTCGAAGAGCCCGACTCGCTCGCCGAAGTGCTCGACCGCCTCGATGAGCTCGTCGTGAAGCCGGTCGACGGCTCGGGAGGAAAAGGGCTCGTCGTCGGGCCCGCCGCGAGCCGCACCGAGCTCGACGAGCTGCGCACCGTGCTGCAGCGCGACCCGCGCGGGTGGATCGCCCAACCCGTGGTGCAGCTCTCGACCATCCCCACCCTCGTCGAAGACGGCATGCGGCCCCGGCACGCCGACCTGCGCCCGTTCGCCGTCAACGACGGCCGCGAGGTGTGGGTGCTGCCCGGCGGACTCACGCGCGTCGCCCTTCCCGAAGGGCAGCTCGTCGTCAACTCGAGCCAGGGCGGCGGCTCGAAAGACACGTGGGTGGTCGGCCAGCAGCCGATGGTCGCCGACAGCCACGACGTCGCGGGCCTCGTCGCCGAGCAGGCGACCGTCACGCAGTCGATCCCGATCATCACGGATGCCGCGGCGCATGTTCCCGACCACAATCCGAACGACGATCCGCGGCGCGAGCAGCAACAGCAGCAGCAGCAGCAGGCGCGCGCGCATCACGTCCACCAGCCGAGCAACGGCGCTCGCACGAGCTCGAGGGGGGTCGAGCCATGTTGAGCCGCATCGCGGAGAGCCTGTTCTGGATCGGCCGCTACGTCGAGCGCGCCGATGGCACGGCCCGCATCCTCGACGTGCACCTGCAGCTGCTGCTTGAGGATCCGTGGATCGACGAGGACACCGCCTGCCGTTCGCTGCTGAGCGTCATGGGCAGCGAGGTCGACCCCGCGCAGGCGCTCACCCGCGCCGATGTGCTGGGGCTGCTCGCGGTCGATCGCGCGCATCCGGCCTCGATCGCGTACTCGCTGGGGGCGGCTCGAGAGAACGCGCGGCGCGCGCGCGAGGTCGTCAGTACCGAGCTGTGGGAGGTGCTCAACACCACGCGGGCACGCATGCCGCGCAAGGTCGCACCCGAGAAGGTGCACGAGTTCTTCGGCTGGGTGCGCGAGCGGTCGGCGCTCGCCGTCGGCATCGTCGAATCGTCGACGAGCCGCGACGAGGCCTACGCCTTCTTCACGCTCGGCCGGTCGCTCGAGCGCGCCGACATGACGGCGCGCCTGCTCGCGACGCGCTCGCTGACCGAGGCGAGCGGCCCGTCGTGGACGACGATTTTGCGCAGTGTCGGCGCGTACGAGGCCTACCTGCGCACGTATCGCGGGGTGCCGAGCGCGAAGAACGCGGCCGAGTTCCTGCTGCTCGACCGGCTGTTCCCGCGGTCGATCCTGTTCGCGGTGTCGCGCGCCGAGCAGTGCCTGCGCGACATCGAGCCGCGCGCCGACCGGGCAGGCATCGGCGATCAGGCGCTGCGGCAGCTCGGGCAGATCCGCAGCGAGCTCGAGTACCGCGCCATCGCCGATATCCTCGACGACCTGCAGCGGCACATGGACGCCGTGCAGTCGGCGACGAGCGCGACGAGCGAGGCGGTTCGGCAGCGGTACTTCCCGACCAACGCGGCACCGAGCTGGGTGGCGGAGAAGACATGAACCGGTTGAGAATTCGCCACGCCACCGGCTTCCACTACGCCGGTGAGGTGACCGCGTCGTACAACGAGGCGCGCATGCTGCCGGCGAGCGGCGACGGGCAGCTCGTGCTGTTCTCGCACCTCGAGATCTCGCCCGCCTCGTCGCAGCACCCGTACATCGACTACTTCGGCACGCGCGTCACCGCGTTCGAGCAGCTCGCCCACCACCGCGAGCTGTCCCTCACGGCCGACAGCCTTGTCGAGGTGCGCCCGCGCCCGCCCGGCATCGAGGCGGCAGGGTGGGATGCTCTGCCCGCGCTCGTGGAGCGCACGGTGGCCCTGGTGGAGGCCACGGTGCAGACCCCGCTCACGGCTCCGCCGCCCGACGTCGCCGACCGCGCCCGCGACCTCGCGGGCACGGCGGCCGATCCGGCGTCGGCGGCCCGCGCCATCTGCGACTGGCTGCACGCCGAGGTGGAGTACATGCCGGGCGTGACGGGCGTGCACACCACGGCGGCGGAGGCCTGGGCGCACAGGCGCGGCGTCTGCCAAGACATCACGCACCTCGCCCTCGGCGCCCTGCGCTCGGTAGGCATCCCGGCCCGCTACGTCAGCGGGTACCTGCATCCGGTGGCCGACGCCGAGGTCGGGCAGACCGTCGCGGGCGAGTCGCACGCCTGGGTCGAGTGGTTCGACGGCGACTGGCGGGGCTACGACCCCACCAACGCGATCGAGATCGGCGACCGCCACGTGATCGTCGGCCGGGGCCGCGACTACCGCGACGTGCCGCCGCTGCGCGGGGTCTATGCGGGGCCGGCGAGCTCGAGCCTGTTCGTCACGGTGGAGATCACGCGCGAGGCGTAGCCGCTCGGTGTCTCAGACCGAGGCCGGCGGACAGTGCAGCCGCGTCGCCGTCGTGCCCGTGCCGCGCTCGATCGTGTGCTGGGCCATCGGCGCCGCGCACAGCGGACAGCGCGGGTCGGCCGGCGGCACGTAGGGCTCCTCGGGCCGTCCGATGCCGACCGCGGCCGGGCCGGTGACCGTCCACAGCACGCGACCGAACGCGCCGAAGAACCCCTTCGCATCCTTGAAGGGGTTGAGCGGGTTCACGTGTCGCGCCACGAGACCATCCTCTCGCGCTCAGCCCTTGCGGGCCTCCGCCTCGACGATCGCGATCTCGGTGGTCGCGGTCTCGAGGTCGCGGAAACGATTCGCCGGGTCGGCGGCCTGCGCCGCCTCGTGGTCGTCGCCGTCGTAGCGCACGGCCAGGTGCCACCACCGGGCGTCGGCCGGGTGACGGCGGATGCGCAGGTTGCGCGTGCTCCGCATCCAGAGCACCGCGACGATCGCGGCGAGCAGGCCGGCCAGCGCCCCGACCCCCATTGCCCAGCGCGCGCCGAGCTCGTTGGCGACGAGACCCAGCAGGGGCGCGCCGATCGGCGTGCCGCCCATGAAGATGGTCAGGTAGAGCGCCATCACCCGGCCGCGGATGCTCGCCCGCGTCGTCGTCTGAACATAGGCGTTGGCGCTCGTGATCATGGTGAGCGCGAAGTAGCCGACGCCGATCAGGGCGAGGCCGAACAGCTCGAACGTGGGCATGAGGGCCGCGACGACCATCGAGCCGGCGAAGCCGAGCGCGGCGAGCACGATCACCCGCAGTCGCGGTCGCTCGCGGCGGGCCGACAGCAGCGCGCCGGTGACCGAGCCGATGGCCAGGATCGACGACAGCAGCCCGAAGTCGGCGGCGTCGCGGCCGAACTCGACGCGCGCCATCGTGGCGGTGAAGATCGCGAAGTTGAAGCCGAAGGTTCCGACGAGGAACACCATCGTGAACACCACGACGAGGTCGGCGCGCTTGGCGACGTAGCGGATGCCCGCGCGCAGCTGCCCGCGCCCTCGCGCCGCCTTGCTCATGGGGTGCAGCTCGTCGGCCCGCAGCAGGGCGAGGGTGGCGAGCATCGCCCCGAATGTGAGCACGTTGAGCAGAATGACCCAGCCCGCCCCCACGAGCACGGTGAGGAAGCCCGCCACGGCGGGGCCGATGAGGCGCGCGGTGTTGAACGAGGCCGAGTTGAGGGCCACGGCGTTGGGGAGGTCGGCGGTGCCGACGAGCTCGCCCACGAAGGTCTGGCGCGCGGGCGCGTCGACGGCGGTGGCGATGCCGAGGCCGAGGGCGAGCAGGTACACCATCCAGAGCTCGGCGATGCCGAGCACGATGATGAGCCCGAGCGCGAGGGCCAGCAGCGCCTGCGCGAGCTGCGTGAGGGCGAGCAGGCGGCGGCCGGGCATCCGGTCGGCGATGACGCCGGCGAACGGGCCGATCAGCAGTGCCGGGCCGAACTGCAGGGCCATCGTCACGCCGACGGCGGCGGCATCGTTGTCGGTGAGTTCGGTGAGCACGAACCAGTCCTGCGCCGTGCGCTGCATCCACGTGCCGACGTTCGAGATCAGCGCGCCGGCGAACCAGATGCGGTAGTTGATGCCCGCCAGCGAGCGGAACATCGCGTTCACGCGTCGGCCAGCCGTCGCAGGATCGGCCGCACCTCCTCGAGGGCACTGCGTTCGGCGTCGCTGAGGGTCTCGAGCTGGGAGTGGAACCACTGCTGCCGCAGCCGTCGCGTCTCGGCGATGACCTGCTCGCCGGCGGGCGTGATGGTCACCCACACCCTGCGCGCGTCGTCGTCGCTCGGATCGCGGCGCACGAGGCCGCTGGCCTCCAGCGCGTTGAGAGTGCGGTTCATGCTCGGAGCGCTGACCTTCTCGGCGGTCGCGAGGCCGCTCGGGGTGCAGCGGCCCTCGCTGGCGAGCCGCCACAGCACGCCGAGCTGGCTGTCGCTGATGCCTTCGCCCGCTCGTTCGGCCCGGATGCGCCGGGCGACCTTCTGGATGAGCACCCGCAGCTCCTCCTCGGGGTCGGTCGCATGCAGGTCCATGGTCGTTAGCCTAACTCATTACCTTTGCTAACAGAATTCGGGATGCGGTGCCGCGGCCGCGACCGCGCGGAGGATGCTCGGCCGTAGGATTCTCGCCAGGAGGCCCACCCATGCCGAAGTTCACCGCCGAGCGCCAGCACCGCACCTTCACCGACGCCCACGGGGTCGTCGTGCACTACTACGTGTGGGCACCGGGCAAACCGAAGGCGGTCGTGCAGCTCGCCCACGGTGTCGGCGAGCACGCCCTGCGCTACGAGCTGCTCGCGCAGGCGCTCGTGGCCGCGGGGTACGCGGTCTACGCCGACGATCATCGCGGCCATGGCCAGACCGGCGTGGAGTACTGGAAGGGCGACCTCTCCCAGATCGGCAAGCTCGGCGTCGGAGGCCTGCGGGCCACCCAGCAGAACCTGCTCGACCTCACGCGCATCGCGCAGGAGGAGAACCCCGGGCTGCCGTTCGTGATGCTCGGCCACTCGTGGGGCTCGCTCATGGTGCAGAACCTGCTCAGCGCCGGCCCGCATCCGTGGAGCGCCGTCGTGCTGACCGGCACCGCCTTCCGCACGCCGTTCGACATGAACGGCGGCGACTTGAACGCGCGCCACAAGCACCTCGGCGACACGGGCGCCGAGTGGCTGAGCCGCGACCCGGCCGTCGCCCGCGCCTTCGTCGACGACCCGCTGACGACCGACGCCAAGGTGCTGCAGCTGTTCGGTGTCGCCGATGGGCTGCGTCTGTTCGGGCGGCCGAAGCGCGTGCAGCCGCCCGTGCCGCTGCTGATCATGGTCGGCGATGACGATCCCCTCGGCGGCGAGGCAAGCGCGAAGAAGCTGGCCGACGCCTACCTGCGCCGCGGCGGCCTCACCGACGTCGAGCTCATCGTCTACGCGGGTGCCCGCCACGAGGTCTTCAACGAGACCAACCAGGCCGAGGTGCGCGCCGACCTCATCGCCTGGCTCGACGACCGCCTGTTCTAGCCGCCCCGCGCGCAGTCGGCCTGGAGCGGTCTAGCGGGGCAGAGGGAGCGCCGTCAGCAGCAGAACGCTCGCCTCGACCGCCTCGACGCGGTGCCGGCCATCCGGGACGCGACCGAGGAGGCCGGCCGAAAGATCGAGCGAACGCGCCTGGGCGCCGTCGGCGCCCAGAGTGACCAGGCGCACCTGGCCGCGCAGAACCTGCAGCACGGCCTCGCCCGGGTTGTCGTGCGGGGGCAGCTCCGAACCCGCGGTGAGGCCGATGCCGGTCATCCGCAGGTGCTCATGATCGAGCGCGACGGGCTGCAGGTGCCGCCCGTTCGGGCTCTCGGCGGCCTGCGCCTCGAGATAGTCGGCGAGCATTGTCAGGTTGAGAGCCACGGGGTCCATGCCCGCACCCTACGCTGGTCGCCATGATCGCGCCCTTCGTCTCCGTCACCGAGCTCGACCGGATGCGCGCCGGCGTCGAGCGCGACAGCACCGACGGTGCCCGCCCGCGGGTCGTCGTGGTCGACAGCCGCTGGTACCTCGACGGCCGCTCGGGTGCCGACGCCTACGCGCACGGGCACCTGCCCGGCGCCGTGTTCGTCGACCTCGACACCGTGCTCGCGGGGCCGCCCTCGGCGGCGGCCGGCCGGCATCCGCTGCCCGAGCCGGAGGTCTTCGCCCGCGGGCTCGCGGCCGCCGGCATCGGCGACGACGACACCGTGGTCGTCTACGACGACGCGGGCGGGGTCATCGCCGCACGGCTGGTGTGGATGCTGCGGGCGCTCGGGCAGTCCGCCGCCGTGCTCGACGGGGGGTTCGCGGCGTGGCAGCAGGAGCACCCCGAGGAGGCGCTCGAGGCCGGGGAGCCCGCGGGGGCCGGCGACGCGAGCCCCGCATCCCGCACCGTGCGATCGTGGCCCGCGGCAGCCCTCGCCACGATCGACGAGACCCAGGCCGCGGCCGCCGACGGCACCGCGATCGTGCTCGACGCGCGCACCGCCGACCGCTACCGCGGCGACACCGAACCGGTGGATGCCCGCCCCGGGCACATTCCGGGCGCGGCGAGCCTCTCGTGCCGCGACAATGTCGCCGCCGACGGCACGCTGCTCGGCACTGCGACCCTGCGCGAGCGCCTCACGGCGCTCGGCGCCGACCGGCTTCCGGTGATCAGCTACTGCGGCTCGGGCGTCACCGCCTGTCACACCCTCCTCGTGCTCGAGCAGGTCGGACTGCCCGCCGGTCGCCTGTACCCCGGCTCGTGGTCGCAGTACGCGGCCGACGCCCAGCGCCCGGTCGCCACCGGCGAATAGGCTGAGCGCGTGCACGGTGAATACAAGGTGCCCGGGGGCAAGCTCGTCGTCGTCGACCTCGAGGTCGCGGGCGGGCGCATCAGCGCGCTGCGGCTGGCCGGCGACTTCTTCGTCGAGCCCGATGAGGCGATCGCCGCGATCGAGACCGCGCTCATCGGGCTGCCCGCCGACAGCGACGCGGCGCACCTGACGGCTGCCGTTCGCGATGCCCTGCCCGACGGCGCGGTGCTGCTGGGCTTCGGCCCGGAGGCAGTCGCGACCACCGTGCGCCGTGCGCTCGCGAGCGCCACGACCTTCGCCGACTACGACTGGGAGCTCGTGCGCGGTCCCGCCCTGACCCCGCTGCAGCAGCTGGCCGTCGACCAGGTGCTCGCCGAGGAGGTCGGCGAGGGGCGACGCGGCCCGACCCTGCGGTTCTGGCAGTGGGCGAGCCCGGCCATCGTCATCGGCTCGTTCCAGAGCGTGAAGAACGAGGTCGACCTCGAGAACGCGCACGCGTTCGGCTTCGAGGTCGTGCGCCGCATCTCCGGCGGCGGCGCCATGGTGATCGAGCCCGAGTCGGCCATCACCTACTCGCTGTACACGCCCGTGGCCCTCGTGCAGGGCATGAGCTTCGCCGAGTCGTACGCCTTCCTCGACGACTGGGTCATCCAGGGGCTGCGGTCGCTCGGCATCGAGGCCACGTACCAGCCGCTCAACGACATCGCGAGCCCGGCCGGCAAGATCGGCGGAGCCGCGCAGAAGCGCCTCGGCTCGGGGGCGGTGCTGCACCACGTGACCATGGCCTACGACATGGACGGCGACATGATGACGCAGGTGCTGCGCATCGGACGGGAGAAGCTCAGCGACAAGGGCGTGAAGAGCGCCAACAAGCGGGTCGACCCGCTGAAGTCGCAGACCGGGCTGGCGCGTGACGCGATCATCGAGCGGCTCATCGGCACGTTCCGCGCCAGCAACACCGTCGTCGACGGAGTCCTGACCGAGGCTGAGCTGGCGCGCGCCGACGCGCTCGTCGCCGAGAAGTTCGCGACCCCCGACTGGCTCTACCGGGTGCCGTGAGCCCGCGCTCGCGGGCCGTCGCCCTCACCCTGCTGCTCGCCGGCCTGCTGGTCGGCGGGGTCGTGCTGTCGGCCATCACCGGGCAGCTCGCTGTCACTCCGACCGAGGTTGCGGGCTCGCTGCTGCGCGCCATCGGCATCGACACCGACTGGGCGCCCACCGACCCGATCATCGAGAGCACGCTCTGGGTGGTGCGCTTCCCGCGCATCGTCATGGCCCTCGTCGTGGGCGCGGCGCTCGCCGTGGCGGGCGCCGTCATGCAGGCGATCTTCGGCAACCCGCTCGCCGAGCCCGGCGTGGTGGGGGTCTCGTCGGGAGCCGCCCTGGGTGCGGCGACGGCGATCGTGGTGGGAGCATCCGTGCTCGGTGTCGCCGGCATCGCGGTCTTCGCCTTCCTCGGCGGGCTCGTGGCGACGCTCCTGGTCTACGTCGTCTCGCGGGCCGGCGGCCGCACCGAGGTCGTCACTCTGCTGCTGACGGGCATCGCCGTCAACGCGATCGCGCAGGCGGGCATCGCGTTCGTGCTGTTCGTGGCCGACTCGGCCAGCCGCGAGCAGATCGTCTTCTGGCAGCTCGGCTCGCTCGGTGGTTCGCTGTGGGCGCAGGTCGCCGTGGTGGCCGCGGTCGCTGTGCCGGGCGTGCTCGTCGCCCTGGCGCTCGCGCGACGGTACGACCTGCTCGCGCTCGGCGAGCGCAACGCCCGGCACCTCGGCGTCGACGTCGAGCGCCTGCGCCTCGTCTCGATCGTGCTCGTCGCGCTACTGACCGGCGTCGCGGTGGCGTTCACCGGCATCATCGCGTTCGTCGGCCTGGTCGTGCCCCACCTGATCCGCATGATCATCGGGCCCGCTCACCGCGGGCTCGTGCTCGCGAGTGCGGTCGGCGGCGGGGCCCTGCTCGTCATCGCCGACCTGCTGACCCGCACCCTCGTCGCCGGGGCCGAGCTGCCGATCGGCATGCTCACCTCCCTCGTCGGCGGCCCCTTCTTCTTCTGGCTGCTCTACCGCCAGCGTCGTCGCAGCGGGGGGTGGGCATGAATTCGGCAGCAGAGGTGCCGGCGACCCTCGACGGGGCCGAACCGGTGATCGTCGCCCGCGGGGTGCGCCTGACGCGCGATGGCCGCGAGATCCTCACCGGCATCGACCTCGACATCCTGCCCGGCGAGGTGCTCGCCCTCGTCGGCCCGAACGGCGCCGGTAAGTCGACACTGCTGTCGGTGCTGAGCGGCGACCAGGATCCCTCGGCGGGCACCGTCGAGCTGCTCGGCCGGCCCGTCGGGGCCTACCGCCCGCTCGAGCTCGCGCGGCGCCGGGCCGTGCTGAGTCAGGCCAACACGGTGAGCTTCCCGTTCCGTGTCATCGAGATCGTGCAGATGGGGCGCAGCCCCTGGCTGCGCACCGCCGAGCTCGCCGACGACCAGGCGGCGGTGCTCGAGGCGATCAGGGCGACCGATATCGAGCACCTGCTCGGCCGGCGGTTCACGAGCCTGAGCGGCGGCGAGCAGGCGCGCGCATCCCTGGCCCGCGTGCTGGCCCAGCGCACCCCGATCGTCTTCCTCGACGAGCCGACGGCGGCGCTCGACCTGCGCCACCAGGAGGACGTCATGCGCGTCGCCCGCGGCCTCGCCGCAGAGGGTCGCGCGGTCGTCGTCGTCGTGCACGACCTGTCGCTCGCGGGGGCGTACGCCGACCGCATCGCGCTGCTCGACCACGGTCGGCTCGACGCTGTCGGCACGCCGCAGGAGGTCATGACGGCCGACCGGGTGGGTCGGGTCTACGGGCTTGCGGTTCAGATTCACCGCGTGGGCGATAGCGAGCGTCCGATCGTGCTGCCGTTGCGCGACTGAGCGGCGCGAGCGACCGCGTCGGTGTCGAGAATTCCTCCGTGCTGCCGGGGTAGGCTGGCGACGTGATGCCGTGGTGGGGCTGGCTGGTGATCGCGACCATCGCGATCCCGCTCGGGATGCTCGCCCAGCGCCGCGGTTGGATCGACCTGCGCGGCGACGGTCGGCGGGGCGGCACGGGCGCCGGTCTCGTCGGCATCGGTGATGAGGTCTTCAACCCGACCCGGCACGAGGCCGCCCTCGAGCTCGACCGGCAGACCGCGATGCCCGCACCGGCGCCGGTGCCCGGCGATGACCACCTCGGCGTGCCGCGCATCGAGAGCGATCCGGAGGAGGGGGGAGGGTACCGCGGGTCGATCCGGCTCTAGCCGGGCGGGCCGTACCCCGCGCAGGTCAGCGGGTCTGCGCGTGGTCAGGACAGCGCGTGGTCAGGTCAGCGGGTCGTCAGGTCGGCGTACTCGGGGTGGCGGCGCATCCACATGACCACGAAGCCGCACACCGGCTGCACGCGGTCGGTTGTCGTCGCCCGCAGTTCGTCGAGGACCGCGCGCACGACCTCTCCGCCGACGCCCTTGTTGCGCATGAGCGGCGGCACCTCGGCGTGCAGCAGTCGCACGGTGCCGCCGACCCGGTCGTAGACGATCCAGCCCTGCAGCTCGTCGCCGTCGTAGACGGCGTAGCGGTCGGCATCGGGCTCGTGGGTGACGGTGAGGCTCATGGCACGAACCCTACTCGGGCAGCTTCTGCTCCCACCGGGGCTGCTCCTCGGGTGGAGGCGCCGGGGCCGGTGCGGGCCGACTGCCCGACAGCAGCTTCCCGATTGCGACGGCCGCCGCGATGAGCACGCCGGCGTCGTCGAGCAGGCCGGCCGGTCCGAGCAGGATCTCCGGAGCGAGATCGAGGGGCGAGACCCCGTACAGCAGCGCGGCCGCCCCGACCAGCACGGCGGCGGCGATGGCGCGGCGACGGGACATGGGCCTCACAGTACCGGGGCGATCATCCGGGCGCGATCAGGCGCTCGTGCGCACCACGATCGACGTCGGCATGAGGTGGCGTCGGGCGACCGGCCGCCCGGCGAGCAGATCGAGCAGGATGCGCGCCATGCGCTCGCCCTGCTCGACCGAGGGCTGCCGCACCGTGGTGAGCGGTACCTCGCAGGCGAGGGCCGCGGGCGAGTCGTCGAAGCCCATGACGGCGACCTGCTCGGGCACGGCGATGCCGCGCTCGCGCAGCACCGTGACGGCCCCCATGGCCATGAGGTCGCTCGCGACGAAGATCGCGTCGAGGTCGGGGTGGGCGTCGAGCAGCTCGCGCGTGGCGCGCATGCCCCCCGCCAGGGTGAAGTCACCGTGCACGGCCGCGTCGGGCTCGAGCCCCGCATCCGTCATCGCCTGCTGCCAGCCGGTCAGCCGGTCGACTCCCGCGGGCATGTCGGCAGGGCCGGCGATCGTGCCGATGCGGCGGCGGCCGCGCTCGATGAGGAACCGGGTGCCGTCGGCGGCGGCCGCGATGTTGTCGACGTCGACGTAGTAGCTGTCGGTCGATGCGGGGTCGGCGGGGCGACCGCCGAAGACGACGGGGATGCTCTCGCCCAGCTCGGCGAGCACGTGATCGTCGGTGTGGTGCGACACCACGAGGGCGCCGTCGACGTTGCCCCCGCGCAAGTAGGCGACGGTGGCGTCGAAGCGGCCGCTCGCACTCGCCAGATGCAGGGTGAGCGCGTACCCGGTGTCGTCGAGCGCGGTCGAGATGCCCTGCACGATCGCGGCGAAGTAGGGGTCGCCGAAGAAGCGCGTCGTGTCCTCCGGAATCACCAGGGCGATCGCCATCGCCTTGCGGTTGGCCAGCGAGCGCGCGGCGCGGTTGGGGGTGTAGCGCAGCTCGGCGATCGCGGCGGTCACCGCGGCGACCGTCTCGTCGCTCACGCGCGGCGACCCGTTGACGACGCGCGAGACGGTCGCGCGCGAGACGCCCGCGCGCTCGGCGACCATCTCGAGCGTCGGAGCGACTCGGGTGCCTGCTCCGTCCGCCGTCATGGGGGAATCCTACGGGCGCGGTTCGAGCGGGGGCGCAACGCTGCGCCCCGCGATCATCGCCTGGTAGAGCCGTCCGCTGCGCTTCACGGTGCGGCTCTGCGAGTCGTAGTCGACGCGCACGAGACCGAAGCGCTTGTCGTAGCCCCAGGCCCACTCGAAGTTGTCGAGCAGCGACCAGTAGAAGTACCCGCGCACGTCGACACCGGCCTCGATCGCGTCGACCACCGCGTCGACATGCAGGCGCACGAACTCGGCCCGCTCGCTGTCATCGACGAAGCCCTCGGCGTCGGGCACGTCGGTGTAGGCGGCCCCGTTCTCGGTGACGTACAGCACCACGCCGGCGGGCCGGGTGTACTCGGCGTCGATGCGCCGCAGCAGGCGGGTGAGCCCCTCGGGCTGCACCTCCCAGCCCATCGCCGTCACGGGCAGCCCGCGCGGGTGGGTGAAGATGCCGTCGCCCGCGGGGAAGGGCGAGCGCTTCGGTCGCTCCGAGGGCGCGGCGCTCGACAGCGGTGCCGCAGCGGGCGGATGCGCGCTCACCGCATCCCCGTGGTAGTAGTTGACCCCCAGCGCGTCGATGGGTGTCGCGATCGCGGCGAGGTCGCCCTCCTGCACGGGCAGGTGCAGCCCGCGCGCCGCGAGGTCGTCCACCAGGTCGGCAGGGTACGCGCCGCGGAAGATCGGGTCGAGGAAGAGCCGGTTGTGCTGCGCGTCGATGCGCCGCGCGGCGTCGAGGTCGGCGGGGTCGTGCGGGTCGACGGGGTCGGCCACGGTCATGTTGAGCGTGATGCCGAGGTCGAGCGACGCATCCAGCGATCGCAGCCGCTGCGTCGCCAGGCCGTGCCCCAGCAGCAGGTGGTGGGCGGCGTCGAGGGAGCGCTGCGCGTTCTGCTCGCCCGGCGCGTGCTCACCGCTGAGGTACCCGAGGAAGGCGGAGCACCACGGCTCGTTGAGGCTCGTCCAGTGCTGGATGCGGTCGCCGAGCGCGGCGTGCACCTCGGCGGCGTAGTCGGCGAAGCGCAGGGCGGTGTCGCGGGCCGGCCACCCGCCCGCCTCCTGCAGCGCCTGCGGCAGGTCCCAGTGGTAGAGCGTGAGCCACGGCGTGATGCCGGCCTCGAGCAGCTCGTCGGTGAGGCGCCGGTAGAAGTCGAGGCCGGCGGGGTTCGCGGTGCGGCCGTCCGGCTGCACGCGCGCCCACGAGGTCGAGAAGCGGTAGACCTGCACGCCGAGCTCGCGCATGAGGGCGACGTCGTCGCGGTAGCGGTCGTAGTGCTCGCAGGCCCGTTCGCCGCTCTCACCGCCGACGACGGCACCGGGCACGCGGCTGAAGGCGTCCCAGATCGAGTCGGCCCGGCCGTCGCGGTGGGTGGCTCCTTCGATCTGGTAGGCGGCGGTGGCGACGCCGAGCAGCAGCTGGGGCGGAATCGGGCGCGCGGCAGCGCGCGCCCCGGGGTTCGAGGCGGGAGTGGTGGCGGTCATCCCTTGACGGCTCCTTGCATGATGCCGCTCACGAGGTGGCGGCCGGCGACGGCGAACAAGATCAACAGCGGGATCGTGCTGAGGATAACCCCGGCCATGACGATCGAGTAGTCGACGAAGTAGTTGCTCTGCAGCAGCGACAGCGCTACGGGCAGGGTCGGGTTCTGCCGGTCGAGCACGATGAACGGCCAGAAGAAGTTCGTCCAGGTGGCGATGAAGGTGAACAGCGCGAGCATCGCCGCGGCCGGGCGCGCGGCGGGAAGGGCCACCGACCAGAAGGTGCGGATCATGCTCGCGCCGTCGACGCGCGCCGCCTCGATGAGCTCGTAGGGCAGCGCCTGGCTCAGGTACTGCGTCATCCAGAACACCCCGAACGCGCTCACGACGGCCGGCAGGATGACCGCCCACAGCGTTCCGGCGAGCTGCAGCTGGCTCATCGCGATGAACAGCGGCACGACCCCGAGCTGGGTCGGCACGGCCATGGTCGCGATCACGAACACGAGCAGTCCGTTGCGGCCCCGGAAGCGCAGCTTCGCGAAGGCGAAGCCGGCGAGCGTCGAGAACAGCACGACGGATGCGGAGACCACGCTCGACACGATGATCGAGTTGCCGAGCGCCCGCCAGAAGTTGACGGCGTCGGCCGCGAGCACCGCGGCCGCGTTGCTCAGGAAGTTGCCGCCCGGCCACCAGACGATGTCCTGCTGGTTGATGGTCGAGGCATCGCCCGAGCCGATGAGGAACGACCAGTAGAGCGGGAACATCGAGCCGAGCAGCACGGCGGTGAGGAAGCCGTAACCCAGCCAGCCGGGGCGCTGGCCGTTGGCGAGCCCACGACGGCGGCGGGCTGAACTGGCGGGCCCGCGCTCGAGGAGTCCGTATCCGGTGCTCATGATGCCTTCGCGATCGAACGGGTGATCACGACGTTGAGAAGGCCGACGATCACGATGATGAGGAAGAGCAGCCACGCGACCGCGGCCGCGCGGCCGAAGTTCAGCTGCCCCCACCCGAGGTTGTAGAGGTAGATGGTGATGGTCATCCACTGGCTGCTCGCGCCGCCCTGCCCCGCCGTGTCGTAGAGGCGTGGCTCGTCGAAGATCTGCAGCCCTCCGATCGTCGAGGTGACGATGACGAAGATCAGGGTCGGCCGCAGCTGCGGGATGGTGATCGAGAAGAACTGCCGCACGGTGCCGGCACCGTCGATCATCGCCGCCTCGTAGTAGTCGCGCGGGATGGCCTGCATGCCGGCGAGGAGGATGAGCGCGGTGTAGCCGGTCCAGCGGAAGTTGACCATCGTGGCGATGGCGATGTGGCTGGGCAGCACCTCCGAATGCCAGCCGATCGGATCGATGCCGAGGTCGCCGAGAAGGTTGTTGATGAGTCCGTACTGGTCGCCGAACATGTTGCTGAAGATGAGGGTGACGGCGACGGGAGCGACCACGTAGGGCAGCAGCACGCCCATCCGCCAGAAGGTCGAGGCGCGGAGGTTGCGGTCGAGCACGGCCGCGATGAGGAGGGCGACGATGATCTGCGGAACGGCCGAGATCAGGAAGATCGAGAAGGTGTTGCGCAGCGCGATCCAGAACGGCGGGTTCGAGAGCACGAAGGCGTAGTTGTCGAAGCCGACGAAGTCGCCCTGCCCCCCGATGAGGTTCCACTCGTGCACCGAGACCCAGGCCGTGTAGACGAGCGGAAACAGCCCGGTGATCGCGAAGAGGATGAAGAACGGCGAGATGTAGAGGTACGGCGAGACCGTGACGTCCCACCGCGAGAGCGTCTGCGAGAACGCGATGCGGCGCACCGAGCGCTCGGCCGGCGTCGGGGCCGGGGCCGGCTGCTTCGGTGCCGGGGGCCGGGTGGCGGTGGCGGTCATGGTGTCTCCTCGGCGGTGAGGGTGCCCGGGGGCCGCAGCTGGGCGGCCCCCGGGCGGGGGGGTGCTAGAGGGCGTTGACGTCAGCGACGAAGAGCTCCCACGAGCTGTCGATGGTGTCGGTGCCATCGACGTCGACGCGGGTGAGCGCCCGCTGCAGGGCGTCGTTGATCGGGAAGTACTTCACGCTCTTGAACGGCGCGACCTCGATGGCCTGCGAGCGCTCGATGAGGATCTGCCCGACCGGGGCGCCGTTGAAGTACTCGTTCGTCGCCTCCTGCAGCTCGGTCGACTCGTAGGCCTCGACCTGGCTCGGGAAGGTGCCCGCCGCGGCGAAGGCGCTCATCTGCTGCTCGGGCGCGGTCAGCCACGCCGCGAGCTTCTTCGCCTCCTCGATGTTCTGGCCCTGGGCCGGAACAGTCAGGTACGAGCCGCCCCAGTTGCCGCCGCCGCCGGGGAAGACGTTGGCGACGTCCCAGCCGGTGACGTCGGGAGCGTTGCCCGAGATGACGCCGAGCATCCAGCCGGGGCAGAGCATCGTGGCGAACGCGCCGTTCGAGAGACCGGCGAACCAGTCGTCGCTCCACTGGGCGAGGTGAGCGGAGAGGTTCTCCGAGGCGGTGAGCACCTCGGTGTAGATCTGCTTGACCTCGGGGTTCTCGGTGGCGATGACGGTGCCGTCGGCCTCTTCGTAGGCGTACTCGACCTGGTTGATCATGCCCTGGTAGATGGCGCCCGCGGCGTCGAACCAGGCAGCACCCGAGGCGTCGACGTACTGCTGGCCGACCTCGAAGTAGCGATCCCAGTCGCCCTCGAGCAGGGCGGCGACCTCGTCGCGGTCGGTGGGCAGGCCGGCGGCCTCGAACAGGTCGGCGCGGTAGCAGACGGCCTGCGGGCCGATGTCGGTGCCGTAGGCCACGAGCCGGCCCTCGGCGTCGGTCGCTGCCGCGGTCTTCCAGTCGACCCAGCGGTCGGCGACAGCCGGGTCGCTCAGGTCGGCGAGACGGTCGCTGTACTGCATCATCTCGGCGAACCAGTCGACCTCGACGGCCTCGATGTCGGCGAGGCCGCTGCCGGCGCCGAGCTTGGTGAAGAAGTTGTCGCGCGCCTCGTTGGAGGTCGCCGCGCGGTTGTGCACGATGGTGACGCCCGGGTTCTCGGCCTCGTACTGCGCGAAGAGCTCGTCGGTATAGCCGAAGTCGTTGAACGTGGCGACGGTGAGGGTGATCTCACCGCCTTCGGCACCGGGGTCGGTCGCCGTGCTGCAGCCGGTGGCGATGAGGGCGATCGCGGCGGCGCCGGCAAGGGCGGCGCTCGCGGTGGTGCGACGTGAACGGATCACGATTCACTCCTTTGTGTGCGTGGGTGGTGGCGGTGAGAGCGCTCTCATGTGGTGGCCGTGAGAGCGCTCTCACATTGTCGGGAACACTACGCAGGTCGCGACTGGAATGTCAACACACGTTCCAGAGCGCTGTGAAATGGCTGGTCAGGGCGTCCTTCTGACGACACCGGACGGCCCACTAGGCTGTCAGGATGCTGCGCCCGAGCCTCGCCGCCCTCCTGCTCGGCGGCCTCCTGATCGGAGTCGCCGGGTGCGCCGTCGAGCGTCAGCCGCTCGTGCTCGACCCGACGCCGACGGCCTCCGCGACCCGCACCCCGAGCCCGACGCCGACCCCGACACCGACCCCCACCCCCACGTTCGATCGTGCCCAGAACTCGATCGACGACCCGACTAGCACCTGGGTGGTCGTCAACAAGCTGCGCCCCCTGCAGCCCGCCGGTTACGTGCCGCCCGACCTGCGCGTCGCGCAGATCGCCGCCACCCAAGAGCTCGCCATGCGCGACGCCACCGCGACGGCCGCCGAGGCCATGTTCGCCGAAGCCGCCGCGGCGGGTGTGCCCCTGCGGCTGAACAGCGCGTACCGCAGCTTCGAGAGCCAGACCCGCATCAACAGCCAGCTGGTGCAGCAGCTCGGGCAGGAGCGGGCCGACATCGCGAGCGCCCGCCCCGGCCACAGCGAGCACCAGACCGGCTTCGCGATCGACGTCGGCGCGACCTCGGGCGTCTGCGAGCTGCAGGCGTGCTTCGGCACGACCCCGCAGGGCGTGTGGCTGGTCGAGAACGCGCACCGTTTCGGGTTCATCCTGCGCTACCCCGACGGCCTCACCGGCATCACGGGCTACGCCTACGAGCCCTGGCACTGGCGCTACGTCGGGGTTGAGCTCGCCGCCGAGATGCGCGCGACGGGCGTCGCCACGCTCGAGGAGTTCTTCGGGCTGCCGCCCGCCCCCACCTACGCCGGCTGACGCGCCGCCGTCGCCAGCGCGTCGACGATGCGCTCGACGAGCGGCCGCGGTGTCGCCAGGATCACGCGCACGTGGCCCGCACCCGCGGCGCCGCACGCGCGACCGTCGGTTACGGCCAGCCCGGAGCGTTCGCGCAGCGTCGTCGCCGGGTCGTCGCCGAGGCCGAGCCGTGAGACGTCGAGCCAGGCGATGTACGTGCCCTCGGGCATCCGATACCGCACCTCGGGCAGCCGCTCGGCGAGCAGGTCGCGCAGAGCGCGGCGGTTGGCGTCGTAGTAAGCGACGGTCGCGTCGAGCCAGTCGCGACCGTCGCGGTAGGCGGCCGTGTTCGCGACGATGCCCAGGATGCTCGCTCCGTGCCCCGCCATGGGTCCGAGCTTCTGCCACACCTCGGCGTCGGCGTCGTTCGTCAGGATGAGCTGCGCCGCCTTCGTGCCCGCCAGGTTGAAGGCCTTCGACGCGCTCGTCACCGTGATGCTGTGGCCCGCCGCCGCGGCGCTCACGCTGGCGTAGGGCACGTGCCGCACCCCGTCGAACACGATCGGGGCGTGCACCTCATCGGCGAACACTCGCGCTCCGTGCCGCTCGACGACTGCGGCGAGAGCCTCCAGCTCGGCGCGCTCGAAGACCCGGCCGCCCGGGTTCAGAGGATTGCACAGCACGACGAGTCCTGCGCCCGCGGCGAGCTCGCGGTCGATCGCGTCGAGGTCGAGCACCTGCCGGGCGCCATCATCCGCGAGGGGCACCTCGATCACCGCGCGGCCGTGCGCGAGCGGCACCGTGAGGAAGGGCATGTAGGCGGGCGTCGGCACGAGCACCGCCGATCCGGGCCGCGAGTAGTGGGCGAGGGCGACGTCGAGGCCGCTGATCACGTCGGCGAGATGGTGCACGCGGCTGCGCGGCACCTCCCAGTCGTAGCGGTCGCGCATCCACTCGCTCGTCGCCGCGGCGTGCTCGGCGGCGACGGCTCGAGGAAGGTACCCGAGGTGACCGGCCTCGACCGCGGCATGCAGCGCGGCCGTCACCGCCGGAGCCGTGCCGAGGTCGCTCTCGGCCACCCACGCGCCGATCGTGCCGGGAAACATCGTCCACTTCATCGAGCCCTGAGCGCGCAGCTGCTCGGGGGTGAGGGCATCCCACCGTGCGAACAGGGCGTCGCGGTCGAGGGGCTCGGCACCCGCCCTCACGCCGACGTCGGCGCTCGGCTCAGGCGAGCGCGGCATCGACGATCTCCTTCGCCTCCGCCTGCACGCGGCGCAGGTGCGCCTCGTCGACGAACGACTCGGCGTAGATCTTGTAGACGTTCTCGGTGCCGCTCGGGCGGGCCGCGAACCAGGCGCGGTCGGTGGCGACCTTGACGCCGCCGATGGCCGCGCCGTTGCCGGGTGCCGCACTGAGGCGGGCCGTGATGGGATCGCCCGCGAGGGTGTCGGCGGTGATGCTCGCGCCGTCGAGCCTGCCGAGCGCGGCCTTCTGCGCGGGGGTGGCGGCCGCATCCACCCGCTCGTAGACGGGTGCGCCGAAGCGGCTCGTGAGGTCCGCATAGAGGGTCGAGGGTGTGCGGCCGGTCACGGCGGTGATCTCGGCGGCGAGCAGGGCGAGCAGCATGCCGTCTTTATCGGTCGTCCACGCGGTGCCGTCGCGCCGCACGAAGCTCGCGCCCGCGCTCTCCTCGCCGCCGAACGCGACTGAGCCGTCGATCAGGCCCGGCACGAACCACTTGAACCCGACCGGCACCTCCCATAACCGCCGCCCGAGGCTCGCGGCGACGTGGTCGATCATCGTCGACGACACGAGAGTCTTGCCGATCGCGGCGTCGGGCCGCCAGTCGGGGCGGTTGCGGTAGAGGTAGTCGATCGCCACCGCGAGGTAGTGGTTGGGGTTCATGAGCCCGCCATCGGGGGTGACGATGCCGTGCCGGTCGGCGTCGGCGTCATTGCCCGTCAGCAGGTCGAAGTCGTGCCGCCGCGCCACGACGCTCGCCATCGCGCTCGGGCTCGACGGATCCATGCGGATCTTCTCGTCCCAGTCGAGCGTCATGAACGCCCAGCGCGGGTCGACCGTCGGGTTCACGACGGTCAGGTCGAGGCCGTAGCGCTCGGCGATGAGGGCCCAGTAGTTGACGCTCGCACCGCCGAGCGGGTCGGCGCCGAGGTGCAGACCGCTCGCCCGCACCGCGTCGAGGTTCAGGATGCTCGCGAGGTCGTGCACATAGTGCTCGCGGTAGTCGTACCGCTCGGGCGCGGGCCGCGCATCCCGCCGCACCTCGCGGTTGCCGCCCGCGATGAGGGCGTTGGCGCGCTCGGCGATCCAGCCGGTGGCGTCGCTGTCGGCCGGGCCGCCGTGCGGCGGGTTGTACTTGAAGCCGCCATCGCGCGGCGGGTTGTGGCTGGGGGTGATGACGATGCCGTCGGCCCGCGCGGCCGCGGTCGGCGCGCTGCCTGTCACGTGCCCGGCGTTGTAGCGGATGATCGCGTGGCTCAGCGCCGGCGTCGGCACCCAGTCGTCGTTCGCGTCGACGAGCGCCGCCACGCCGTTGCCGGCGAGCACCTCGAGCGCCGTGCGCAGGGCAGGAGCGCTGAGCGCGTGAGTGTCGGCGCCGATGAACAGCGGCCCGCCGATGCCCTGGGTCGCCCGGTACTCGACGATCGCCTGCGTGATCGCGGCGATGTGGGTGTCGGTGAAGGCGCCGTCGAGGCTCGAGCCGCGGTGGCCGCTCGTGCCGAACGCCACCCGCTGCGCGGGATCGTCGAGGTCGGGCACACGGTCGGCATATGCGCCCAGCAGCGCGTCGAGGTCGATCAGGTCGTTCGGCTGGGCGGGGGATCCGGCGCGGCTCATGCGCCCATCCAACCACCGCGGCGGGTGGCGGTGGGATGCACGGCCGTAGACTGCCGAGCGTGACCAGCCACCCCGACTCTCCCGCGCGGTACAGCTACCTGGGTCCGGCCGGCACCTTCACCTGGCAGGCGCTCGGGCAGGTGCCCGAGGCCGCCGGCGCCGAGTGGCACCCCGTCAGCAACGTGGGCGAGGCCCTCGACGATGTGGTGGCCGGCCGCAGTGCCGCGGCGATGATCGCGGTCGAGAACTCCGTCGAGGGCGGGGTGAGTGCCACCCAGGATGCGCTCGCGACGATCCCGGGTCTGCGCATCGTGGGGGAGTACCTCGTTCCGGTCAGCTTCAGCCTCGTGGCCGCGCCCGGGGTGACCCTGGCCGACGTGCGGGTCGTGGCCGCGCATCCTGTCGCCTACGCGCAGTGTCGGCGCTATCTCGAGAGCACCCTGCCGACGCACGGTCACCTGCCGGCAGCGTCGAACGTCGCCGCCCCGCTGAGCCTGCTCGAGCCGGGGTCGGTCGCCCACGCGGCGATCGCGCCGTCGGGCATCACCGAGCTGCACGATCTCGTCGAGCTCGCCTCGGGCATCGGCGACAACGCCAACGCGGTCACGCGCTTCGTGCTCGTCAGTCGCAGCCGCGCGATTCCGCCGCGCACGGGCGCCGACAAGACGAGCATCATCGCCGAGCTGCCCGACGACGCCCCCGGGCGCCTGCTCGAGATGCTCGAGCAGTTCGCCACGCGCGGCGTCAACATGAGCCTCATCGAGTCGCGCCCCATCGGCGACGCGCTCGGCCGCTACCGCTTCGTGATCGACCTCGACGGCCACGTGCACGACGAGCGCGTCGCCGACGCCCTGCTCGGCCTGCGCCGCTTCAGCCCCAACGTCATCTTCCTCGGCTCATACCCACGGGCCGACGCCCGCCAGATCGAGGTGGTCTCGCAGTACGGCGACGACGTCTTCACGGATGCCCGCGATTGGTTGCGCGCGATCCTCAGCGGCGAGCCCGAGAGGTAGGGCTCTCGCGTCTGCCGCTACGGGCGCGGCACCCGCACGACGAGCGACGCCGGCGCCACGCGCACCGCGATCGCCGAGACCTCGCCCATCGCCTCGCCGTCGATCTCGAACTCCTCCGGCCGATCGAACGCGAGGGTCATGCGTCGACCCTGGAAGTAGCGCAGGGCGCGCACGCGCTTGTCAGCCGCCATGATCCGCCGGCCCAGGCGGCTGCGCTGCAGCACGCCGTTCTCCCACGCGACGGCGTAGCCGACGCGCATCCAGCCCCACAGGTTGCGGGGGCGCATCGCGACGACGTCGAGCATCCCGTCGTCGATCTCGGCCTCCGGCAGCAAGAGCACGCCGCCGGGCAGGGTTCCGCAGTTGCCGATGAGCAGCGTGTGCACGGTCGTCGCCCGCTCGGGGCTGCCATCGAGGGTGTACCGCACGCGCACGGCGTCGACGTCGCGCACGATGCGGGCTGTGGCCTCGACGTACGCGAGCCAGCCGACGCGCTTCTTCAGCTCGGGGTTCGTGGCGGCGATCATGCGCGCGTCGAGCCCGATGCCGACCATCACGACGAAGGCGTGCGTCTCGGTGGTGCCGTCGGCGCGGGTGATCTCGGCGAGCCCCACGTCGATGGCGTGGTCGACGCCGGTGACCGCGGTGCTGACCGACTCGGCCATCCGGCCCATCGGCAGGCTCAGGTTGCGCGCGAGCAGGTTGCCCGTGCCCGCTGGAACCAGCACCAACGGGATGCCCGACTCGAGCATCCCCTCGGCGACCGCCCGCACGGTGCCGTCGCCGCCGGCTGCGATGACCACCGTGGCCCCCGCCGCGATGGCCGCGCGGGCACGACCTTGGCCCGGGTCGTCGACGCTCGTCTCGAGCCACAGCGAGGGCGCCCACCCGGCCTCCTGCTCGGCGTCCGCGACGGCGGCCCGCAGGGCGTCGACGTCGACCTTGACCGGGTTGACGACGACCGCCGCGCGGGCGCGATCGGGTGCGCCGCCGAGGCTGGACATGGCGCCAGGCTAGAGCATCGCGCCCGGGCTGCGCCGGTGGCTGCACTACCCGGATCGCAGCCCCCGTGCGCCGGGTGCCCGCGTGCCAGACTAGAGGCGTGATCGACCCCCAGCTGCTGCGCGAGAACCCTGACATCGTCCGACGCTCGCAGCGGGCGAGGCGGGCGGATGCGGAGCTCATCGACGCCGCCATCGAGGCCGACCGGCGTCGGCGCGAGGCCATCGCCGCCTTCGAGGCTCTGCGCGCCGAGCAGAACGTCCACGGCAAGCAGGTCGCGGCCGCGCCGAAGGAGCAGAAGGCCGCGCTCGTCGCTCAAGCCCAGCAGCTCGCCGCCGACGTAAAGGCCGCCCAGGCCGCCGCGGCCGAGGCCGAGGCGCGGTTCGCGGAGGTCGCGGGGGGCATCCCGAACGTCATCATCGACGGCGTGCCGGAGGGCGGCGAGGACGACTTCGTGACGCTCCGGGAGGTCGGCGCGAAGCCGACGTTCGACTTCGAGCCCCGCGACCACCTCGCGCTCGGCGAGCTGCTCGACGCGATCGACATGGAGCGCGGCGTGAAGGTCTCGGGCTCGCGCTTCTACTTCCTCAAGGGTGTCGGTGCGCGGCTCGAGCTCGCGCTCATGACCTACGCGCTCGACACCGCGCTCGATGCCGGGTTCACGCCCCTCATCACGCCGACGCTCGTCAAGCCCGAAGTCATGAGCGGCACGGGCTTCCTCGGCGCGCACGCCGACGAGATCTACTACCTGCCGAACGACGAGCTGTATCTCACCGGCACGAGCGAGGTGGCCCTCGCCGGGTACCACGCCGACGAGATCATCGACGTGAGCGCCGGGCCGCTGCGGTACGCGGGCTGGTCGACCTGCTACCGCCGCGAGGCCGGCAGCTACGGCAAAGACACGCGCGGCATCATCCGCGTGCACCAGTTCCAGAAGCTCGAGATGTTCAGCTATATCGATCCGGCCGACGCCGAGGCCGAGCACGAGCGCTTGCTGGCGCTGCAGGAGGGCATGCTGCAGTCGCTGGGCCTCGCCTACCGCGTCATCGACACGGCGGCGGGCGACCTCGGCTCGAGCGCGGCCCGCAAGTTCGACGTCGAGGCCTGGGTGCCCACTCAGGGGGCCTACCGCGAGCTCACGAGCACGAGCAACTGCACGACGTTCCAGGCGCGGCGCCTCGGCGTGCGCTTCCGCGGAGAGGGCGGCAAGACCGCTCCGGTCGCGACGCTCAACGGCACGCTCGCCACGACCCGCTGGCTCGTCGCCCTGCTCGAGACCCATCAGTGCGCCGATGGCTCGGTCGCGGTGCCGGCGCCGCTGCGGCCGTACCTGCGCGGCCTCGAGGTTCTGGAGCCGGTGGGATGACCGAGCAGCGCCCGGGCGGCACCAAGCTCATCGCCCTCGATATTGACGGCACGGTGCTGCACGAAGACGGCACGCTGCCCGACTCGGCGCTCGCCGAGGTGCACCGCTTGCGCGACGCCGGCCACGAGGTCATGCTCGCCACGGGCCGCTCGGTCGCGATGACCCTGCCCGTGCTCGACCGCCTCGACATCACGCCGACCTACGTGGTCGCCTCGAACGGCGCCATTCTGCTCAAGCGCGACCCCGATGCGCCGACCGGCTACCGACGCCACCACGTCGAGACCTTCGACGCCACCGATGTTCTGCTCCGCATCCGCCCGCATCTGAAGCACGCCAATTACGCGGTCGAGGACGAGACCGGGCTGTACCGCTACACCGGCTGGTTTCCCGACGGAGCGCTCGGTGCGGTCAGCGAGGAGGTGCCCTTCGAGCAGCTGTGCTCCGAGCCGGCCACGCGCGTCGTCGTGATCTCTCCCGGCCACGCGATCGACGAGTTCCTGGCCGCGGTCGAGCTCATGGGCCTGCACCAGGTGAGCTACAACGTCGGCTGGACGGCGTGGCTCGACATCGCCCCCGATGGGGTCAACAAGTCGACGGCGCTCGAGCGGGTGCGCACCGCCCTCGGCATCGCGGGCGACGACGTCATCGCGATCGGCGACGGCCGCAACGACATCGAGATGCTCGCCTGGGCGGCGGGTCTCGGCGGCCGCGGCATCGCGATGGGGCAGGCGCCCGACGAGGTGCGCGCGGTGGCCTCCGAGTCGACGGCGCGCGACACCGACGACGGCCTCGCGAAGGCCCTCGCGACGGTCTGATCGGATGCCGACCGCGACTTCTGGGTCAACGCATAGCGCCTCCGCCCCATGCTCTCGAGGGCTCGTCGGCTAGACTGGAGGACTGATGTCCAAGGAGGGCTGTCCGAGCGGCCGATGGAGCCAGTCTTGAAAACTGGTGGGCAGTAATGTCTCGTGGGTTCGAATCCCACGCCCTCCGCTCGTGATGGCCCGCTGCTGAGGGGGTACCCATGTCGGAGCCGGTGCGCGATCGCGCGACACGCTCGCTGCCGACCGCCGCTGTCCGGCACGGCCGGCTGCGTCGGTCGCGCGCTGTCACGACGATCCTCACGACCGTTGCCGCGGCGCTCGCCGTGGTCATGGTCAGCACCGTCTCCGTGGCGGCGATCACGGTCGCGCAGTTCAACGCGAACATCAACTACGTCGACCTCGCCGTTGGTGAGGGCCAGGAGGAGCGTGTCATCCCGACGGTCGGTGACTGGGAGGGCGGCTTCAACGTCATGCTCGTCGGCGTCGACAACGATGGCCGTCAGGATGATGCCGATGCGCGCGGCGGTGCCGTGCTCAATGACGTCAACATCCTGGTGCATGTGGCCGAGGACCAGCGGTCGGCGGTCGCGATCAGCTTCCCCCGCGATCTCGTCGTGCCGATCCCCTCGTGCCCGCGGCCCGATGGCACGAGCTCGTTCGCGATGTCGGCGCAGCCGATCAATGTCGCCTACTCGTACGGCGGCCTCGGCTGCGTCGTTCTGACCGTCGAGGCGCTCACCGGGCTGACCATCCCCTACGCGGGCACGATCTCGTTCAGCGGTGTCGCGCGCATGTCGACCGCGGTGGGTGGCGTCGAGGTCTGCGTCGACGGGCCGATCAATGACCCGTACACCGGCCTCGTGCTGCCCCGCGCCGGCAACTACACCCTCGAGGGCAAGAACGCGCTCGCGTTTCTCCGCACCCGCTACGGCGTCGGCGACGGCAGCGACCTCGGGCGCATCAGCTCGCAGCAGGTCTACCTCTCGTCGCTCATCCGGAAGGTGCAGAACGAGGGAGTGCTCACCGACTTCACGAAGCTCTACGGCCTCGCGCAGGTCGCGACGTCGTCGATGCAGCTGTCGCGGTCGCTCACCCCTGACGCGATGGTCTCGATGGCGCTGGCGCTGCGCGACATCCCCACCGAGAACATCGTGTTCGTGCAGTACCCCACGCGCTACGGCACGGCCGAGCCCTACCTCGGCAAGGTGCAGCCGCTCACCCAGCAGGCGGCCGAGCTCTTCGACCGCATCCGCAATGGCGAGCCCTTCACCCTCGCGGGCGACAGCACCGGGGTCGGGTCGACGCTGAACCCGAACGCGCCGACGGCCGAGCCGACGCCCGAGCCGACGCCCACCGAGTCGCGCCCGCCGAAGACGGGCAAGGTGCAGCCCGAGCCCGAACCGACCGATGAGCCCTCGGCCCCGCCGGTCGAGCCCTCGGCTCCGCCGGTGGAGGTCGACGGTCTCCAGGGTCAGACGGCCGCCGACTACACCTGCTCCCGGGCCAACTAGGGGGCCGGCCGCCTGCCCGTCGTGAGCGTGCTCGCGGTGCGGCCGCGCCCGGTATAGTGGAGCCCGCATCAGGAGACGTCGCATAGTCCGGTCGAGTGCACCACCCTGCTAAGGTGGAGACCCCGTCTAGGGGTCCGAGGGTTCAAATCCCTCCGTCTCCGCGGAAGAAGCCTCCGCACGCTGCTGGTAGGCTTTCCTGGTTCGCCTCGGCGAGCATGCGCCCGTAGCTCAATGGATAGAGCATCTGACTACGGATCAGAAGGTTAGGGGTTCGAGTCCCTTCGGGCGCGCGAGCAGCCCCCCGTCTCCGGCGGGGGGCTTCGTCGTCTCCGCGCTCGGCGTTCGCCGCTCGCGTCGCGCATCGGCGCGCCGCACCGCCTTCGTGCGCGCGCTAGCCTGATTCGGTGACCATCCTGCAGCTCTCCGACGAGGTCGCCTCCGCCCGCGCGGATGCCCGCCCCATCGTCGCCCTCGAGTCCACGATCATCAGCCACGGGCTGCCCCGGCCGCGTAACCTCGAGGCCGCGCGCGAGTTCGAGGCGATCCTGCGCGACCAGGGAGTGACCCCGGCCACGATCGCCGTGCTGGACGGCGTCGCCCACATCGGTCTCGACGACGAGGGCGTGCGGCGCATCGCCGAGGAGGATCTCGCGAAGGCGAGCGTGCGCGACCTGCCGATCCTCGCCGCTCGGCGCGCGAGCGGCGCGACGACGGTCGCGGCGACCGCGCATCTCGCGGCGAAGGCGGGCATCCGCGTGTTCGCCACGGGCGGGCTCGGCGGTGTGCACCGGGGGGCGAACGAGACCTTCGATGAGTCGGCCGACCTGTCGACGCTCGCCGTCACTCCCATCACCGTGGTGTCGGCGGGGGTCAAGAGCGTGCTCGACATCGCCGCCACCCTCGAGCGGCTTGAGACGTACTCGGTTCCGGTGGTGGGCCTGGGCACGACCATCTTCCCGAGCTTCTGGCTGCGGGAGAGCGACTACACGCTCGACTGGGCCGTCGATTCGCCCGAGCAGGTCGCCGACGTGATGGCGGCGCACGATGCGCTCGGCCACACCCAGGGCATCGTGGTGGCGAACCCGATTCCGGCCGAGAAGGCGTGGCAGCGTGAGGAGCACGACCGCGTGCTGGCGACCGCTTTCGCCGAGGCCGAGGCGCAGGGAATCCGGGGCAAGGCGGTCACCCCGTTCCTGCTCGGGCGCATCGTCGAGCTCAGCGACGGCCGCAGCCTCGAGGTGAATCTCGACCTCGCTCGCAACAACGTGACGATCGCCGGGCGCATCGCCGCGGCGTGGGCCGCGCGCTCGGCGTGAGTGACCAGGCTCGCCGTCGGGCGCTCGTCGTCGGCGATGTGATCGACGACATCATCGTGGTGCCGCAGGGGCCGATCCGCCCCGACACCGACACGACCGCGAGCATCTCGCGGCATCCGGGGGGCAGCGCGGGCAACACGGCGGCGTGGCTCGGCTGGCTCGGCGCCCCGGTCGATGTGGTCGGCCGCGTTGCCGCGAGCGATGTCGAGCGGCACGCGGCAGTTTTCCGAGCCCTCGGGGCGACGCCCCACCTGCAGGCCGACCCCGACCGGCCGACCGGCACGATCGTGATCGTCGTCGAAGATGAGACGCGAACGATGCTGACCGACCGCGGCGCCAACGCGGGCCTCGACGCGGGCGCGATCGACGACGCGCTGCTGGGTGCTGCGGGTGTGCTGCACCTCACGGGCTACAGCCTCTTCGACGCCTTCACCCTCGATGACCTCGCCGCCCTCACCGCTCGGGCCCGTGCGGCCGGTGTGACCGTCACGTTCGACCCCGGCTCGACCGGCTTCATCGCCGACTACGGGCTCGAGCGGTTCCGCCGCGCGCTCGCGCATGTCGATGTGCTGCTGCCGAACCTCGACGAGGGGCGCCTGCTGTCGGGGTGCGACGACCGTGATGCGGTGGCGGATGCTCTGCTCGAGCACTGCCCGGCCGTCGTCATCACCGGGGGGCGCGCGTCGGTTCTCGTGGCGCGCCGGGGTGAGCCGGCGATCGAGGTCGCGGTTCGGGCTCGCCGCGCTGTCGACCCCACCGGCGCCGGCGACGCCTTCACCGCGGGGCTCATCGAGGCGCTGCTGCGCGGAGCACCACTCGTTCAGGCTGCGGAGGCGGGGGTTCTCTGTGCGGGAAGCGCGGTCATGCAGCCGGGCGGTCGCCCTCCGGTGGTTGCCGACCGCTGAGCACGGCGCCCATGCTCGCGCCGATGACGGCGGCGATCGCGAGCAGCTGCACCCCGCTGAGCACCTGCCCCAGCACGACGAGGCCCGCGAGCGCGGCGACCGCGGGGCCGAGGCTCGACAGCACCCCGAAGATGCGCGTCGGCATCGTCTTCAGGGCGATGAACTCGAGAGCGTACGGCAGCGCCGAGGTCATGACGGCGATGCCGGCGAAGGCCAGCAGCAGCCGGGGATCGTCCACGACCGCCGCGGTCGCCGGGGCGGCTCCGAGCGGCACGACGAGCAGGGCCGCGACGACCATCGCGACCGCGAGCGCATCCACTCCGCGGGCTCGTGGCCCGAGCCGCGCCGACGCGACGATGTAGAGCGCCCAGAACACGGCCGCCCCGGCGGCGGCGAGCACCCCGACGAGCGCCAGCCCGCCCCCGGAGCGCTCGAGCCCGAGCAGCAGCACCCCCACGGCCGCCAGCCCCACCCAGAGGAGGTCGCGGGCCCGACGCGTGCCGGCGACGGCCACCGCGAGGGGGCCGAGCAGCTCGATCGTGACGGCGACGCCGATCGGGATGCTGTCGATCGCGAGGTAGATGAGCGCGTTCATGCCGCCGAGGCCGAGGCCGAGCATCCCCACCCCCACCCAGGTGCGGCGATCCCAGCCGGCCACGCGGGGGCGGATGACCGCGAGCAGGATCGCCGCCGCGAGCGCGAGCCGCAGCGCGGCGGCTCCGAGCGGGCCGGCCTGCGCGAAGAGGGTGCCCGCGAGGGCGTTGCCGAACTGCACGCTGAGGATCGCGAGCACGGCCAGCAGCGCAGGGCTGACGGGTCGAGGGCGGGTCGCGTCGGTCGGCACGACTGCGAGCATCGCACACGCGGAAGGCCCGCGACGCTGTCAGCAGCGCGTCGCGGGCCTTCCGGGGTCGATCAGTCGTTCGAGGCGGGGCTCGCCGGCGACGGGATCGAGGCGGGCGACACCGGCGAGGCGGGGCTCGGCGGGGTCACGGGCGAGGGCGGGGTCACCGGCGAGACGGCCGAGACCGTCGAGACCGGGCTGGGGCTCGTCGTCGGGCTCGGCGTGGGGCTCGAGCTCGGGTCGGGAGTCACGATGCTGTCGCTCGAGACGCTGAAGTCGAGCGGCACCGTGGCCTTGACGTCGTCGCCGGGGATGCTGATGCCGGGCACCTCGATGTTCGTCGCGCCGGCCACCAGGGGGATGGCGTTCGCGGTGCTGACGGCACCGGCCGCCACCACACCGAGGCTGAGGGCTCCGGCCGCTCCGACGGCGATCCAGTTCTTCGCGTCCATGGGGTCTTCCTTCCGATCAGGTCGTGCCACCATCGTGCGCGGGGTGCATGAGATCACCGGGAGGCCTCGATGAGAGGACTCTCATGCACCTCCGCCCGCCGTCATCCCTGCTTCGCGGCCTTGACCACCTCATAGGCGGCGAGAGCCGCGGCACGGGAGGCGGCCAGGTCGACGATCGGCGGGGGGTACTCGGCGGTGCCGCGCTCAGGCACCCAGCGGCGCACGTAGGTCTGGTCGGGGTCGAAGCGCTCGGCCTGCAGCACGGGGTTGAAGACGCGGAAGTACGGAGCGGCATCCGCCCCCGACCCGGCGACCCACTGCCAGCTCGCGGCGTTGCTGGCCTCGTCGGCATCGACGAGGGTGTCCCAGAACCAGGCCTCGCCGATGCGCCAGTCGATCAGCAGGTTCTTGGTGAGCAGGGAGGCGACGATCATGCGCACGCGATTGTGCATCCAGCCCGAGTGCCAGAGCTGCCGCATGCCGGCGTCGACGAGGGGGATGCCCGTGCGCCCCGTCTGCCAGGCCTCGAGCACGGCCGGATCAGGCGCCTGCCAGGGGAAGGCGTCGAAATCGCGGCGCACATTCTCGGTGGCGATCGTGGGCTGGTGGAAGAGGATGCTGTACGAGAACTCGCGCCAGCCGATCTCGCTGAGGAACTTCGGGCGGTTCGCGATCGCGGTGGGGGCGAGGGGGCCGCGCAGCCGCGCCCACACCTGGTGGGGGCTCAGCTCGCCGAAGCGCAGGTGCGGGCTGAGCCGGCTGGTGGCCTCGATGCCGGGCTCGTCGCGGCGGTGGTAGAGGGGCAGCCCGTGCTCGACGAACTGCTCGAGCCGGGAATGCCCGCCGGCCTCGCCCGGGGTCCAGGTCTCTCGCAGCCCCGCGGCCCAGTCGGGGCGCGTCGGCAGCAGCGACCAGCTCTCGAGGGTGTCGCTCTCGACGGCGAGGCTCTCGATCGCCTCCGGCGCCGGCAGGGGCGGCCGGGGGTCGTCGGCCGCGAGGCATGCCCGCCAGAACGGGGTGAAGACGCGGTACGGGTCGCCGGCGCCGGTGGTGATGGTCCACGGCTCGAACAGCAGCGAGGCGCCGAAGCTCTGCACCACGAGGCCGTCGTCGCGCAGGCGCTGCTTGAGCTCCGCATCCACCTCGCGCAGCGCGCCGTACCGGCGGTTCCAGTAGACGGCGCCGGCCCCGATCGCGGCGGCGAGGGCGGGGATGACCGTGCCGGCGGCTCCGCGCCGCAGCGTCAGCTGCCCGCCGCGCTCGGCCAGCTCGGCTGCCAGGGCGGTGAGGCTGCCGTGCAGCCACCATCGGCTCGCCCCGCCGAGCGGGCGCGCGCCCGGCGAGTCCTCGTCGAGCAGGTAGAGCACCACGATCGGTGCACCGCGCTCGACGGCGGCGGTCAGGGCGGGGTTGTCGGCGACGCGCAGGTCGTCGCGCAGCCAGACGATGCTGGGGGTTGCGGCCATGCGCGCCACGCTAGCGCCGGCGCCCGGATGTTCGCTGGTGCCGTCAGTCGCGCAGGCGCCCGCAGAGCTCGGTCAGCTGCACGAGCTCGTCAGGGTCGAGGCGGCTGCCGACCCGGCGGGCGATCGATTCGGCGTGGCTGACGGCGACGCGCTTGAACAGCTCGTAGCCCTCGGGTCGCAGCGCCACGATGGTGCCGCGCGCGTCGCGCGGATCAGGAAGCTTCTCGACGAGTCCGCGCTGCGCGAGACGATCGATCAGTCGACTGACGCTCGGCTGGCTGAGCAGCAGGTGGGGGATCAGGTCGCGGATGCGCAAGCGACGCTCGGGCGCCCGCGACAGGTTGAACAGCACGTCGTACTCGGTGAACGAGATCTCGCTCGTCGGGAACTCCGCGGTGAGCTGCCGCAGCACTGCGACCTGGGCGCGGAACAGGGCCTCCCACGCGTCGACCGCGAGCGCCTTCTCCGTCATGCCCCAACTCTATGCGCCGGAATGGGTTTGTCACGCGAGGCTGAGGCATTCTCGCGGCGTGCGAAGGGCCGGTCGCCGAGGCGAGCGACCGGCCCTCTTCCCTTGCACCAAGAGTGTCCTGCAATCACATTCCGCGTCTCCCGCCACAGCAAACGATCGACGCATGACGAATGTATAACGGAAAGGTAACGGTGTCTAGTTATCGTTCCGTTATTTTTCCGGAGGGTCCGATCAGCGCTGCGCGCGCCTAGAAGAAGTCGGGGCTCGGAGTCGACGCGTAGCGGATCGACACATCCGCGTGCCGATCGAAGCGGTACCCCGCCCCGCGCACCGTGCGCACGATGTCGTCGTAGCCGCCCAGCTTCGAGCGCAGCCGCCGCACGTGCACGTCGATCGTGCGCTCGTTGGGCACATCGTCGTCGCCCTCCGCGCCGTCGGCCCAGAGAGCCGAGATCAGCTCCGCGCGCTCGATCGTGCGCCCTTCCCGCAGCACCAGGTACTGCAGCAGCTCGAACTCCTTGTAGGTGAGCGCCGCCGTGTCGCCGTCGAGCAGCACGCGCTTGCGCGAGATGTCGATGACGACGCCCTCGGGCGCCGGATCGGCGGCGGGCTCTGTGCGGCGGTAGCGGGCGAGCGCCGACGGGTCCTGCAATGCGAGCCGCACGACATCGACGTCGCGGCCGCCCGCACCGGCGGGCGCGAGCGCGACGGCGGCGTGCGTCTCGGCGGTCGGAGCGAGCTCGGTCGTCAGTCGCTTCAGCTCGGTGACGAGCCGACCGAGATCGATGCCCGCGGCCGCGGCCTTCGCCTCGTCGAGACCGACGTAGAGCACGAAGCCGCGCGCCTCGGTGCCGTCCGGCACGGCGCGCAGACGCGGTGCGGCGGAGGGCTGACCGCCCTCGGCGGCCGGAACGGGGGCGGGGGAGAGCGGACGGGAGGGAAGAGTGGCGAGCGACATGGAGGAGACGCTTTCTGCGGAGTCGAACGGCTCGCCGCGCGGCGGTCGAGCGTTCGGAGGCGGTGGGTCGAGGGTGCGCGCGTCGCGGCCCGGAGCATCCGGAGCCGGAGCGGGGAGTCGGGGATCGTCGCGATCAGACATCGTCAGGCGATGCGGCAGACGGGCACGACTCGAGCGGTCAGGCGATCAGGCGCACATTCGACAGCAGACGTCAGCGCTCGCCGGCATCATCATGCCAGCGGTCTCCACGGCCTCGTGGGCGGTCAGGAGATTCGCGGTGACGGTCATGCGGCTCAGTATCGCTGAGCCGCGGGAAGAGCGTCAAGTCGGCAGCGGGCGGCGCCATCGGGGCGGATGCGCCGCCGCGGCCGCCCGGCGGGCTCTAGCCGACCGTGCCGTACAGGCGGTCGCCCGCGTCGCCGAGGCCCGGCACGATGTAGCCCTTCTCGTTGAGCTTCTCGTCGAGCGCGCCGAGCACGATGGTGACGTCGCGGCCCTCGGTCGCCTTCTCGACCGCGGCGAGCCCCTCCGGCGCGCCGAGGATGCACACGGCCGTCACGTCATCGGCACCGCGCTCGAACAGGAACTCGATGGCGGCCAGCAGCGAGCCGCCCGTCGCGAGCATGGGGTCGAGCACGAAGCACTGCCGCCCCTCGAGGTGGTCGGGAAGGCGCTCGGCGTAGACGCTCGGCTCGAGCGTGTCGTGGTCGCGCACCATGCCGAGGAAGCCGACCTCGGCGCTCGGCACGAGCTTCACCATGCCCTCGAGCATGCCGAGGCCCGCGCGCAGGATCGGGACGATGAGGGGCCGCGGCTCGCTGATGGCGAGCCCGACGGTCTGTGCGACCGGGGTCTGGATCGTCACCTCGTGCGTGCGCACGTGCCGAGTCGCCTCGTAGGCGAGCAGCGTCACCAGCTCTTCGGTGAGGGCCCGGAACGTGGCCGACGGGGTGTTCTGATCGCGCAGCACCGTCAGCTTGTGCGTGATCAGCGGGTGGTCGGCAACGTGGACTCGCATAGGCTCAATCTAACGGAAGGGCGGGTCATGACGACGGTCACCGAGAGCGATCGCGCGGCGATGGCCGCGGCGCTCGTCGAGGCCCGTGCCGCCCTCGCCAGTGACGACGTGCCGGTCGGCGCGATCGTGCTCGACGAAGCAGGTGCGATCATCGGCCGCGGCCGCAACGAGCGCGAGAAGGGCGCCGACCCGACCGCGCACGCCGAGGTGGTCGCGCTGCGGCACGCGGCGGCGTCGCGGGGCGACTGGCAGCTGAGCGGATGCACGCTCGTCGTCACGCTCGAACCGTGCGTGCTCTGCGCAGGAGCGATCCTGGCCGCGCGCATCGACCGCGTCGTGTTCGGCGCGTGGGACGAGAAGGCCGGAGCCGCGGGAAGCGTCGTCGACCTGCTGCGGGAGCGCCGGCTGCCGCACCGCGTGGGCGAGGTGGTCGGCGGGGTGGAGGAGCAGGAGTGCGCATCCCTGCTCGCCGCGTTCTTCAGCGCTCGGCGCTGAGGCCGTCCGCCCGCGCGGCGGGAGCCGTCGCGAGCCCCGGCTCGATGTAGATGACCCGGGCGCTGGGCACGGCGGCCCGCACCGCGCGCTCGAGCTCGTCGGTCGCCGCGGTGACCTGCTCGAGGGTCGCTCCCGCGCGGAAGGCCACCTTGGCGGCGACGAGCAGCTCCTCCGGGCCGAGGTGCAGCGTCTTCATGTGCACGAGAGACACGACGAGGTCATGAGTGCGGAGGGCATCGCGGATGGCGGCGGCATCATCGGCCAGGGCGCCCTCGCCGACCAGCAGGCTCTTCGTCTCGATGCCGAGCACGATCGCCACGAGCACGAGGAGGGCGCCGATGAGGATCGTGCCGATCGCGTCCCACACCGGGTCGCCGGTGAGCACGGTGAGCCCCACGCCGGCCAGGGCGAACGTCAGGCCCAGCAGTGCGGCCACGTCCTCCAGGAGCACGACGGGCAGCTCGGGGGCCTTCGCGCGACGGATGAACGCCATCCAGCTCTGGCCCCCGCGCACGTGGTTCGACTCGCGCACCGCCGTGCGCAGCGAGTAGGTCTCGAGCCCGATGGCGATCAGCAGCACGGTGATGGGCAGCCAGGCGTTCTCGATCGGGTGCGGGTCGCCGAGCTTCAGCACACCCTCGTAAAGAGAGAACATGCCGCCGACCGAGAACAGGATGATCGCGACGACGAACGCGGAGACGTAGCGCTCGCGCCCGTAGCCGAAGGGATGCTCCTGATCGGCCGCGCGCTGGGACCGGCGCTGCCCGACCAGCAGCAGCACCTGGTTGCCGGCGTCGGCGACGGAGTGCACGCTCTCGGCGAGCATCGCGCTCGAGCCGGAGACGAGGTAGGCGACGAACTTCGTGGCGGCGATGCCGGTGTTGGCGAGCAGCGCCGCGATGATCGCGCGCGCACCGCCCGAGGCGCTCATCGGAGCCTCAGTCGGTGCGCGCGGTTGCCGATCACCAGAAGACGGCGAGGGCGATGTTCACGAGCGCGAGGCCCCCGGCCGCGTGGAAGAACGGCAGCAGCTCGCGGCCGCCGCCGCCCTGCGCCGTGCGCTGCTTGAGGAATCCGAGGAGGGCCGCGACGAAGATGATGACCGCGATAGTGAGCTTCACGCCGATCTTCGCGTAGTTGAGGGGGTCTTCGTCCTCGCCCATCTCGGCGAGACCGGTCAGCAGGATGCCCGTGACCAGCTGCGTGATCGCGCCGCCGAGCACGACCGGGAACGCGTACTGCCCCTTCCAGCGGGCCTGCATGAGGAACGGCCCGACGATCGCGGCAAGGCCGATGAAGTGACCGACGAGGATGACGGAGTGGAGGATGTCCATGGGAGTGAGCCCTTCGGGTGATCGGGGCGCGGCAGTGCGCTCGCCGCCAGGCTAGTGGCGCACGGCCAAGAACGGGCTCAGTTCGCGCCGCGGATGACGAACACGTCGGTGGGCGGATTCGCATCGTCGCGCGGCCCCGCGACCACGGGCTCGAGCACGATCGCGCTGGCCTCCGGCGCGACCGCGCGGATCTCCGTGCGCGCCACCTCGAGCAACGCGACAACCTCGCCGTTCGGGGTGCTCGGGCCGAAGCCGAGACGAGCGCTCACGAGCAGTCCGCCGTCGGCCAGCGGATGCAGGTCGACCGACTCGACCGTCTGGATGCCGGCCGTCGCCAGCAGCACCTCCTGGATCGCCGCTGCCTGCATGCCGGCCTCCTCGTGCGTCGCTCGTCGGAACGGTGGGCGCCCTCCAACCTACACTCGACGTGTGAACGCCTCCCTCCCCGCCGTCGCCATCATCGGAACCGGCTCGATGGGCGGCGCCATCCTCGCCGGCCTCCGTGCCCCGGGCGTGCGGCTCACCGGCCTGCGCGCGACGACCCGCTCCGAGGCCTCGGCCGCCGCGCTGCGCGCGAACGGCGTCGAGGCGCGGGCGACCGAGCACGACAGCGCCGCCAACACCTGGGCGGTGACGGATGCGGGGCTCGTGCTGCTGGGCGTGAAGCCCGCGCAGATCACGACCGTGCTGGCCGAGCTGGCCCCGAGCCTGCACCCCGACGCGCTCGTGGTGAGCGTCGCCGCGGGCATCACGACCGCGGCGATGGAGGCGGTCGTACCCAACCCGGTGGTGCGGGCCATGCCCAACACGCCCGCGCTGATCGGCCGCGGGGTGACGGGCATCGCGGGCGGATCGCGCGCGACGGCCGCGCACCTCGCGCTCGCCGACGACCTCTTCCGCACCGTGGGCACGGTCGTCGAGCTGCCCGAGGCGCAGATCGACGCCCTCTCGACGATCAGCGGCTCCGGCCCGGCCTACGTCTTCCTGCTCATCGAGGAGCTCACCGGCGCCGCGGAGGCGATGGGCTTCGAGCCCGACGTCGCAGCGCTGCTCGTGCAGCAGACCTTCTCGGGTGCGGCGCTGCTCCTCGAGGCGACGGGGGAGGAGCCGGCCGAGCTCCGGCGTCGCGTCACGAGCCCGAAGGGCACGACCGAGCGGGCGATCGCCGTGCTGCAGGAGGCGCAGCTCTCCAGCCTGTTCGAGCGGGCCGCGCGTGCCGCACAGGAACGCGCACGGGAACTGGCCGCCGGGGCATAGGCGCCATATAGAGAGGTCATAGGGTCGGCGCGCACCGTTGCGTCGTCGATCCGCCGACCGAGGCGGGTCCCCGACACGAGGGAGTGCCCCATGGCCACCAACGACCCCACCACCAGCCACCCCGCCGACGACGCGAGCCCCGCACCCGACGCCACGCCCGCCCCCGCGCGCCGCGGCGCGGGCCGCGCGCTCGCGATCACCGGCATCGCCGTCGGCTCGGTGCTGACCCTCGGGCTCACCTTCGCCGGCGGCGTCGCGCTCGGGCAGGCCCTGCCCGGCGGCCCCGGCGACCGCGGCCCGGCCATCGCCCAGGCCGGCGAGCTGCTGCGCGGCCCGCACGGCGAGCGCATCGGCGAGCGCGTCGAGCAGCGCATGGACGAGCGGATGGACGAGCGCCTGGATGAGCGCCAGGAGCAGCGCGACGAGCTGCGCGCCCAGTTCGAGCAGTGGCTGCAGGAGCAGGGCATGGAGCCCGGCGCACCCGCCACGCCCGCGCCCTAGTCCCGCATCCGCCGCCGGGGCGGCATCGGCCGGTTCAGCTGTCGAGCGACGCGAACCGGTCGATGTCGCGCTCGGTGCCCGACACGATGATGAGGTCGTGGTTCGAGACGACCGTCTGCTCGGTGGCGTAGGTGAACGGCTTGCCCGGGCTCTTCACCCCGACGACCGTGATGTTGTACTTCGATCGCACCTTCGACTCGGTCAGCGACAGCCCGCGGATCGGCTTCGGCGGGTACATCTTCACCAGCACGAAGTCGTCGTCGAACTCGATGAAGTCGATCATGCGGCCCGAGACCAGGTGGGCGACGCGCTCGCCGGCCTCCGCCTCCGGGTAGATCACGTGGTTCGCGCCGATGCGGGCGAGGATCTTGCCGTGCGACTGGCTGATCGCCTTCGACCAGATCTGCGGGATCTTGAGGTCGACGAGGTTCGCGGTGATCAGCACGCTCGACTCGATCGACGAGCCGGTCGCGACCACGGCGATGCTGAACTCGTCGGCGCCGATCTGACGGAGGGCATCCAGCGACCGGGCGTCGGCCTGCACCGCGTGGGTGACCCGCTCGGCCCACTTCTGCACGAGGTTCGGGTCTTCGTCGACGGCGAGCACCTCGCGGCCGAGCCGCTGCAGCTGGCCCGCGGTGGCCGCCCCGAAGCGGCCGAGGCCGATGACGAGCACGGGAGCGTCGTGGCGGATTCTCTCAACCAACGATGGGCCTCTCTTCTGCCCGGCGGAACAGCTGCCGGCGCTGACTGGCGGCGAGGGCCGCGGCGAGGGTCACTGTACCAACGCGACCCGCCCACATGGTGGCCGCCAGCACGTACTTCGCGGCGTCGGGCAGATCGTTGCTCGTGAGCCCGGTCGACAGGCCGCAGGTGGCGAACGCCGAGATCACGTCGAACAGCACGTAGTCGAGCGGGGCCTTCGTGATCTGCAGGATCAGCACCGAGGCGGTCGCGACGATCGTCGCGCCCCACAGCACGATGCTGACGGCGAGACGCAGCACATCGTTGGGGATCCGCCGGTCGAAAGCCTCCATGTCGTCCACGCCGCGCGCCTCGGCGACGGCCGCGAAGAACAGCACCGCCAGCGTGGTCACCTTGATACCGCCGGCGGTGGATGCGGAGCCGCCGCCGACGAACATCAGCATGTCGAGCACGAGCAGGGTCGAGCCGTTCATCTCGCCGATGTCGACCGTCGACAGCCCGCCCGACCGGGACATGATCGAGGTGAAGACCGCCGTCATCGGTCGCACCGGGCCGTCCTGCGCGCCGAGGGTCGCCGGGTTGCTCCACTCGAGCACCGCGATCGCGAGGCCGCCGATGGCGATGAGGATGAGCGTCGTCCACAGCGTGATGCGCGCGTGGATCGTCAGGCGGGCGCGGGTGCGCAGCCAGCGGCCGAGGGCGAAGATCACCGGAAACCCGATCGCGCCCAGGAAGACGGCGATGGAGAGCACCGAGAGCATCCAGGGGTCGGCCGCGAAGCGCTCCATGCCGGGGGCGAACGGCACGAAGCCCGTGTTGGTGAAGGCGGAGAGCGCGAGGTAGAAGCCCTGCCAGATGGCCGTCCAGGGGTCGAAGCCTTCGATGAGAAGGCGGGGCACGATGAGGGCGGTGATCGCGAGCTCGATGACGATCGCGCTCGCCGCGACGGTGAACAGCAGACCGCCGATCTCGCCCAGCCGCACCGCCTGCGACTCGGAGACCGGGCCGCCGTGCACCCGCGCGGCGTTCGTGTCGCTCGCGGCGATCAGCTTCGCGCGAAGGCCGATGCGGCGCGCGACGACGAGGCCCAGGATGCTCGCCATGGTCAGCACGCCGATGCCGCCGATCTGCATCGCGAGAATGATGACGATGTTCCCGAACGGCGACCAGTGCGTGGCCATGTCGACGGTCGTGAGACCGGTCACGCCGATCGCCGAGACGGCCGTGAAGAGCGCGTCGGCGAGCGGGGTGCCGCCCGTGCCGCTGCCGGCACGGGCGATCGGCAGGGTGAGCAGCAGGGTCGTGATGAGGATGAGGATCGTGAAGATCAGGATCGCGAATCGCGCGGGCGAGGACATCGCCGACTCGGAGAGAGCGTTCCAGGCACGGCGGAACGGGTTCACGCTGCCATCGCGGTCGTTGCCGCGCACCCGGGTGCTCGTGGACATCGACGCTCCTCACCGGCCCGCAGACCTCGTGCCATGGTACTCCCGGCCGGGGCTGACTAGCCTGGAGCCATGGCCGACATCTTCGACGTGATCGCCGACGCCACGCGTCGCGAGCTGCTGCAGCATCTGCTCGACGCCTCGCTGCGGGGCGACAACGGCACGGGCGAGCTGAGCGTGAGCGAGCTCGTCGACCGCATGGACGCGACCCAGCCCACCGTGTCGAAGCACCTCAAGGTACTGCGCGACCACGGCCTGGTCTCGGTGCGCGAGGAGGGCCAGCACCGCTACTACACCGTCGAGCCGGCGCCGCTGGAGGAGGTGGAGGACTGGGTGATCCCCTTCCTCAGCGCCGACTTCGACGCCGAGGCCGAGGCCGGCGCGGCGGTCTTCGCCGCCTGGGCCGGCGCGGACGTGACCAGCGCCGGCAGCACCGTCGGTCGTGTCGCGGCCGACGCCTCGCACCAGGCGCGCACCCTCATCGAGGGCGCCCAGGAGCGGCTGCACGATGTGCAGGAGAAGCTCCAGGACGTGCAGGATGCGGTGGCCAAGCGACTGCCCTGGAAGCACTCCGAGGGCGACCGCTGACGACGTCCGGATGACCCCCGCTCGGGCGTCTTTACAGCAGTCACACCAGCCCCTAATGTGAACTCT
>ERZ1066137.281-NODE-281-length-42064-cov-11.115428_pt1 | contig 42064 bp, 36 predicted proteins | sample MGYA00382784_ERZ1066137 | MGnify/ENA primary metagenome ERZ1066137 (study PRJEB33369, sample SAMEA5778367) | biofilm metagenome | biome: Industrial cooling water; feature: Water cooling tower basin; material: Biofilm | place: United Arab Emirates | collected... | reverse complement strand
TCGTACTCGGGCAGCGCCCCGTCGAGCACGGGCACCAGAACCTCGACCCCTTCGGCGCCGGGGTAGGCGAAGAAGACGGGCACGAGCCCACCGATGGTCGCGCCGGTGCCGGTGATCAGCAGCTGGTCCTGCTCCGGACCGCCGAAGGCGGTGCGCCCGTTCGCGCCGACGAAGATCTCCTCGGTGATGCGCTCGCCGCCCGCTTGCCACTGCACGGTGACGCGGCGGTCGGTGTCAGCGGTGCTGACGACGGTCATGACCAGGTTGAGCTCGTCGGGGTCGTCGCCGATGAGCAGCGCGTTGCGGATCGCCAGGTCGCCTACTTCGGCGCCGACCCCGTCGCTCGGGTCGTAGTCCTTCTGCGTGGCGATGTTCGCCGAGAAGGTGCAGCCCGTGCTGCCGAGGAGGAGGGCGGCCGCGAGGGCGATCGACGCCGCGACGCGAGATTTCACGAGTGGTCTCCTAACAGGCCGTCGGGGGCCCTGGCGCACGCGTCGCAGGCGACTCGCAGGGGGCCCGGTCGAGTCTAGTCTAGCGAGCGTTCAGCGGCCTCTCGGCGGGCTGCCGGAGGCCCTCCGGCCCCGATTGCTGAGAAACCGCTGTGGTAGACTGGGGGTTCTGCGGAAGGACCACCATCCATGCTTTTCCAGGTCGGCGAGACGGTCGTGTACCCCCATCACGGGGCGGCGACGATCATCGAAGTCAAGAACCGAATCATCAAGGGCGAAGAGAAGCTCTACCTCAAGCTCAACGTCACGCAGGGCGACCTGACGATCGAGGTCCCGGCCGAGAACGTCGACCTCGTCGGCGTGCGTGACGTGATCGGCCAGGAGGGCCTCGACAAGGTGTTCGAGGTGCTGCGGGCCCCGTTCACCGAGGAGCCCACGAACTGGTCGCGCCGCTACAAGGCGAACCTCGAGAAGCTCGCGTCGGGCGACGTCATCAAGGTCTCCGAGGTCGTGCGCGACCTCTGGCGCCGCGATCAGGACCGCGGCCTGAGCGCCGGCGAGAAGCGGATGCTGGCCAAGGCCCGTCAGATCCTGATCAGTGAGCTCGCCCTCGCCGAGAAGACCGACGAGGAGAAGGCCTCGACGGTGCTCGACGAGGTCCTCGCCTCCTAGTCGCACGCCCGTCGACGGCTCGAGCGTGAGCGTTCCTGCGGCCGCCGAGGCGCCTCGCCTGGCGATCATCGTCGTGGCCGCGGGCAGCGGCACGCGCCTCGGCCTCGGGGTTCCGAAGGCGTTCGTGCCACTGGCCGGCAGACCGTTGCTCGAGCACGCTCTCGAGCGTGTCTTCGACCAGCCCGAACCGGCGCAGGTCGTCGTCGTCGCTCCCGCCAGCCACCGCGCCGAGGCGGTCGCCATCGGCCGTCGTGTCGCCGGCATCGCTGCGGATGCCCTCACCGTGGTCATCGGCGGCGACAGTCGCGCGGCCTCGGTGGCGGCCGGGCTCGCTGCGGTGGCCGACACCGCCGACGTGGTGCTGATCCACGACGCGGCGCGCGCTCTGACGCCCTCCGAGGTCTTCACCCGGGTCGTGCAGCGCGTGCGCGCCGACCGGGCGGGCGTCATCCCCGCGCTCGCGGTGGTCGACACGATCGCGCGCCGCGATGCCGCCGGTGCGGTGGTCGAACAAGTGGATCGCTCGCAGCTCGCCGCGGTGCAGACACCGCAGGGCTTCCCGCTGGCGAAGTACCGGGCTGCGGTCGCGGCCATCGAGCCCGGGGCCGAGCACACCGACGATGCCAGCGTGTTCGCCGCGGCCGGGCATCCGGTCGCCACCGTCGACGGCGACGAGCGCGCCTTCAAGGTGACCACCCCCTGGGATCTCCGCCGGGCCGAGCAGCTGCTGCGCGGCGCGAGCCCGGCGCTGCGCACCGGCGTCGGCATCGATGTGCACGCCTACGACGACGCGCGGCCGCTCTGGCTCGGAGGCCTCTACTGGCCCGACGAGCCAGGACTCGCCGGTCACAGCGACGGTGATGCCATCAGCCACGCGATCTGCGACGCGCTGCTGTCGGCGGCCGGGCTCGGCGACATCGGCTCGCGCTTCGGCGTCGACGACCCGCGGCTCGCCGAGGCGCGCGGCGAGGTGTTCGTGACGGCGACGCTCGAGCTCGTGCGCGATGCCGGCTTCGAGGTCGTCAACGTCGCCGTGCAGGTGGTCGCGAAGCGCCCCCGCTTCGCCGCCCGGCGGCACGAGGTCGAGGCGCTGCTGACGCGCCTGGTGGGTGCACCGGTCAGCGTCGCCGCCACAACCTCCGACGGGCTCGGCTTCACCGGGCGCGGCGACGGACTCGCGGCAGTGGCGACCGCACTGTTGGCCCAATAGCCCGCCGGTAGGCTGGGGCGGTGACCGTGCGCCTCTACGACAGCCTGCAGCAGGCCGTCGTCGACCTCGAACCGCGCGTCGAGGGGCACGTCGGCATGTACGTGTGCGGCCCGACCGTGCAGTCGGCGCCGCACATCGGGCACCTGCGCAGCGCCCTCGTCTACGACCTGTGGCGGCGCTGGCTCACGGCGCGGGGGTACCGGGTGACGTTCATCCGCAACGTCACCGACATCGACGACAAGATCCTGGCCAACGCGAGCGACGAGGAGTCGTGGTACGCCCTCGCCTACCGCGTCGAGCTCGAGTTCACGGCGGGGTACCGGGCCCTGGGCATCCTGCCCCCGACCTATGAGCCGCGCGCGACGGCCAGCATCGCGCAGATGCACGACCTGATCGCGACCCTCATCGAGCGCGGCCACGCCTACGCGGCCGCGGACGGCAGCGGCGACGTCTACTTCGACGTGCGCAGCTGGCCGACCTACGGCGCGCTCACGCGGCAGAACCCCGACGACATGGAGGACGCTGCCGACGCTCCCGCCCGCGCCAAGCGCGACCCGCGCGACTTCGCCCTCTGGAAGGGCGCCAAGGCCGACGAGCCCGTGAGCGCCCACTGGGCGTCACCCTGGGGGAGCGGCCGACCCGGTTGGCATATCGAGTGCTCGGCGATGGCGGCGCGCTACCTCGGCGAGGCCTTCGAGATCCACGGCGGCGGGCTCGACCTGCGGTTTCCGCACCACGAGAACGAGCTCGCCCAGTCGAACGCGGCCGGGCACGCCTTCGCGCGGCACTGGGTGCACAACGGTCTGGTGACCGTCGAGGGTCAGAAGATGTCGAAGTCGCTCGGCAACTCGGTGTTCGCCGCCGACCTCCTGGCCGCCCACGAGCCGGCGGTCGTGCGCTACTGGCTCGGCTCGGCCCACTACCGCTCGACCATCGACTACACCCCGACCTCGCTCGATGAGGCCCGCGAGGCCCTCGGCCGCATCCGCGCGTTCCGTGGGCGGGCACGGGCGCGCCTGGCGGTGCCGGATGCGCGCTTCGGCTGGGTCGAGCCCATCGACGATCGCGTCCCCTCCGCCTTCGCGGCCGCGCTCGACGACGACCTCGCGGTTCCTCAGGCCCTCGCCGCGCTGCACGAGACGGTGCGGGCGGGCAACAGCGCGCTGGATTCCGGCGACGACACAGCCGCGCGCACCGCGCTCGAGCAGGTCGAGGCGATGCTCGAGGTGCTCGGTCTCGACGACGCCGCCCCGAGCGGAGCGGTCGCCGCGGCCGCGGCCCGCGCCCTCGCCGCGCTCGTCGAGGGCAAGCTCGCCGAACGCCGCGACGCCCGTGCGGCCCGCGACTTCGCGACCGCCGACCGCATCCGTGACGAGCTGACCGCCGCCGGCATCCAGCTCGAAGACACCCCCACCACGACCGACTGGAGTATCGATGGCTAAGCCCGGGCGCCCCGGCGCCAGCAAGAAGAAGAAGGGCGCGACGGTCGGCTCCGGTGGTCAGGGGCGCCAGGCCCTGGAGGGCCGCGGCCCGACGCCGAAGGCGGAGGACCGCTCGTGGCACCCCGCGGGCAAGCGCAAGGCCGCGCAGGAGCGGCTCGCCGCGGCGAAGGGCCGCGGGGGAGCATCCGCGGGAGGCGGTCAGCAGAGCCGCGCCCGCTCGCCGAAGAAGAACGCCGACACCGAGGTGGTCAGCGGCCGCAACTCGGTGCTCGAGGCACTGCGCGCGAAGGTGCCGGCGAGCACGCTGTACATCGCCGCCCGCGTCGAGATGGACGACCGCGTCAAGGAGGCGCTGAGCCTCGCGACCAAGAAGGGCATTCCGGTGCTCGAGGTCATGCGGCCCGAGCTCGACCGGCTGACCGGCGAGAACTCGGTCAACCAGGGCATCGCGATCACCGTGCCCGCCTACCAGTACGCGCACCCGCTCGACTTGGTGTCGCGGGCAGTCGACCGCGGCCAGACCCCGCTGCTGGTCGCGCTCGACGGCGTGACCGACCCGCGCAATCTCGGCGCGATCATCCGCTCGACGGCGGCATTCGGGGGCCACGGTGTCATCGTGCCCCAGCGGCGCTCGGTTGGCGTGACGGCGGCGGCGTGGAAGACCTCGGCGGGCGCGGCGGCGCGCACGCCCGTCGCGATGGCGGCGAATCTGACGCAGACGTTGAAGGCGCTCAAGGCCGAGGGGGTCTTCGTGCTCGGGCTCGACGGCGGCGGCGACATCGCCCTGCCGGGGCTCGAGCTCGCCGACCGGCCGCTCGTGATCGTGGTCGGCAGCGAGGGCCAGGGGCTGTCGCGACTGGTCACCGAGACGTGCGATGCGATCGTGTCGATCCCGATCTCGTCGGCGACCGAGTCGCTCAACGCGGGCATCGCGGCGAGCGTGGCGCTGTACGAGGTGGCCCGGAGGCGCGCGGAGCGGTAGCGTCCGATCGGCGCCGGACGACGACCCCGGCTTGACAATATGTTCAGTAAGGCTAAACATAGTGTCGAGTCGGAGTCGATCGATCGGAGGCCGCCATGAGCGCTCGCTACGTTGTCCGTCGCGCCGAGGAGGCCGACTACCGCGAGCCCGGCGCCCTCGCGCCCGACGCGCAGGGCTACACCCGCTGGTGCGCGGTCGGCTTCGACGATGGCTCCGCCCACACCGACTTCGGGATGTCCCGTCTCGAGCCCGGCGGCGTCATCCCCACCCACATCCACTCGTTCGAGGAGTCGTTCCACCTCGTCGAGGGCGAGGTGCTGCTCGTGACTCCCGAAGCGACGGTGCACCTCGTCGCCGGCGACTACGGCGTGATCCCGCTCGGGGTGCCGCACTCGTGGCACAACACCGGTGACGCGGTCGCCGTGTGGAGCGACATCTACTCGCCGCCGCCGCGGCCGCAGCACGACTACGACACCTACCGGGTCGCCGACATCGCCCCGGCCGAACCGGTGAAGGTCGACCCGCGCGACCCGCGCACCCGCTCGTTCGGCGCGATCACCACCGAGCAGATGAACCCCGGCAAGCAGTCGCAAGAGCTGCTCGCCCAGTCGGCGAGCATGCGCACCGCGCTGCTGGTGTACAGCGGCATCTCGCTCAAGATGATGGTCGACAGCGACCTCGGCTCGGTGCTGCACACCATGTTCATGGTGCAGTACGAGCCCGACGGCGTCGCCGGCCCCCACGACCACCCGCTCGAAGAGGCGTACCTGATCATGGAGGGCGAGGTCGACGCGACCTTCGACGGCTACGAGGTGCGCATGAAGCCGGGCGACATCGCGTGGGCGGGCGTCGGCTGCGTGCACTCGTTCCGCGCCACCGGAGCACCGGTGCGCTGGCTCGAGACCCAGTCGCCCCAGATGCCCCCGCGCCACGCCTACCGCTTCCAGCGCGACTGGACGTACCTGACCGACAAGCTCGGCGCCGAGTAGGGATTCGGCGACCGTACCCGACCCGGCGCGAGGGACCCCCGCGCCGCACCACGCTCAAGGAGGAGCAATGAGCCAGCGCACCATCCTCGTCGTCGGAGGCACCTCCGGCATCGGCCTCGAGATCGCGAAGGAGGTCGTCGCCCGTGGTGACAACGTCATCCTGACCGGTCGCGACCAGGAGCGTGCCGAGGCTGTCGCGGCGTCGGTCGGCCCGAACGCCCAGGGCCTCGCCGTCGACATCTCCGAGCCCGAGGCCATCGCCGAGGCGCTCAAGCCCGTCGGCGAGGTGCACGGCCTCGTGCTCGCCGCGATCGAGCGCGATGCGAACACGGTGCGCGAGTACGACATCGCGCGGGCCCGCCGCCTCGTGACCCTCAAACTCGTCGGCTACACCGAGACGGTGCACGCCCTCCTCGACCGACTGCCTGCCAGCCGTGAGACCGGCATCGTGCTCTTCGGCGGTCGCGCCAAGGATGCGCCGTACCCCGGCTCGACGACCGTCGCCACGATCAACGGGGGCGTCGAGGGCCTCACGCACTCGATGGCGCTCGAACTGGCGCCCATGCGCGTCAACGGCCTGCACCCCGGGATCATCGGCGACAGCCCGTTCTGGGCCGACAAGCCGGCCGCGGTCGAGGCCTACGAGTCGCGCACACCGGGCGGCGCCCTGGCCACGATGGCCGACATCGTCGGAGCCACGATGTTCCTGCTCGACAACCAGGGCGTCTCGGGCACCAGTCTGTACGTCGACCGCGGGTGGCGCCTCACCTGACCGTCAGCACCGCCGACCTCGGGGCCCGCGCGCGAGAGCGCCGGGCCCCGTTGTCTCGGACGCCGGGCCGGGCCGTCAGTGCGACGGCGGCCGCAGCATCCCGCGACGGTGCGCGATGAGAGCGAGGGATGCGGCGCTCACGATGAGCAGCGCCCCCAGCACCGCGACCGCCTGGTAGCCGAGCGCTGCGGCCAGGCTGGCCCCCACCGCGGAGGCGAATGCCCCGCCGAGGAACGTGCTGCCCATGTACACGGTGTTCGCGCGTCCACCCTGCTCGGGGGCGACCGAGGCGAGGGCCACCGCCTGCGTCGACACCTGCTCGCTGCTCATCCCGGCCGAGAGCAGCAGCAGGCCCGCCGCGGCGATCGGCAGCGACGCGGGGGCGATCGCGATCGCGACGACGCCCGCGAGTGCTGCGGCGATCGAGATGGTGAGCGACCGCGGCACCCCGACGCGACCGTGCGCGGGCGCGGCGATGATCGTGATGACACCCCCGACGAGTCCGGCCAGACCGAGCAGCGCCGCGGCACCGATGCTCAGCCCGAGCTCGTCGATCGCGTAGGGCGTGGCGGAGGACCACAGGGCGATGAAGGCCATGAAGCAGAGCGTGTGCGCGCCGGTCATCAGCCGCAGTGTGGGCGAGCCGGCGGCGACGCGGGGGATCGTCGCGAGGATCGCGCGATACGCCGGCGGGAAGCTCGGCGCAGCGGCGGGCGACACCCGCAGGCTCAGGGGGACCAGTGCGAGGACGACCACTCCGCAGGCGATGACGGCCGCTCGCCAGCCGATCGCCTCCGCCAGCGCTCCGAGCGCCGTGCGCACCACGAACAGACCGACGATGAACGAGCCCAGCAGCACGGCGGCGGTGCGCGCTCGGGCGGTCGGTGGCGCGAGGCGCAGGGCGGCGGACACCAGCAGCTGCCCGACGGTTGCGGCGGCTCCCGCGACCAGGCAGAGCGCGACGTGAACGGCGTAGGTGGGGGCGAGACCGGCACTGACGAGCGCCGCCGCCGTGGCCACGAGCTGGGCGGTCACTTGGCGCCGCGCCGAGTACCGATCGCCGAGCGAGACGAGGAGCACCACTCCGAGGGCGTAGCCGGCCTGCACCGCGATCGTTGCCGCTGCCGCGGCGGGGCCCTCGACGCCGAACTCGGCCGCGACGAGCGGCTGCACGGGCTGCGGGATGTAGATGACGGCCACCCCGGCGGCGGCGATCACGGCCATGCCCGAGACCCGGCTTCCCCAATCACCCCGTGTGTTCACCCGCTGCGTCCCCTTCCTGGGGAGTTCCCCGGAGCGACTGGATATATCCGGGCGTATCGACTTAGTATTTCACCATGGCTGTACATTGCCGTACACCTTTACTGAATTGCTCAACGAGGAGGAACTCATGACCGATGCCGTCGCGCCCCGCGCCGAGGACTTCGCTCCCGGCCGGCCCGTCGTCTTCCGGAACGCCACGGCGGTGATCACGGTCGACTCGGCTGGCGTTCTCGAGAACGCCGACGTGCTCATCATCGACGACACCATCGCCGGTGTCGGCCACAACCTCGAGGTGCCCGCGGGCACGCTCGAGATCGACGCCAAGGGCGGTATCGTCATGCCCGGCATGATCGACACCCACCGCCACATGTGGCAGACCGCGCTGCGCGGCTACGGCGGCGACTGGGCGCTCAGCCAGTACTTCGTCTTCTACTACCTCACCTGGGGCCACGTATTCCGTGCCGAGGACATCGCGGCGGGCAACCAGCTCAGCGCGCTCGAGTCGGTCGACGACGGTGTGACGACGACAGTCGACTGGTCGCACGCCCTGCGCACCACCGAGTACGCCGACGCCGCCGTGGAGGCTCTGAAGAGCATCCCCGGCCGGTACGTGCTGGCCTACGGCAACTACCTCGGGGCTCCGTGGGAGTGGATGAACGAGCCCGGATTCCAGCAGTGGGTGAAGAACTTTAAGAGCGATGACATGTTCGGCCTGCAGGTGGCCTTCGACGTCAACTCGGGGCCTGACTTCCACGAGAAGGGGGCCTTCGAAGCCGCTCGCGAGCTCGGGCTGCGCGTCACCACCCACGCGGGTGTCTGGGGCGTCAACGGCGACCCGAACATCGACCTGATGTACGAGCACGGCTTCATGGACGACACCGTGACCTACGTGCACGCGAGCTCGCTCGGCCCCGACAGCTACCACAAGATCGCGGCCACGGGCGGCACCATCTCGATCGCCACCGAGAGCGAGCAGAGCGCCGGCCAGGGATACCCCTCGGCGTGGGTCGCCAAGAAGTACGGCATCACGGCCTCGCTGTCGATGGACACGAGCGTGTGGTGGAGCGCCGACTTTTTCTCGGCCATGCGCTCGACCCTCAGCTCGTTCCGCTCGCGCGACCACCTCGAGGCGCACAATAAGGGCGAGACGGTCAACGTCAACCGCATGAAGGCGGAGGACGCGGTCTGGCAGGCGACCATGGGTGGCGCCCACACCATCGGCATGGCCGACAAGCTCGGCTCGATCACCGTGGGCAAGAAGGCCGACATCGTGCTGCTCAAGAACGACGAGTCGCCGGTCATGACGCCGATCCTCAACCCCTACGCCCACGTCGTGTACCAGGTCGGCACCGCTGACGTGCACACCGTCGTCGTCAACGGCAAGGTCGTGAAGTACCAGGGCGAGCGCATCGGCATGCCGCTCAAGCCGGTCGCCGACCGCGTCGCCGCCTCGGTCGAGTACGTGCGCGGCGAGCTCGGTGAGGACGCCTGGAAGGAGTGGATGAACCCCGCTCTGCCCGAGGACGAGCCGATCGCGAACCCGTACCAGTACCTCGGCGAGGACGACGGCCACAAGCACTAGGCCGCTCTCGCACCCCGCAACGGCGGGCGACCCCCGGGTCGCCCGCCGTTCGGCGTTCTCGGGGCGTCTCGGCGCGCTGCGCGTCGGTGGATCGCGGGCGAGCTGGGCTTGAGGCCCGTGCTCTCGCGACCGTGCGCGAGCGACCCGGGCTCCACGCGACGTGTGCCGAGCTCTCGCGACCCCGGCTCTCCCCCGAGCGCGGTAAGCCCGCGTGCGACGCGGGCCGCGCATCCGCACTCCGCCCGCGCGCAGTGAAGCGGCCGGTGCGCTGTGCGCACCGGCCGCTGTCGACGCCGGCCCGATCGATCGGGCCGCCCCTCAGCGTCGTCGGAACTTCGACCACGCGTCGAACCCGACCGCGACCAGGATGATCACGCCGAGCGCGATGCCCTGGAAGAGGGGGTCGATGCGCAGCAGGGTGAACCCGTTGTAGAGCATCGCGATGAACAGGATGCCGAGCACCGTGCGCCAGATCGCACCTTCGCCGCCGAGGATCGATGTGCCGCCGACGACGATGCCGGCCAGCACCGTGAAGGTGAGCGTCGTGGCGATCGCGTCATTCTCGGGCGCCGAGGGCGTGCGCGCGAGGTCGATCACGCCGGCCAGGCCGGCAGCGGTTCCGGCCAGCGCGAAGGTCGCGATGCGCACCCCGTTCACCCGGATGCCCGCCAGCCGCGCCGCCTCGGCGTTGCCGCCCGCCGCGTAGACGTACCGACCGAAGGTGGTGCGCCACAGCACGATGCCGAGGATCACGATCACGATGAACGCGATCCAGGTCGGCAGCGAGATGCCGAGGGGCTTGGTCAGGGCCAGCCAGCGGAACTCGGGCACGTCGACGCGGATCTGGCCGATGCCCTCCTTGCCGAACTGCGAGACGAGCTTGGTCGCGCCCAGGATGATGAAGCTCATCGCGAGCGTGGCGATCAGCGGGTTGATCTTCAGATACGTGCTGATGATGCCGTTGATGAGCCCCACGACGAGTCCGGCCAGGATGCCCACCGTGATGCCGAGCGCGGCCCCCGCCTCACCACCGACGCGAACGATGATCGTTCCGCAGATGACCGCGGTGAACATGTAGGTGGCACCGATCGACAGGTCGATGCCGCCCGCGATGAGCACGAGCGTCGCCGCGGCGGCGACGATCAGGATGCCCGACTGTCGGTCGAGGACGTTGCCGATGTTCTGCGCCGAGAGGAACGCCGGGCTGCCGATCGACAGGGCGATGAAGACCGCCAGGAACGGCACGACGATCGCGACCGATCGCCATGGCACCTGCTTCAGCATCGTGGGGAGGGAGCGGGCGGCCGGTGCGCTCGGGGCGCTGCGCGGCGCGAGCTGGGTGTCGTTGGTCATGATCTCACTGGCTCTCGTTCGTGATGGGATCCGCGAAGGCCGCGGTGATGATGTTCTCCTCCGTGAGCTGGTCGCCGGTGAACTCGCCGACGATCTGCCCGCTGCGGATGACGAGCACGCGATGCGCGAGGCCCAGAACCTCCTCGACGTCGGAGGAGATGACGAGCACGCCGATGCCCTGCCGCGCCTGCTCGGCGATGAGGTCGTAGATGGCGCGGCGGCTTCCGACGTCGACTCCGCGTGTCGGCTCGTCGGCGATGAGGATGCGGCGCGATCCCTGCAGCGCGCGCCCGAACAGCACCTTCTGCTGGTTGCCGCCGGAGAGCGCCGACACGGCGCGGCGATCATCGCCGCCGACCGTCACGCGATCGAGCATGCTGCGGGATGCCCGCCGCTCCACCCCCGACGAGACCCAGCCGCGCGGCGCCACCTGGCCCATGTTCGACAGCGTCACGTTGTCGCGGATCGGGCGCCCGAGCACCAGGCCCTGGTCCTTCCGCGACTCGGGGATGAGGAAGATCCCCTTCTTCAGCGAGCCGGCGATGGTGTTGGGGGTGGCGGCGCCGTCGATCATCACGGTGCCGGCGTTGCGCGGAGCGGCACCGTAGATCGCGTGGGCGATCTCGCTGCGGCCGGCGCCGACGAGCCCGGCGAGGCCCACGATCTCGCCGGCGCGGACCTCGAACGACACCCCGTAGACGCCCGGGGCGACGAGGTCGCGCACCGAGAGCACGACGTCGCTGTCGGTCTGGTGCGGCGGCTTCTCGGGGAAGACCGAGCCGAGGGTGCGGCCGAGCATGCTCTCGATGAGTGTCGACTCGGTCTCGTCCGCTGCCGGGGCGGTGCGGATGTGCCGGCCGTCGCGCAGGATCGTGACCGAGTCGCTGAGCTCGAGCACCTCGCCGAGGAAGTGCGAGATGAGCAGCACGGTGCGGCCGCTGGCGGCGAGCTGCCGCACGACGCCGTGCAGCAGCTCGGTGTCGTGGGCCGAGAGGGCCGCGGTCGGCTCATCCATGATGATGAGCGAGGCGCCGCGGGCGAGCGCCCGCATGATCTCGACCTTCTGCTGGTCGGCGGTGCGCAGCCCCCCGACCACCGTGTCGGCGGGGAGGTCGAAACCGGTGCTCTCGGCGACCGCCTGGTACTCCTTGCGGAGCCGGCGGCGGTTGATCCAGCCCAGGGTTCGCGGCTCCCGCCCGAGGAACACGTTCTCGGCGACGGTCAGCTCGGGCACGAGTGCGAGCTCCTGCGCGATGGTCGCGATGCCCCGGTCGAGTGCCTCGCGGGGCGAGGTGAAGCTCACGGCATGCCCGTCGACCAGCAGCTGCCCGCTGTCGGCGGTGTAGACACCGGAGATGATCTTGCTGAGCGTCGACTTGCCGGCACCGTTCTCGCCCACGAGGGCGTGCACGGTGCCCGGCTCGAGGGTCAGGTCGATGTCGGCCAGCACGGGGAGGCCGTTGAAGGACTTGCCGACACCCCGCAGCTCCACGTGGAGCTGCGGGGCGTCGACTGCTGCCGTTTCAGGCATGGATTATCCGGCCCACTCGCCGGTGAACTCGCTGGCGTTCTCGATGGTGATCACGCCACCGCCGGGAAGGCCGGCGAACGGGTCGACGTCGCCCTGGTTCACACCGTTGCGCAGAGCGTCGACCATGGCCTCCATGGCGAGACGGCCCTCCGTCGCGGGAACCTGCAGGACGTTCGCGTACACGACGCCCTCGGAGACCTTCTGCTGCGACCAGACAGATCCGCCGTAGCCGACCATGAGGTAGTCGCTCAGCGAGCCGCCGGCGGCCTCGATCGCGGCGACCGCGCCCTGGAGGCCCTGGTCGGAGGTCGCGATCAGGTCGATGTCGGGGTTGGCGGTCAGGATGTCCGCCACCGCGGTCTGCGCGGCGGCCGGGTTGTAGAAGGTCTCGCCCTCGGCCACGATCGTGACCGGGGTGCCCTCGATGACGGCGTTGAATGCGTCGTACAGCGCGACGCCGATGGCCGAGGCCTTGACATCGTGCAGGAACGCGACGTTGCAGGGGTCGAGGTTCTGGCTGGCGCACGCGTCGACGACCTGCTCGCCCAGCTTGGTACCGAGGTCGGAGGGCACGAAGACCACGTTGGCCGCCAGGCCGTCGAGCTGTGTGGCACCGGTGGTGAAGTCGTCGCCCAGGATCTGGTCGACGTTCACCACGGTGATGCCGGCCTCGATGGCCTGCCGCACGACGTCGACGAGCGCGGGGCCGAAGATCGGCTGCGTGATCATGCCGTCGTACTGACCCGAGGCGATGACGTCCTGGATGAGGGTCACCTGGAGGTTGGGGTCGAGGTTGCCGTCGAACACCGTGATCTCGATGTTGTTCTCGGCGGCGACGCGCTGCACCTCGGCGAGCATGGGCTCGTCGTAGGTGTTGGCGACGGCGAACGAGATGAAGGCGACCTGCAGGGTCTCCTCCTCGCCCGCGGCGGGCTCCTCGGCGGCGGGCGCCGCGCAGGCGGCCAGAGCGAGAGCGGTGGCGGCCGCCGCGGCGGCCAGGGTGAGGGAGCGGCGGAACCGCACCGGACGTGAGTGCCTCATGGAAGATCTCTCCTTTGAAATCGGCCGAGGACCAGAGATCGACACTGATCCCAGGTGGTGCTATTCAGCGTCACTATACATACGCGTTTGCTATTAGTGAAGAAATACTTTCCTCGTTTAGTGCGAGTGAGCGACAGGCGACGGCAGGGCGGAGGCTCCGCATCCACCGAGACTCTGATGTTCAGTCTGGTCGTCAACCGTTAAACTGTGCTACACATTGTGCGCACGGAGCGCCGAGCGCGGCGCTGCGGACCAACAGGAGGACTCGATGAAGAGCACCGGAACCACGGGCATGAACGCCGTCGACTGGGAGGCGCGTGTCGACTTCGACCGTCTCCGCACCGACCGACTCCTCCGCCTGAAGGCGCAGCTCGAGAAGAGCGACGTCGGCGCGCTGCTCGCCTTCGACTTCTCGAACATCCGCTACATGTCGGCGACCCACATCGGCACGTGGGCGATGGACAAGCTCATCCGCTTCGCGCTCATCACCCGCAAGACCGACCCCATCGTGTGGGACTTCGGCTCGGCGGCCAAGCACCACTCGCTCTACAACCCGTGGCTCGACCACACCCACTCGGAGGCGGACGCCGACCCGCACGCGCCGCACCACGGCGCAACGCGCCCGCGGCTCGAGTCGGGCTCGCGCGCGGGCATCTCGACCCTCCGCGGCGCCTTCCCGCCCGACGCGGGCATCGCCGAGGAGGTCGCCCGCAAGATCAAGCGCGAGCTCGAGAAGTTCGGGCTGCAGAACGAGCCGCTCGGGGTCGACGTCATCGAGCTGCCGATCCTGTTCGCGCTGCAGAAGGAGGGCATCCAGGTCGTCGACGGCCAGCAGGTCTTCATGGAGGCCCGCCGCATCAAGACCGGCGACGAGATCCGCCTGCTGACGCAGGCCGCCTCGATGGTCGACGCCGCCTACGAGAACCTCTACGACTTCCTGCGCCCCGGCGTGCGCGAGAACGAGACCGTCGGGCTCGTCGCCAAGACGCTCTACGACCTGGGCTCGGAGTACGTCGAGGGCGTCAACGCCATCTCGGGCGAGCGCTGCTCGCCGCACCCGCACGTCTTCAGCGACCGGCTCATCCGCCCGGGCGACCCCGCGTTCTTCGACATCCTGCACAGCTTCAACGGCTACCGCACCTGCTACTACCGCACCTTCGCGGTCGGCTCGGCGAGCCAGGCGCAGAAGGATGCCTACACCCGGGCCCGCGAGTACATGGACCGTGCGATCGCCCTCGTTAAGCCCGGCGCCACAACCGCCGACGTCGTCGCCGTCTGGCCGAAGGCCGAGGAGTTCGGGTTTCCGAACGAGGAGGCGGCGTTCGCCCTCCAGTACGGCCACGGGGTCGGCCTGTCGATCTGGGAGAAGCCGATCTTCTCGCGCCTCACCTCGTTCGACCACCCCGAGGTGCTCGAGGAGGGCATGGTGTTCGCCCTCGAGACCTACTGGCCCGCTGCCGACGGCTGGGGCGCCGCCCGCATCGAGGAGGAAGTGGTCGTCACGAAGGACGGCTGCGAGGTCATCACGAAGTTCCCGGCCGAGACGCTGCTCGTGGCCGGCAAGCGCTACTACGCGGTCGGCGGCGAGCTCAGCACGCTGCGCGACTCGCAGTCGCACCTCAACACGGTCGACGGCCGCGGGGGCAAGTAGCGCACAGACCCGCCTGGCGTCATCGGATCGAGCCGGTGGCGTCGGGCTGCGGACAGCCCGGTGGTGCCGTTCGGGTCGGCACCACCGGGCCTTCTTCTCGGGGGATGCGGAGCCTCAGCTCCGGCGCCGCCGCGTGATCTCGGCCACGGCCGACCAGTCGAGCTGCGCGAGCTCGGGGTCGGCGAGCGCCGCCTCGAACAGCTCGTGCAGCACCGGAGCCACGGGCAGGGCGACGCCGAGCTCGGCCGCCGCATCCTCGACGAGGGTGAGATCCTTCAGGCCGAGCGCCATCGCGAAGCCGACCGGCTGGTAACGCTTCTCGGCGATGATCGGCCCGTAGCCCTTGTGGGCCGAGCCGCTGAAGGCGGTGTGGGTGAGGATCTCGATGAACGTGCTCGGGTCGATGCCGCCCGCCTCGACGAGGGTCACCGACTCGGCGATCGACTGCAGAGCGTTGAGGATCGAGTAGTTGACCGCGATCTTCACGACGGCGGCGAGGCGCGGGTCGGTGCCGAGGTTCCAGAGTCGCGCGCCGAGGGCCTCCATGGTCGGCGTCGCGATCGCGATCGCGTCGGGGTCGCCCGAGGCGACCACGAGCAGTGCGCCCGTGTGCGCCACCGTCGAGCGGCCGAGCACGGGGGCGCTCACATAGCCGACGCCGTGCCGGGCGTGGCGCTCGGCGAGCTCGGCCGCGGCGGCGGGGCTGATGGTCGCGTGGTTGACGTGCACGCGTCCCGCCGGGATGCCCGCCAGCAGCTCGTCGGAGAACACCGCCAGCACGACCGCGTCGTCGGTGAGCATCGAGTGCACGACACTCGCGCCGGCGAAGGCCTCGGCCACCGAGCCCGCCCGCTCGACGGCGTCGTGCGCGGCCGCCAGCTCGTCGGCCACGGCCGCGCTGCGGTTCCACGCGAGCACGCGGTAGCCCTGGTCGACGAGACGCAGGGTCATGCCGCGGCCCATCGCCCCGAGGCCGAGGAAGGCGACGGTCGGGGTCTCGGTGCGCTCAGCATCCATGGGGGCGTTCCTCTCGACGATGACAGGGGCGATGCGCCCCTTGTACAGTACCGCTTCACACGGAGCCTGCCCAGGGGCACCACCGCCCCTCTTCCTCGGGAACTGCTGGTAACCGCCTCCGGACGGAGGGGTAGACCGTTCCGTCGGGTATGCTCGCTGCGCGGTGCTGTTCACCGAGGCTGTTGATCAAGGACGATCCCGCACAACGAAAGGGCACACCATGCAGTTCGATCTCGGCTCGGAACTGCGCCGCGTACGGGAGTCGAAGAAGCTCAGCCTGCGGGCGGTCGCGTCGGCTGTCGGTGTCTCGGCGAGCCTGCTCTCGCAGGTCGAGACGGGCAAGACCCAGCCCTCGGTCAGCACGCTGTACGCACTGGTGAACCACCTGGGCATCTCGCTCGACGCGCTCATGGGCACCAACCGGGTGCTCGCCAGCCCGATCGCGTCGAGCGCCGTCTCGTCCGTCGGCAGCGCCCCCGAGAGCTCCAGCGATCGACGCAGCGACTCGGTCGTGCAGCGGCGCGAGGACAACCCCGTCATCGAGATGGAGAACGGGGTCACGTGGGAGCGCCTCGCCGTCGGAGAGAGCGCGGTGGCCGACCCGCTCATCGTCACGTACGCCCCCGCGGCCTCGTCATCGGTGGAGGGCAAGCTGATGCGCCACGCCGCCCTGGAGTACGGGGTGCTGCTCGAGGGGCGCCTGACGCTGCGCATCGACTTCGAGAGCTACGACCTCGAGCCCGGCGACTCGTTCTGCTTCGACGCGAACCGCCCCCATCTCTACATCAACACCGGCGACGTTCCGGCTCGCGGCATCTGGTTCGTGATCGGCCGCCGCGAGATGTCGTACCAGTCGCTCGCCGATCTCGGTCACGACGATGACGCCGAGGCGCGCCCGCCCGCGTCGGCGGTCGAGGTGCTGCAGGCGATGAAGGCGATGCGGCCCGGGCGCTGAGCTGGCGTCGTCGACCGCGCTCTCGGGCGGATCAGGATTCCGCAGGCGGCGCGAAGACCTCGGGATGGCTCGCGAGCTGCCGTCGGGTTCGACGGATGTGGCCGGCGAGCAGGCTCTCGGCCGCGTCGATATCGTGGTCGCGCAGGGCCCCCACGATAAGCCGGTGCTCGTCGTGCACCGTGCGGCGGGCGCGATCATCCATCAGCCGGGTGTAGACCCGCCGGTAGGACTGCGTGCGGTTCCAGAGCCGGTGCACGAGCTCGGTCAGCACCACGGTCTCGGTGCCGGTGTAGGTGAGCAGGTGGAACTCCCGGTCGAGCTCGAGGAAGGTCTCGGGGTCGTCCGACTCCGCCATGCGGGCGGCCAGCGACTCGAGCGACTGCAGGGTCTGCTCATCGAGGTTCGGGCCGCTCATGCGCAGCAGCAGCGGCTCGACGCGCTCGCGCACGCGGTAGATCTCCTGGCACTCGCTCAGGCTCAGCGACGACACCCAGGCGCCCGTATTGGCGACGAGCGTCACGAGCCCCTCGGCCTCGAGCATGCGCAGGGCCTCGCGCACGGGGACGCGACTGGCTCCCGACTCGAGAGCGAGCTCCTCCTGGCGGATGCGCGCGCCGGGCGGGTACTCGCCGCGGATGATCGCCTCGCGGATGAGGTCGGCGACATGCGCGGCGGCGGCGCCGTGTTCGCGGGGAGGGGTCACTGGTCTACTCTGCCGGACGCGCCGGGTGCCACAGCACCACGTCGGCGTCGCGCTCGTAGGCCTTGCCCTCGGGGAAGCTCACGAGCTCGAACTGCATGCCCCAGGGGCTGAGGAAGTAGACCCAGCGCTGGCCCTCGCTCGCGTTGCGGCTCGCGGTCGGCTCGCCCAGCACGCGGATGCCGTGCTGCTTCAGGTGGGCCACGCCCGCGTCGAGGTCGTCGACGTAGAAGGCAAGGTGGTGGCCCCCGATGTCGCTGTTGCGCGGCTGGGGCGCCTGCCCGTCGGCGGGCTCCCACTGGAAGACCTCGAAGTTGGGGCCGTGCCCGCAACGGTAGAACCGCAGCTCGCGCATCACCGACCGCGGGTGCACGTTGAGGTGCTCGGTCATCCAATCGTCGTCGCGCTCGAACGGGCCGAGCCGGTAGACGTACTCGGAGCCGATCACGTCGACGAAGAAGCGGTGCGCCTCCTCCAGGTCAGGCACCGTGAAGCCGATGTGCTCGGTGCCGCGGAGTCCGGGCAGTGCCATGTGTGCCTCCAACGCTCGGTCGATCGATGACTGGATGCAATATAGCCCCACATGCCCGATCGGGGGAGTAGTTCCCCCATTTATCGGTTGCGATTGGATGCAATGGCCGCTACCGTGTGCAGTATGGCGAAACAGCGACGTTTGCAGACCGAGGTTCCGTGGGTCGAGATCTCGACCACGGCTGCCGACTGGAAGGCGGCCGACCCGGCCCTGCTCGCCACCATGCTGGGGCAGCTTCACCTCATCCGCGCCTTCGAGGAGCGCGTTCTCGACCTCGCGGCCGAAGGGCTCGTGCACGGCCCCGCCCACTCGTCCATCGGTCAGGAGGGTGGCGCGGTCGGCTCGATCGTCACGCTGCGCTCGACCGACGCCGTCAACGGCTCGCACCGCGGCCACCACCAGTTCCTGGCCAAGGCCCTCACGCACGTCGCACCGGGCGGCCTCGCCCTCGACGCGCTCGTCACCGCCGACATCCAGACCGTGCTGCAGCGCACCCTCGCCGAGATCCTCGGCCTCGCCCAGGGCTACTGCCGCGGCCGCGGCGGCTCGATGCACCTGCAGTGGTTCGAGGCCGGCGCGCTCGGCACCAACGCCATCGTCGGCGGCGGTGCTCCCATGGCCACGGGCAACGCGTGGGCGCAGAAGCACGCCGGAACGACCGACCTCACGATCAACTACTTCGGCGACGGCGCCGCCCAGATCGGCTCGGTGCTCGAGTCGATGAACCTCGCCGCCGCGTGGAAGCTGCCCGTCGCCTTCTTCGTCGAGAACAACCTCTACGCCGTCTCGACCCACATCGAGGAGGCCGTCGCCGACACCCGCCTCTCCGTGCGCGGCCAGGGCTTCGGCATCCCCTCCTGGCGGGTCGACGGCATGGACCCGCTCGCCGTGCACCTGGCGATGCAGGAGGCCATCGAGCACATGCGCGCCGGTCACGGCCCCGTCGTCGTCGAGGCCGAGGTCTACCGCTACTTCCACCAGAACGGCCCCTACCCCGGCAGCGCCTTCGGCTACCGCACGAAGGAGGAGGAGCAGGAGTGGAAGAAGCGCGACCCGCTCGACCGGGTCGCCGCCGAGATGGTCACGCTCGGCCTCATCGACCAGGCCGCCGTCGACAGCGTGCGCGCCCAGGCCGTTGCGGCGATGGATGCGGCCACCGCCGAACTGCTCGAGGCCGACCCCGAGAAGCCGGGTCGCCGGCGCATCCGCCCCGAGCTCTGGCCCGACACCGCGTTCGTCAACGTGGGCGTGCGCGGCGACGGCTCCGAGCTGAGCGGCCTGCGCGTGCTCGACCCGAGTCGATCCGACGCCGCGCGCGAGGAGACCAAGTTCGTCGACGCCGTCGCCGCGGTGATGGAGCGCCGGATGGGCGAGGACGAGCGCATCGTCGTGCTGGGTGAGGACATCCACCGCCTCAAGGGCGGCACCAACGGCGCGACCAAGGGCCTCGCCGCCGCCTACCCCGACCGCGTGCTGGGCACGCCCATTAGCGAGAACGCCTTCATGGGCCTCGGCGGCGGGCTCGCCCTCGACGGCCGCTTCCGCCCGGTGGTCGAGTTCATGTACCCCGACTTCATGTGGGTCGCCGCCGACCAGGTGTTCAACCAGGTGGGCAAGGCGCGCCACATGTTCGGCGGCGACAACCCCGTGCCGCTCGTGCTGCGCACGAAGGTCGCCATGGGCTCGGGCTACGGCTCGCAGCACCTCATGGACCCGGCCGGCATCTTCGCGACGAGCCCCGGCTGGCGCATCGTCGCCCCATCCTCGGCCGCCGACTACGTCGGCCTCATGAACGCCGCGCTCGCCCTTCAGGACCCGGTGCTCGTCATCGAGCACGTCGACCTGTACAACGAGAAGGACACGATCCTCGCGGGCGACCTCGACTACATCATCCCGCCGGGCACCGCCGCGGTGCGCCGCGAGGGTTCGGAGGTGACCGTCATCAGCTACCTCTCGATGGTCACGCACTGCGTCGAGGCCATCGAGCAGACCGGCATGGATGCGGAGCTCATCGACCTGCGCTGGCTCGACCGCGCCTCGCTCGACTGGGCGACCATCGAGGCCAGCGTCAAGAAGACCAACGCGGTGCTCATCGTCGAGCAGGGAGCCCTCGGCACCTCCTACGGCGGCTGGCTGGCCGACGAGATCCAGCGCCGCTACTTCGACTGGCTCGACCAGCCCGTGCAGCGGGTCACCGGCCAGGAGTCGTCGCCGTCGATCTCGCGCGTGCTCGAGCGCGCCGCGATCGCCCGCACCGAGGAGGTCGTCGCCGGTCTCGAGCTCGTGCGCCGCAACGCCGGGGGAGGCCGCTGATGGCGACCACGATCCGCATGCCCGAGGTGCTCGCCAATGTCACCGAGGCGGCCGTGCAGAAGTGGCTGGTCGCCGAGGGAGACACGATCGAGGTCGGGCAGCCCTTCGCCGAGATCGAGACCGAGAAGGCCGTCGTCGAGTACACCGCCGAGACGGCCGGCACGGTGCTGCAGCTTCTCATCGGGGAGGGCGACGCCGTCGACGTCGGCGCTCCGATCGCACTCGTGGGGGAGGCAGGGGAGGTGGCCCCTGCTTTCCCCGCGGCAGAACCGTCTGCCGCGTCCGAGGGGTCATTGGTGGTGGTCCCCTCGGGCGCGGCAGCGACTCCTGCCGAGACCGCGAGCGCCGCTGCGAGCACAGACGGCCGTCGGTTCATCAGCCCGCTCGTGCGCCGGCTCGCCCGCGAGCACGGCCTCGACCTCACCACCGTGCAGGGCTCGGGGCCCGATGGCCGCATCGTGCGGCGCGACATCGAGGCGCTGCTCTCCGATGCGTCCGCCCCGACCTCCGCTCCCGCCGCGACCGCGACCGGGGCCTCGGCTGCCACGGCGGCTCCGGCTCCGGTGGCCCCCTCGCCCGGTCTCGAGCCCGAGCTGATTCCCGCCTCGCGCATGCGCAAGACGATCGCGCGCCGGCTCGCCGAGAGCAAGAGCACTGTGCCGCACTTCTACCTCACGGCCGACTGCCGCGTCGATCGTCTGCTCGAGCTGCGGCGCGAGATCAATGCGATCGACGGCGTGAAGATCTCGGTGAACGATCTCGTCGTCAAGGCGGTCGCGGCGGCCTTCATGGATGTGCCGGAGGCCAACACCACCTGGACCGACGAGGGGATGCTCCGCCACCGCACGGCCGACATCGCGATCGCCGTGTCGCTCGACGACGGGCTCGTCACTCCGGTGGTGCGCGGCGTCGAGCGGCTCTCGGTCACGGCGCTGTCGGCCGCGATCGGCGACCTCGCGACGCGCGCCCGCAGCGGTGGGCTGAAGCAGCACGAGATCGAGGGGGGCAGCTTCGCCGTCTCGAACCTCGGCATGTTCGGCACGCCGGAGTTCTGCGCGATCATCAACCCGCCGCAGGCCGGCATCCTCGCGGTCGGTGCCGCGCGGCAGGCGCCGGTCGTCGTCGACGGCGCCCTCGCGGTGGGCATGGTCATGACCGTGACCCTCTCGGCCGATCATCGGGTGCTGGATGGCGCGCTCGCCGCGCGCTGGCTCGCCGCCTTCGTCGCCCGCATCGAGAACCCGGTGTCGATCCTCGCCTGAGGGTCCGACGAGCTCCTGGGCTCCTGCGCTCCTGCAAAGACCGGCAATTCTTTCGTCGCCCAGGGGGCGAAGATCACCGCCAGTGGGTCGCTCGGCGGATACTCTGACCATGTTTCCACTCCACTCAGCGCTGAACGGGAGCCTGCATGAAGATCGCCATCCGGCGTGAGCCGATCGAGGGGGAGCGCCGCGTGGCGGCCACTCCCGCGGCTGTCGCCCAGTACGTCGCGGCGGGCTACGCCGTCACCGTGCAGAAGGGGGCGGGCGCCGCGGCCGGCTACCCCGATGCCGCGTACGCCGAGGCCGGGGCCGAGCTCGCGGCGAGCATCCCGCTGTCGAAGGTCGACGTGCTGGCGCACGTGCGCCCGCTCGACCGCGAGACGATCGGGACGCTGCCGAAGGGCGCCATCACGGTCGGTTTCGCCTCGCCCGCGAGCGAGCTCGACGGGGTGCAGGCGCTCGCCGACCGCGGGGTCACCGCGTTCTCGCTCGAGCTGATCCCGCGCATCTCGCGCGCGCAGTCGATGGACGCCCTCACCTCGCAGGCGCTCGTCGCCGGGTATCGCTGCGTGCTCGAGGGCGCGATGCGGTTTCCCCGGTTCCTGCCGCTGTTCATGACCGCGGCCGGCACGATCCCGCCCGCGCGGGTGCTCGTGCTGGGCGCCGGTGTTGCGGGCCTGCAGGCCATCGCGACGGCCAAGCGCCTGGGCGCCAAGGTCTCGGCCTACGACGTGCGCTCGGCCTCGGCCGACGAGGTGCAGTCGATGGGCGGAACGTTCATCCACCTCGATCTCGACGCGGCGGCCGACGCCGCGGGCGGCTACGCGAAGGAGCTCGCCGCAGACCGGGCCGACCGGCAGCGCGAGCTGCTCGCGCCGTATGTGGCGCAGTCGGACATCATCATCACGACCGCGGCCATTCCCGGTCGACCCGCGCCGCGCCTGATCACGGCATCGATGGTGCAGGGCATGGCCCCCGGCTCGATCATCGTCGACCTGGCCGCCGAGACCGGGGGCAACGTCGAGGGCGCGAAGCCCGGCGAGGACGTTCTGGTGCCCGTCACCGGCGGGCACGTCACGATCGTCGGCATGAAGGATGCCCCCTCGACGATGCCCTTCGACGCCTCGCGCCTGCTCGGCCAGAACATCGCCAACCTGATCGCGCTCATGACGCGCGACGGAGCGCTCATCCCCGACTTCGACGACGAGGTCGTGGCGGGCGCCTGTCTCACCCACGAGGGGGTCGTGCGGCACGAGCCGACGGCCGCGGCCCTCGCTGACCGGAAGGGCGGCAAGTAATGGACGCCATCACCCTGCTCACGTTCTTCGTGCTCTCGGTGTTCGTCGGCTTCGAGGTGGTCTCGAAGGTCTCGAGCACGTTGCACACCCCGCTCATGTCGGGGGCGAACGCCATTCACGGCATCATCCTCGTCGGCGCCGTCATCGTCGCGGGGCAGGCGGATGACGTGCTCGTGCTCGTCATCGCCCTCGTCGCCGTGCTGATGGCGACCATCAACCTCGTCGGCGGCTTCGTGGTCACCGACCGGATGCTCGAGATGTTCAGCGGCCGCAAGGCCGCTGCCGCGTCGGCCAAGGAGGACACCCCGTGAACGTGCTCGCACCCGAGTGGGCGGCCCTGCTCTACCTCATCGCCGCGGTCTGCTTCATCCTGGCGCTGAAGGGCCTCGGCTCGCCGAAGACGGCACGGCGGGGAAACCTGATCGGTGCGGTCGGTGCCGTGCTCGCCATGGTCGTCGTCTTCCTCTCCACCGACCTCGACAACCTGGCCCTGATCCTGGCGGTCATCGCGGTGGGCACGATCATCGCCGTCCCCGCCTCGCGCCTGGTCAAGATGACGCAGATGCCGCAGCTCGTCGCCCTGTTCAACGGCGTCGGCGGCGGGGCCGCCGCGCTCGTCGCCCTGCTCGAGCTCGAGGTCAGCACGACGATCGGCGCCTTCGTCGCGGTCGCGTTCACTCTGCTCATCGGCTCGATCTCGTTCTCGGGCTCGGTCATCACCTTCCTCAAGCTGCAGGAGCTCATGCCGACCCGCCCGATCGTCTTCCCGGGCCAGGCCGTGCTCATCGTGCTGCTGCTGGCGGTGGGTCTCGCGAGCGCCGTCGTGATCGTGCTCGATGACGCGACGCTCGCCGCGCTCGGCCTCGGCGGCCTCAAGCCGATCGCGGCGGTCGCGGCCCTCGCCGTGGGTCTCGTGCTCGGCGTGCTGCTGGTGCTGCCCGTCGGCGGCGCCGACGTTCCCATCGTGATCTCGCTGCTGAACGCCGGCACCGGCCTCGCGGTCGCCGCCTCGGGCCTCGTGCTCGGCAACACGCTGCTGCTGGTCGCGGGCACCCTGGTCGGTGCCTCCGGATCGATCTTGACGCGCGAGATGGCCAAGGCCATGGGGCGCAGCGTGACCGGCACCCTGTTCGGGGCCTTCCGCGGCAGCTCGACCGCCGGGTCGACGGCGCAGAGCGATCGTCCCGTGCGCAGCTCGAGCGCCGAGGATGTCGCGATCCTTCTCGGCTACGCGCAGCGGGTCATCGTCGTACCGGGCTACGGGCTCGCCGTCGCCCAGGCCCAGCACACCATGGCCGAGCTCGCGTCGACGCTCGAGTCGAAGGGCATCGAGGTCGTGTTCGGCATCCACCCCGTCGCCGGTCGCATGCCCGGGCACATGAACGTACTGCTCGCCGAGGCGAACGTGCCCTACGAGGTGCTGAGCGAGATGGACGAGGTGAACCCGCAGTTCAAGAACGCCGACGTCGCGCTCGTCGTCGGGGCCAACGACGTGGTCAACCCGGCCGCGAAGACGACCCCCGGCTCGCCCATCTACGGCATGCCGATCCTCGACGTCGCGGCCGCCCGTCAGGTGGTCTTCCTGAAGCGCTCAATGCGGCCCGGATTCGCCGGCATCGAGAACGATCTGCTGTTCGAGCCGCAGACCACGCTGCTCTTCGGCGACGCCAAGGACTCGTTGACGAAGGTGCTCACCGCCGTCAAGAACCTGTAGCCCTCAGACCTTGTCGCGCCAGCTGCCGGGCGGGTCGGCATCGTCGTCCACGATGTCGATCTCGCTCGTGTCGAGCACGGGCAGCGACAGGGTCTCGGTGGCGGGGGCGATCATCGTCGCCTCATCGCGACGGTGCCGCAGCACGGTGTCGATGTACGAGCTCAGGGCCTCGGCCAGCGGGATCGCCCGACCCTCGTCCTGCGAGCGGTACCAGCGGTGCTCGAGCAACTGGTGGAACAGCTCGGGGCCCTCGAGCTTGCCGCGCAGATCTTTCGGCACGGCGCGGATCACCGGCTCGAAGACGCGCACGAGCCACTCGTGGGCGACGACCTCCTCATCGCCCTCGCGGTCGGGATGGTTCTGGGCGGCGTAGGCGTCGAGGTCGTTGAGCAGCCGGCGCGCCTGGTTCTCCTCCGCGTCGATGCCGGTCAGCCGCAGCAGGCGGCGGGAGTGGTGGCCCGCATCCACCACTTTCGGGCGGATGCGCACCTGCGTGCTGTCGCCGTCCGTGGTGATCGCGAGCTCCTCGATGTCGAAGCCCAGGTCGTTGAGGCGCTCGACGCGCTCGTTGATGCGCCAGCGCTCCGAGCGGTCGAATGACTCCCAGCCGGTGAGCTCCTTCCAGAGCGAGCGGTACGACTCGATGATGCCGTTGCTCGTCTCGATGGCGTCGATGCTCTCGTCGAGGCGACCGCCGGCTTCCAGGTCGAGCAGCTCGCCGGCGATGTTGACGCGGGCGATCTCGAGGTCGTTCTCGCGCTGGCCGTTCGACAGGCCGCCTTCGTACAGCTGCCCCGTCTCGGCGTCGACGAGGTAGGCCGCGAACGCTCCCGCGTCGCGGCGGAAGAGCGTGTTCGAGAGCGACACGTCGCCCCAGAAGAAGCCGACGATGTGCAGCCGCACCATGAGCAGGGCGAGGGCGTCGACGAGGCGCGTCGCGGTGTCGGGCCGCAGGGTCTGCGAGTAGAGCGCGCGGTACGGCAGCGAGAAGCGCAGGTGCCGGGTGACGAGCACCGGCTGCAGCTGCTCGCCATCGGCGGCGAGGCGGCCGGTGATGACGGCGGCGGGCTCGACGCAGGGAATGTCGAGACGCTGCAGCGTGCGCAGCATCTCGTACTCGCGCCGCGCCATCTCCTCCGTCGTCTCCTTGACCGCCACGACGACATCGCCGAGGTGCACGAAGCGCACGAGGTGCCGAGAGATGCCCTTCGGCAGCGAGGCGATCGTGTCGTCGGGCCACAGCTCGAGCGGCAGGTGCCAGGGCAGGTCGAGCAGGGCCGGGTCGGTCACGGCCGAGGTGATCGAGAGCGAGGCGCTCATGCGGGTCTCCAGTCAGCGATTCCGGATGCGGGCTCGGCCCGCGGAATGCGACGAGGGCGGGCGCACCCGGTCGGCACGCCCGCCCTCGCCATCGAGGTGCTCCGCGATCAGCTCGCGATCGGCTCCTTGTTGAGGCGCGCGCCCGAGGCGGTGTCGAAGACGTGCACGTGCTTCGGCTCCGGGGTCAGGTAGACCGTGTCGCCGCTGTGCGGGTGCACACGGCCGTCGACGCGGGCGACGATGTCGACGCGCTGACCGTTGACCTCGGTGTTGCCGTACAGGTAGCCGTCGGCTCCCAACTCCTCGACGATGTCGACGGTGACGGCGAGGCCCTCGCCCGACTCCTTGACGATGAGGTCCTCGGGGCGGACGCCGACGGTCACCGACTTCTCGGTCGTCGAGGCGAGCACGTCGCGGGCCACCGGAGCGACCGCGGTGCCGAAGGTGACGCCACCGTCGGTGACCTCCGCCGGGAAGAGGTTCATGGCGGGCGAGCCGATGAACCCGGCGACGAAGATGTTGTTCGGGGTCTCGTACAGCTCGCGCGGAGTGCCGACCTGCTGCAGGATTCCGTCTTTCAGCACGGCGATGCGGTCGCCCATCGTGAGCGCCTCGGTCTGGTCGTGCGTGACGTAGACCGTGGTGACCCCGAGCCGGCGCTGCAGCGAGGCGATCTGGGTGCGGGTCTGCACGCGCAGCTTCGCGTCGAGGTTCGACAGCGGCTCGTCCATGAGGAAGACCTGGGGCTGGCGCACGATCGCGCGGCCCATGGCAACGCGCTGGCGCTGACCGCCCGAGAGGGCCTTGGGCTTACGGTCGAGGTAGGGCTCGAGGTCGAGCAGCTTCGCGGCCTCGAGAACACGGCTCGCACGCTCATCCTTGCCGACGCCGGCGATCTTGAGGGCGAAGCCCATGTTCTCGGCGACGGTCATGTGCGGGTACAGCGCGTAGTTCTGGAAGACCATCGCGATGTCACGGTCTTTCGGCGGAACGTCGGTCACGTTGCGGTCGCCGATGAAGATGTTGCCGTCGTTGACCTCCTCGAGGCCCGCGAGCATGCGCAGCGACGTGGACTTGCCGCAACCGGAGGGGCCGACCAGAACCAGGAACTCGCCGTCGGCGATCTGGAGGTCGAGGGCGTCGACGGCGGGAACCGTCGAGCCCGGGTAGAGACGAGTGGCCTTGTCGTAGGTCACAGTTGCCATGCGGAATCTTCTCCTTCACCGGCAGGTACGTGCCGGACGATCCGTTGTGAATGGATGTGCCAGGTGGCGTGGCGGACGTCATCGGCCGCCGGGCCTCAGTATGCCATCTTCAGGCAGTCGTCGTACTATCGACCGAGGGCGCGATGAGCGCCCTTCACCGTGCAACCGGGGTGACGGCATCCCGGGATGAATGAGGTCGCATGAACGAGCATCGCTCCGCGCACGAGCGCCCCTCGAAGAATCAACGGCGAGCCGAGGCCCGTGAGAAGGCCCGGCAGCTGCGCGAGGAGCAGCAGAAGAAGGAGCGCCGCAACCGTTGGCTGCTGCAGGGCGGCGTGGCGTTGGCCGCCGTCGCCATCATCGCTGTCATCGCGCTCGTGCTGGTCAACTCGGTGCGGCCGGCCGGCCCCGGCCCGCGCAACATGGCCAGCGACGGGGTGCGCATCGGGGCCGATTTCGCCGTCGTCCCCACCGCCGCGCTGCCCGCCGGGCGCGACCCCATCCCCTCCGAGGCGAACCCGTCGGGGGTCGTCGACATCCAGATCGTCGTCGACTACCTCTGCCCGATCTGCGGCGAGTTCGAAGCCACGAACGGTGCCTTCATCGAGACCCTCATCGCTTCGGGTGCGGCGACCGTCGAGTATCGGCCCATCGCCATCCTCTCCGGCCGCTCCGCGGGCACCGAGTACTCGCTGCGCGCCGCGAACGCCGCGGCCTGCGTCGCCGACCGCGACCCGGCGGCGTTCTTCGACTTCAACGCCAGCCTGTTCGCCGAGCAGCCCGAGGAGGGAACCCCCGGGCTCGACGATGATCGGCTCATCGAGCTGGCCGGTGAGGCCGGGGCGACGGCGCCGACCGTCGAGCGGTGCATCCGCGACCGCACGTTCGCCTCGTGGGTTCGCGACGCGACCGATCGCGCGCTCACCGGGCCGCTCGCGATCCGGGATGCGAACGTCGAGCGCATCGAGGGCACCCCCACGATCTTCGTGAACGGGAAGCGCTTCGAGTACCGGTACCCGTTCGAGCAGGACGACTTCGCACAGTTCGTGCTGCAGGCGGCGGGCGACGAGTTCTCGACGAACCCGACCCCCACCCCGACCCCGACGCCCACCCCGTAGCGCCGCTACCCTGGGGGGGTGGGCCGCATGCGGCTCTGCCGGCTTGGCGCAACTGGTAGCGCACCCGACTTGTAATCGGGCGGTTGCGGGTTCGAGTCCCGCAGTCGGCTCTCTGAGGTGACGCTGTGCGTGGTTGCCCTCAACGACAGCGTCGGTGCACGTGACCCCCAGCGTGACGCGGTGCGTCACGCCCGCAGTCGGCTCTCGTTCGTTTTGCGAGCATGGCGAGTTGGTGTCATCGCCGCATACCCCTACCGTGAAGAGTGGCAGTCGGGGGGCTGCCGGGATCACGACAGGGGGTGAACCGATGATCCGATCTGCTTACGCCGGAAGCGCGCTGACCGCGGTCATGCTGGTCAGCCTCCCCTTCCTCGGCGGTCCGGGTGCCGACCTGGTCGCCATCGCGGCCACCGGGTCGTCCAGCACGTCCCCGGTCATCTCCGCGGCGGGATCGCGAGCGGATGACGACTCGACCGTTCCGCTGGTCGAGTTCGTGGAGCGTCGCATCGCGGCCGCTCCGGAGGAGAGCGTCGACGACGAGCACACCGCACAGTCGCCCGACGGCTCGGCGTCGCCCACGGGCAGCGCCGGTTCGGGGTCATCGGGCAGCGGCAGCGGATCCAGCGGCAGCGGGTCCAGTGGAAGCGGGTCCTCGGGCTCGGGCTCGGGCTCCGGATCAGGCTCCGGCTCGGGTTCCGGTTCCGGCTCGGGCTCGGGTTCCGGCTCCGGCTCGGGGTCGCCCGCGCCGAGCCCTGCGCCGCCCGCTCCGACAACGCCGCCCGCCCCGCCGGCCGCACCCGCGTGCCCGGCCGCGATCTCCGGGTCGACGCCGGGCGCTCCGAGCCGCACCTCGCCGCTCGGCGTCGCCGGCACCACCTCGGCCGACCTGCAGTCGTTCGCCGAGCGCTACAACGCCATCCGCGTGGCGAACTGCCTGGCGCCGGTACCGTTCGCCAACATCCGGTACGACTCCTGCATGGAGGATCGCCTGTTCTGGATGGCCGAAGACCCGTCGACCGATCCCTCGAGCGCGTGGGGTCACATCGGCTCGCAGCGCAGCGACGGCGTGCCGAGCGTCGGCTGCGACGGCAACCTCGCCGGCGGCTCGAACAACTCGGGTGCGACCGTGGCCCAGAAGTGGTGGGACTCCTCCGGGCACCGCACCTCGCTGTACAAGCCGACCTACACGGGCGGCACCGGCGGCGTGTGCATCCTGTTCGCGATGACGCACGGCGGCGTGCCCAATGAGCCGTACGCCTTCACTCGGGCCGCGGCCCGCTGGGTCACCTGCTGAGAGGGGACGCGATCATGGCTCTCCCCTCCGTCGACCTGCGCACCGTCGCCTCCATCGTCGCTCTCGCGGTTGTCACCGCTCTCGCGGTGCCCGTGGTCGGTGCGCCGACCATCACCGGATCCGCGACGGACCCGGGGGCGGTCGTGACCCCGTCCTCTCCGAGCGGTGCGCCCGAGCTGGCGGTCGCGCCCAGCCCCGTGCCCGTCGCCACCGGGTTCGAGCCGGTGCCCTCCGAGGCCGCGCCGGCACCGACGTCGCCTGCGACGGACGACGATCCCGGCACTGCCCCGACCCCCGAGCCCACCCCGACCCGTTCGGGAAGCACCGGCGGGGTCGGCACGGGTGCCGCCGCGGGCAGCTCCGGCCGGCCCGCCGCGACCGCACCGCCGAAGCCGCTGTTCGCGCAGCCCGCACCGGTCGTCTCGCCCAGCGCGAGCGGAGCCTGCCCGTCGGCGATCACCGGCACGACGCCGGGCGCCCCGAGCCGCACCTCGCCGCTCGGCGTCGCCGGCACCACCTCGGCCGACCTGCAGTCGTTCGCCGAGCGCTACAACGCCATCCGCGTGGCGAACTGCCTGGCGCCGGTACCGTTCGCCAACATCCGGTACGACTCCTGCATGGAGGATCGCCTGTTCTGGATGGCCGAAGACCCGTCGACCGATCCCTCGAGCGCGTGGGGTCACATCGGCTCGCAGCGCAGCGACGGCGTGCCGAGCGTCGGCTGCGACGGCAACCTCGCCGGCGGCTCGAACAACACCGGCACGACCGTGGCCCAGAAGTGGTGGGACTCGACGGGTCACCGCACATCGCTCTACAAGCCGACCTACACGGGGAGCACCGCGGGCGTCTGCATCCTGTTCGCGATGACGCACGGCGGCGTTCCGAACGAGCCGTACGCGTTCACCCGGGCAGCGGCCCGCTGGGTCACCTGCTGACCTCCGCACGACCGCGCATCGACACCCGGTCGCGCCGCGGCCGCTGACTAGGCTGTCGGCGGAGGGCACCACGACGGTGCCCGGTGAGAGGGGCGGCATGAGCATCGGACTGCGCTGGGGCATCCTGGCCACGGGCGGCATCGCGCGCAGCTTTACCCAGGACCTGCTGGATGCGGGCCACACCGTCGCCGCGGTCGGGTCGCGCGCGCCCGGCGCGGCCCAGGCCTTCGCGACCGAGTTCGGCATCCCGCGAGCCCACGGCAGCTACGAGCAGCTCGCCGCGGACCCCGATGTCGATGTCATTTACGTGGCCACCCCGCACCCGATGCACCTCGACGCAGCCCTGCTCGCGATCGCGGCCGGCAAGCACGTGCTCGTCGAGAAACCCTTCACCCTCACGGCCGCGCAGGCGACCCGGATCGCCGCCGCGGCCGCCACCGCCGGCGTCGTGGCGATGGAGGCGATGTGGACGCGGTTCCTGCCCCACATGGTGCAGCTGCGCGCGCTGATCGCCGCCGGAGCCATCGGTGACGTTCGCACCGTGATCGCCGATCACACCCAGGCGCTGCCGACCGACCCGAGCCACCGCCTGCAGAACCCCGAACTCGGCGGAGGGGCGCTGCTCGATCTGGGCATCTACCCGGTCTCGTTCGCCGTGGACGTGCTCGGCCTGCCGACCGCGATGCAGGCGCACGCCTCCATGACCCCGACCGGCGTCGACCGTCAGACGGCGATGATCCTCGAGCACGAGGGTGGCCGGCAATCGGTGCTGCACTGCGCGCTCGACACGGCCGGCTCGAACCGCGCCATCGTCATCGGCACGCAGGGCGCGATCGAGCTCGATCGGGTCTGGTACACCCCGACGGCGCTGACCCGCTACGACCGCGACTGGCAGGTCGTCGAGCGGTTCGAGCCCGAGGTGAGCGGCCGCGGCATGCAGTTCCAGGCCGCGGAGCTCGAGCGGCGGGTCAGCGGCGAGCGACCGTCGAGCCTGCCGATCGACGAGTCGGTCGCCATCATGGGCGTGCTCGACCGCGTGCGGTCGCTCATCGGATTGCGGTACCCGGGCGAGTGACGCTCATCCTCCGCTCGGTATCATGACGGGATGACCGAGCCGGAGCAGCCGCTCAGCCGCCGCGCTCGCCGCGAGGCCGAGGCTGCCGCGGCCCGCCGTCGTCGCGGCCGTTCCGACGCGGAGACGCCCACTGCGGGCACGCCGGAGGTTCCGCCCGCGCTCGTTCCCCCCGTGCTCGTTCCCCCCGCCGACGCGCCGATACCCACCGAGCCGGCGCTGACCGAGCTGCTGGCTCCTCCCGCCGCGGGGCAACCGCCGACCGCGGCGACCACCGTCGTCGGTGCGGCCGACGCGGGTGCGTCGGCGGAGTCGTCGGAGTCGTCGGAGGCGACGGCCGAGTCCGCTCCGCGGGGCATCGGGGCGTTCGTGCGCGCCCACCCGCGGGCCGTGCTGGCGACAGCCCTCGGCGTCGGCTTCCTCCTCCTCGCGACGGGGTCGCTGTTCGCCGGCATCGCCGTGGGATCGGCGCAGGGCGCCCCCGTTCCCGTGGCCACCGAGACGCCCACACAGGAGCCCGACCCCCGCGTGCTGCCCGCCGCGATCGCCGACCCGAGCCGGCTCCGCACCTGCAGCGTGGCGGCGCTCGCGGGCGACGAGCGGCTGAGCCGGCTGTTCGCCTCGGTCGTCAACGTGACGACGGGCGAGGTGCTGCTCGATCGCTCCGGCTCCACCCCCGTGCGGCCGGCGGGCAGCATGAAGGTGCTGACCGCGGCGGCGGCGCTCGCCGTTCTGGGCCCAGACTTCCGGCTATCGACACGGGTGGTCGCGGGTTCGACCCCCGGCACCGTCGTGCTCGTCGGTGGCGGCGATGCCACCCTGAGCCGTCTGCCGGCCGGGCAGGAGAGCGTCTACCGGGGCGCGCCGAAGCTCGACGACCTCGCCGCGCAGGTCGTCGCCGCCTACGCCCTCGCGAACCCTGATGAGCCCGGAATCACGAGCCTCGTGGTCGACGCCACCTACTGGAGCGCCGGCGATGCCTGGAACCCGCGGTGGAACCGTGATCGCATCGCGGCCGGCATCCAGGCTCCGGCGACGGCCCTCATGATCGACGGCGACCGCGCCGACCCTCGCCAGCAGATCAGCCCGCGCTCGAACGACCCGATCGGCCGGGCCGCCCAGGCGTTCGCCGAGGCCCTCGCCGCGGCCGGCAACCCCGCGGGCGTGCCGACGATCAGCTCGGGCGCGGCGGTCGGCGGAACGGTGCTCGGCCAGGTGCAGTCGCGCCCGGTCTCGACGCTCATCACGCAGATGCTGACCAACACCGACTACGTGCTCGCCGAGATGCTCGCTCGCGTCACGTCGAAGCAGCTGGGCCTCGCCGGCTCAACGGCGTCGCTCACCGCCGCCATCACCGGGGCGCTGAACCCGTACGGGGTGGCGACCGACGGCATGGTCGTCACCGACGGCTCCGGCCTCGCGACCGACAACGCCGTGCCCATGCAGTACCTGGCCGACCTCTTCGGCGTCATCAACGGCAGAACGGCCAACCTGGGCATCATCATGGATGCTCTCCCGGTCGCCGGCACCAGCGGCAGTCTCGCCGGCCGCTTCGGCGGGCCCAATGCCGTGGCCCGGGGTGCCGTCACTGCGATGCCCGGCGACCTCCCGACCGCGCAGGCCCTGGCTGGCGTCGTGCGGGCCGCCGACGGCACGGTGCTCACGATCGGCTTCTCGGCGGTGCGCGAAGGCATCGGCACCGCGGGCCGAGACGCCATCGACTCCCTCACCGCCGCCGTCTTCACGTGCGGCGACAACCTCTCGAACAACTGACCCCCAACCGGAGCGGAGGCGCCATGACCCGCGCGCTCGTCATCGTGGATGTGCAGAACGACTTCACCGAGGGTGGTGCCCTGGGGGTGACCGGGGGCGCCGCCGTCGCGGCGGGCATCACCGAGCACCTGCGCGCCAACCCCGACGCCTACGACGTCGTCATCGCCTCGCGCGACTGGCACGATGCCGACAACGACAACGGGGGCCACTTCGCTCTCGAGGGCGAGCCCGACTACGTGACGACCTGGCCCCGGCACTGCATGGCCGGCACCGAGGGCGCCGAGTACCACCCCGACATCGACACGGGACTCATCGACATCCACGTGCGCAAGGGTCAGGGGGTGCCCGCCTACTCGATCTTCGAGGGCATCACCGACGACGGGCGCCGCCTCGTGACCGCCCTCGACGAGCTCGGTGTGACCGACATCGACGTCGTGGGCATCGCGACCGACTACTGCGTGCTCGCGTCGGCTCGCGACGCGCTCGCGGCGGGCCGCCGCGTGCGCGTGCTCTCCGACCTCGTGGCGGGCGTCGCGCCCGAGTCGAGCGCCGCGGCCCTGCGCGACCTCTCCGCGGCGGGGGCCGAGGTCGTGCCGTCGCGGGCCTGAGCCCCGCATCCCCGCCCGGCCAAGCAGCACGGCCCAGCCGGCCGCCCTGCCCAACCAGCCGGGGCTCGCGGTCGCCCGCCTCACGCTCGGGCCGCTACTCATACCGTTTGCGACAGGTCACACACTTTCAAGCGTGTGAGGTGTCGCAAACGATGTGAGGTATGTGGGGATGCCCCAGCGAGGCCCGCGGAAACCAGCGAGCGGGGGTCAGCGAGCGGGGGTCACGTGTGCGGGAGTCAGCGAGCGGGGTCAGCGAGCGGGGTCAGCGAGCGGGGGTCACGTGTGCGGGAGTCAGTGTGCGGGGGCCATCGCCGGCCGCTAAACGAGCAGCTGGTGCTTGGCGAGGTCGCGGTAGAGCGGCACCTCGCGCACCAGGTCGCTGTGCGTGCCGACCCCGACGACCCGGCCGTGCTCCAGAACCACGATCTGGTCGCTGTCGACCACCGTCGACAGCCGGTGCGCGATCACGATGAGCGTGCGATCCTGGGCCACAGCGTCGATCGCTTCGCGCATGCGCTGCTCGTTGGCGCCGTCGAGAGACGAGGTCGACTCGTCGAGCAGCAGCACGGGCGGCGCCGCGAGCAGGGCCCGGGCGATGGCGAGCCGCTGGCGCTCGCCGCCCGAGAGCATGACGCCCTCCTCGCCGACCTGCGCGTCGAGCCCGCGCGGGTCGCGGTCGAGCACCTCGTCGAGGTTCACCGAGCGCAGCACCGCGATGCACTGCTCGTCTGATGCGTCGGGGCTGCCGAGCAGCAGGTTGTCGCGCAGGCTGCCGGCGAGCACCGGAGCGTCCTGCTCGACATAGCCGATGCGGCTGCGCAGCTCGTCGCGGTCGAGGGCGCGGATGTCGACGCCGCCCATGCGGATCACCCCCGCGGTCGGGTCGTAGAACCGCTCGATGAGCGACAGGATCGTGCTCTTGCCGGCCCCGCTCGGGCCGACGAGCGCGGTGCGCGAGCCGACCGGCACGGTGAAGCTGACCCCGCGCAGAACAGTCGTGTCGCGCTCCGGCTCCCCGACCACCTCCGCGATCGCCTTCTCCGTCTCGGTGCGGTGCGCCGCCACCGGGTAGGCGAAGTGCACGTCGTCGAACGCGACGGCGGCGGTGGAGCTCGTCGGGGCAGCGGGCACGAGCCCCGCATCCCGCTCGCGCTCGCTCGGCAGGCCGATGATCTCCTGGATGCGGCCGAGCGCTCCGAGCGCGGCATTGACGCTCGTGATCGCGCCGAACGCCTGGCCGAGGGGGCCGATCAGCAGGAACAGGAACAGGATGAACGCCACCAGCTCGCCGACCGAGATGATGCCCGAGGCCACCCGGAACCCGCCGACCCCGAGCACGACGAGGAACGACACCTGCAGGGCGATCGATGAGATCGGCACCACGAGCGCCGAGATCTTCGCGACCGCGATGCCCTGCTGCCAGGCACCGTGCGCGTTGCCCTCGATGGCCGCGATCTCGCGCTCGGTGGCTCCCGCGGCCCGCACCGTGCGGATCGCCGAGATCGACCGCTCGACCGCCGCCGCCAGGTCGCCGACCCGCTCCTGCGCCTTCCGGCTGGCGATGCGGATGCGCTGCGACAGCACCACGACGGTGATCACCGACACGGCGATCACGAGCACGGTGAGGCCGAGCAGCACGGGATCGATGATGGTCATCGCGATGAGCGCACCGAGGAAGGTCAGGCTGCCGCCGATGGCCTCCACCAGACCCTGGGTCAGCACCGCGCGCAGCAGGGTCGTGTCGCTGCCGACGCGGCTGACGAGGTCGCCCGTGCGGCGCTCGTCGAACTCGCTGATCGGCAGGTGCAGCATGCGCCGCACGAGCGCCTTCCGGCTCGACAGCACGACCCCCTCGCCGGTGCGCTGCAGCAGGTAGTGCCCGAAGCCGCTCAGCAGTCCCGCGGCGACGACCAGGGCGACGAGCAGCGCGACGACGGGAGCGAGGTCGCCGCCCTCCTCGACGATGCCGATCACCTGGGAGACCAGGAGCGGCTGGGCCAGCGAGGCCAGCGCTCCGAGAACGCTGATCACGATGACCCAACTGAGCACCCGCCGATGCTCGAGCAGGTACGGCAGCAGCTGGCGGAAGGTCGCGCGCGGCCCGTCGTCCGCCGGCGAACCGGAACCGGGGCGGCCGAAACGGCGGCGGGGGGATGCGGTGCTCGCGCTCATGCCTCCATCCTGGCCGACCCTGCCTCAGCGCTGACCGTGTGCGCTCCCACGGCCTCGTGGTGCCGCGGCGCCCGACAGCTCTAGGCTGAGTCCTCGTGCCGCACCCCGTCATCTCCGCCCGTCAGCTCACCAAGACCTACGGCGACTTCACCGCCGTGGCCGGCATCGACTTCGATGTCGCGCCGGGCGAGTCGTTCGGCCTGCTCGGTCCGAACGGCGCCGGCAAGTCGACCACCATGCGCATGGTCGGGGCGGTCTCGACGCGCACGGCCGGTGAGCTGAGCATCCTGGGGCTCGACCCGAACCAGCACGGCCCCGACATCCGTTCGCAGCTCGGAGTGGTGCCGCAGCAGGACAACCTCGATCAAGAGCTGCGGGTGCGCGACAACCTGCTGGTCTACGGGCGCTACTTCGGCCTGCCGCGTCGTGTGATCGCCGAGCGCGCCGACGCGCTGCTCGAGTTCGCGCAGCTCACCGACCGCGCGAAGGCCAAGGTCGATGACCTCTCGGGCGGCATGAAGCGCCGCCTGACCATCGCGCGCGCGCTCATCAACGAGCCGCGCATCCTGCTGCTCGACGAGCCCACGACGGGGCTCGACCCGCAGGCGCGGCACATCCTCTGGGACCGCCTGTTTCGCCTCAAAGAGCGCGGAACGACCCTCGTGCTGACGACCCACTACATGGATGAGGCCGAGCAGCTCTGCGACCGCCTCGTGGTGGTCGACAAGGGGCAGATCATGGCCGAGGGCTCGCCCGCCGCCCTGATTCGCGCGTACTCGAGCAAAGAGGTGCTCGAGGTGCGGTTCGGCAGCGACAAGAACGCCGAGGCGGCTGAGCGCATGGCAGCGGTCGGGGATCGCCTCGAGGTGCTGCCCGACCGCATCCTCGTCTACAGCGAGAACGGCGAGGCCTCCCTCGAGGCCATCACGCGCCTCGGGCTCGAGCCGATCACCTCGCTCGTGCGCCGATCGAGCCTAGAAGACGTCTTCCTGCGCCTGACCGGGCGGAGCCTGATCGAATGACCGCGGCCGACCTGACGCCCACGGCGCCGGCGACGACGGATGCGCAGCGCGCGCTCGCCGCCGGCATCGCGCCGCGCCGCTGGGGCTCGTGGTACATCGCCGAGCACCGACTGCGGGGGATGCGCGGCTACCTGCCCGACGCGATCTTCCAGAGCTTCGGCAACCCGCTCATCTACCTGTTCGCCCTCGGGGTGGGCCTCGCGAGCCTCGTGCCGCAGGGCGTCGGCGGCGTCACCTACCTGCAGTTCGTCGCCCCGGCCCTCATGGCGACCGCGGCCATGACGATCGCCGCCAACGAGACCAGCTACCCGATCATGGCGGGCTTCAAGTGGAACCCGATCTTCTTCGCCATGAATGCCGCCCCCATCTCGCCCGCGCAGATCGTGAACGGCACGATGATCCAGCTCGCGATCCGCATCGTGGTGACGGTGGCGATCTACTTCGGCATCATCATCCTGTTCGGGGCGGTGCCCTCGCCGGCGGGCTGGCTCGCGATCCTCGCCGCGACGCTCACCGGCATGGCGATCGGCGCGGCGCAGGCCTCGTACACCTCGACGATCACCGAGGACAAGGGCCAGATGGCGATGCTGCAGCGCTTCGCGATCACCCCGCTGTTTCTGTTCTCGGGCACGTTCTTCCCGCTCGAGCAGCTGCCGCTGTGGCTGCAGCCGCTCGGCTGGGCGTCGCCGCTGTGGCACGGCACCGAGCTCGGGCGCGTGTTCAGCTACGGCCTCGAGGAGCCCCTGTGGCTGACCGTCACCCACGTCGGCTACCTCGTGACCCTGTTCGCGGTCGGGCTCTGGGCGACACACCGCCACTTCGCGCGGAGGCTCAATAAGTGACCACCACGACCTCGGCCGAGCAGGCCCTCGCCCCGCGCCGCAGCGCCCTGTACGCGGGCAACGCGCGGGCGGTCATCCACCGCGGCTTCCTCGCGACCCGCAGCACGAACGGCCTCGTCGTGCTCAGCGGGTTCTTCGAGCCGGTGTTCTACCTGCTGTCGCTCGGCATCGGCTTCGGCGCGCTCGTCGGCTCGGTGCAGACCTCGACCGGGCAGGAGGTGCCGTACGCGGCGTTCATCGCCCCGGCGCTGCTCGCCGTCTCGGCCATGAACGGCGCGGTCTACGACTCGACGTGGAACGTCTTCTTCAAGCTGAACTACTCGCGGCTGTATCACGGGATGCTCGCCACCTCGCTCGGCCCGCTCGACGTCGCCCTCGGCGAGATCTTCCTGGCGCTGCTGCGCGGCGCGATGTATGCCGTCGGCTTCATGGTGATCATGCAGGCCTTCGGCTTGAACCTGGCATGGACGGCGCTGCTCGCGCTGCCGGCGGTGCTGCTGATCGCCTTCGGCTTCGCGAGCCTCGGCATGGCGATCACGAGCTACATGAAGACGTTCAACCAGATGGACTGGATCGCCTTCATCATGCTGCCGATGTTCCTGTTCTCGGCGACGTTCTACCCGATCACGGTCTACCCCGAGGCGATCCAATGGGTCATTCAGGCTTTGCCGCTGTGGCACGGCGTCGAGCTCGTGCGCGGCCTCACGACGGGCGCGCTCTCGAGCATGATGCTCGTGCACGTCGGCTACTACCTCGTCATGATCGCGATCGGCGTGGTCTTCACGACGAACCGGCTGCGGGCGCTCTTCCTGAAGTAGCGCCCCTCAGCCGAGGCGCTCGACGACAACACAGTTGTCCAAGATCATTGCCGCCGGCGTAGTTGAGCGAGGATGACTATCGTCCCCTAGTCTTCGAGTATGACTCATAGTGATACTCCCGTCGCACCGACCGTAGACCTCGGGGAGGTCTGGACCGTTGTCGGTGGCATCACCTCGAGCGTCACGGCGCTTGCTGCCGTCATCGGTATCGTTTTGGCGGTATGGGCTGTGAAGATATCGAAGCAGTCCACTGTTATCGCCGGGCGCAACTACCTCGATGAGCAGTTTGGTGTGACGATGTCGGAGGTTGTGCGTTTCGGAGTGGTTGCAGACTTGCTGACGGACAAGATTCCTGAAGACACCCGTTCTGATCCGCGAGAGTTGCCCGAAGTCCGTGCAGGCTTGGGCGAACTCGCCGTGGGGTTGAACTCGGCGAAGCTCGGGATCCGTCGTTTCAGGGCTACTGGTCTTCCGAAGCTCGATGCGGTCAAACGAAAGTCTGCAGGGGACCTGACCCTCGATGTCGCACTGAATGCTCTCGAGGTGGCCATCGATAGTCGCTACACCGCCATTGACTGGGACTCGTCTTCGCCAGAACGACGCGAACTGCTCGGGGCGGAGTTCCCCGCGTCCGAGTCGGCATCGACGCTTCTGGCAGAGACAATCGACTACCTCAACTCGAACTTTCCCTATCGCGATCGGCGGGATCGGAACCCTGTCGTCTTGGACGCGTTCGAGGACGCTTTGGCCCCGATGTGGCTCTGGAGCAGCAACAGCAGTGCCCAACCAACCAGATCCGACGTCACGCGACTCCTTTTCGATATCGTCGTCGACCTAGTTCAGGAGTGTCACGCGATCGCCACTCACACCAATGCGCCGTGGGCAAAAGATGTTCCAGCCCCCGACCGCGACTTCACATGCCGTTGCGGCACCAGCGACGCTGATCATAGCTCTGGACACTGCAAGCGCAGATGACTCGCACAAGGTAGGCGGCGTGAAGTCTTCGCGCGAACAACAAAGCTCTTCGATCCTCAGGCGCGAATGGCCCGCAGCACTCGGGCTGTGGCAAGGGCGGCCTCGGCCGCCTCGGCGCCCTTGTCCTCGGTCGAGCCGGGCAGACCCGCACGGTCGAGGCCCTGCTGCTCGTCATCCAGGGTCAGCACCCCGAAGCCGACCGGCTTGCCCGTGTCGAGCGCGACCCGGGTGAGCCCATCGGTCGCGGCGGCGCTCACGTACTCGAAGTGGGGCGTTCCGCCGCGGATGATCACGCCGAGCGCGACCACCGCATCGGCCCCCGCCTCGAGCGCTGCCTTGCTCACCACAGGCAGCTCGAACGACCCGGGCACCGCGTACTCGACCACGGTGGCGCCTGCGGCCTCGAGCACGCGGCGGGCGCCGGCCTTGAGGCCCTCGCTGATGGCGGTGTGCCACTGCCCGGCGACGATCGCGACCGTCAGGCCGGTGCCGTCGGTGGTGAGGGTGGGCGATCCGGCGCCGCTCATGCGGTCTTCCCTTCGATGGTGGCGAACACGGGGGCGCTCGTGATGCTCTCCGGCAGGCGGTGGCCCATGCGGTCGCGCTTCGCGCTGAGGTAGCCCTCGTTGTCGTCACCGACACCCACGACGAGCGGCACGAGCGCGCTCACCTCGATACCGTACTGGGTCAGCTGACGCTGCTTCTCGGGGTTGTTGCTCAGCAGGCGCACGCGCGTGACTCCGAGGTCGCGCAGCATGTCGCTCGCCGCCTCGTAGTCGCGCGCGTCGGCGGGCAGGCCGAGGGCGAGGTTGGCGTCGAGGGTGTCGTAGCCGTCCTCCTGCAGGCGGTAGGCCTTGAGCTTGTTGATGAGGCCGATGCCGCGCCCCTCGTGACCGCGCATGTAGAGCACCGCTCCGCCCTGGCGCTGGATGACGTCGAGCGCGGCGTCGAGCTGGGGGCCGCACTCGCACTTGAGCGAGCCGAACGCCTCACCCGTGAGGCACTCTGAGTGCACGCGCACGATCATGTCGTCGTGGGGCATCCCGCTGACGATCGCCACGTGGTCGGCGCCCGTCTTGCGGTCGCGGTACGCGCGCATCGAGAACGGCCCATGCGTGGTCGGCACGGTCGTGGCCACCTCGAAGGTGACGCTGCTCGCGCGCTCGCCCGTGCGGCCGGGCGAGGCGGCGGCGAAGTCCTCGCCCGACTCGAGGTAGGCGATGAGGTCGACGATCGTGATGACCACGACGCCCTCCTGCTCGCCGAACCGGATGAGCTCGGGCAGGCGCATCATGTCGCCCTCGTCGGTGACGACCTCGCCGATCGCGGCGACCGGCTGCAGACCCGCGAGGCGCATGAGCTCGACCGCCGCCTCGGTGTGGCCAGCTCGCTCGCGCACGCCGCCGTCGACGGCGCGCAGCGGCAGGATGTGGCCCGGGCGGATGAGACGGGCCGGGGTCGCCGTCGGGTCAGCGAGGACGCGCAGGGTGTGCGCGCGGTCGCCCGCGCTGATGCCGGTCGTGATGCGGTCGGCCGCGTCGACGGTGACCGTGTAGGCGGTCTGCCGCGGGTCTTGGTTGTCGCTGACCATGAGGGGCAGCTGCAGGCGGTCGGCGACCTCGTTGGTCATCGGCGCGCACAGGAACCCGCTGGTGTGGCGGATCGTCCAGGCGATCCACTGCGGGGTGGCGAGCTCGGCCGAGATGATGACGTCGCCCTCGTTCTCGCGGCTCTCGTCGTCGGCGACGAGCACCGGCTTGCCCTCGCGGAGGGCGGCCAGGGCCTGGGGGATCGTTCCGATGCTCATGACAGGGTCCTTCCGTCAGCGGTGGCGCCGAATCGCACCAGCCGTGCTACATGTCGAGCGAGGATGTCGGTCTCGAGGTTGGCGGGGTCGCCGACCTGCTTGCGGCCGAGGGTGGTCACGGCGAGCGTCTCGGGAATCAGCGAGACCTCGAACCAGTCGTCGCCGGCCGCGCTCACGGTCAGGCTCACGCCGTCGACCGCGATCGAGCCCTTGTCGACGACGAGGGGAGCGTGGGCGGCGTCGAGCGAGAACCGCAGCACGCGCCAGGCGTCCTGCTGGCGGATCTCGAGCACGGTGGTGGTGCCGTCGATGTGGCCCTGCACGATGTGCCCGCCGAGGCGGTCGCCGACGGCGGCGGCGCGCTCAAGGTTGACG
>ERZ1066137.262-NODE-262-length-43660-cov-51.342874_pt1 | contig 43660 bp, 58 predicted proteins | sample MGYA00382784_ERZ1066137 | MGnify/ENA primary metagenome ERZ1066137 (study PRJEB33369, sample SAMEA5778367) | biofilm metagenome | biome: Industrial cooling water; feature: Water cooling tower basin; material: Biofilm | place: United Arab Emirates | collected... | reverse complement strand
AAGGGAACGATCAGCGAAGGGAGCACGATCCACAGCGCGCCGGTCGTGAGGTTGACTCCCAGGATAGTCAGCGAGAACAGCCAGGGGTTATTGAATAGCGATCGGACAAGATCCGCCGTTCCGTTGTTTTCCAAGATGGCTGCCTGAGTTACGTTCAGGTTGGGGAAGACTATCGCCGCTACCAACCCGATGATGACTAAGCCATACACAATGGCGTTGATGGTGAAGTAGGCGCGAAAATTACTGCGAATGATCTGAAAGGGTTTGCGAAGAAATCGCCGAAGCAGGTGTTTGACACTGGGAGTAAGTGGTCGTTGTGGAGACTGGTCTTTGGTGGTGATCGTTTTGCGTGACATGTTTTAGCTCCGATATTTGGTGATGGATGCAGTGATGCTCAAGCGTGAAAACCACCGCATCCGTGGTCATAAATCGTCTGCGATCGTTTCGCTTACTTCACCTTCATTCCTGTCCGGTGAGCGGTAAAAGCCCATATATCTACCGTTTCCTCGATAGTCTTGTCGATGGACTTGCCTGCTCCATGTCCTACTCGCGTCTCCGTGGCAAGGTGGGTGAAGAGCGAGTTCGATTTCATCTGACATTGACTGTGCCTAGAATCGTGGCTGCTTGAATGGTAAAAATTGCCTTTGAAACTGCTTTGCCGACCAGCTCCCCTTCTGCGATCGCTCTAATTCGCGATCGCGCTTCAGGACGTTCTTCAGGTCTGAACACCGCATCGGTCAGGTGAGAGGCGTGCATCAAACTAATCAACGCTGCCATGCGAGAATCCAGTCCAGTGCCTTCTAAGACGGCTGCACAAACTTGCTGGACAATCTCGCGTTGAATCGATTCATCGGTGAGAAAATATCGCTGCGTTGGGAACAGTCCAAGAATGCGTTGCTCTTGTCGTTGCAAAACACCTAAATCAACTAAATTTTGCAACACAATCGGCTGAAACCATCTGTATCTTCGTCTCCAACGAGTCACCCAGAACCTTGCAGTTCGAGGACGAGACGATGCCAGAATCTCATTGAGGTGTCGATCTAAGAATTCATCGCCTGTGTTGCCTGCGTTCGCACCGCTCACACGATTGTCGTTGTCGATTTCAAGTTTGCCTCGCAGGACTAAGTCTAGTAACAAAGAACCGACCAAGCCATATTCGAGCGCCGCGTACCAAGAGAAGCGAGTTTTCCCCGTTTGGGGATTGAGTGCAAGCAGGATTAAGTCCTGTGAAAGATATTGCATGATAAATTCCTGATTGAAGTATGTTGCGGTTCCTTCGGAGTTGCGCCTCGGCACTCATCGCAAGTTTGTGTATTGTCTTACTGGGGTTGATGACGCAGCAGCCATTGCAGACAAATTCCGGCAACGATGCCGTAGCCTAACCAACCTGCCCCATAGCTCAATGCTGTCGAGAATGGTGCTGGCGGTAGCCCTGGCTGCAAAATGTACGCGACAGTTGAGCCGCTTGCTCCATCTAATGCACCTCCTAAAGCGCTGACCAGAATCCACCAATGCGCCTTACGGACAAATCGTCTCAAAATCGGAAATTGAGCCGCGCCAAAAATAGCCAGTACAATCGGCTGTTTGACCAAATTCATCCAAAAAACTTCCCACGCGCCCAGCGTCCTTAGGAATTGAATAAGCGGATCAAAAAGGGTTATGTAAGAACTCACCAGCACTAGCCCAAAAGTCCATCCCAGTGTGCTAACCACTATCCACCAAAAGGCTTTAGGAATGTACTGGCGCAAAACGAGCCATTGGGCTGTGCCAATCAACAAACCTGTAAAAAATATGGTTGCTACAAGCTGAAAGCCTGATGCTTCCAGTGCTCCGACGATCGCCCCTGCAATTGTAGTAGCCAATATCCACCAGAGCCACAGGCGAGGAGCGATCGCCAACTGTCGGGCTTCATCTTGCCATTCATGCTGCTCCATAATGCTCACTCCAGAGTTGCACTGCAACTCTATATCTGTACTATTCGGCTCAACTCGTATGAGAGCGATTGACAAAAAACATGGGCTTATTCATGGTGTTCCTTGTTCTGATTTAGACCCTAATGTTCATAATTCACTTGCCTTATAATCACAATGTTTTCAGCAAGCAGTAAAATACCTCATAGCCACGAAAACGCTCGTAAAATGGCTTCCATTGTCCAGTTCTGACTCTGCACTTCCCAGATCATCAAAACAATAGTGAATCCAATCACCAACGAGGATAGGATGACCGATGAATTGCGGCTGCGGTAGAAACGGATTGTCGTCTCCCGCCAAAATGGCTCGAAAATACAAGCGATGTAGGATATTCCTGCACTGACGAACAAGCTGGTTTGAAGACCCGAAGGCAGGTTTGAGTATCCAAATGCGGTAGCTTCGCTTCACGCAGTGTTCGCCGTCAGGTAAACTCCCAGCACGAGGTACAGGAAAGTAAACAAGGTAGATCGTTTCATTGTTTCTTCTCCAGTGAAGCTTATTCTCTGTACCAGACACGCACACATTGAAAGTAATTGATTGCAAGACCCTGACTGATCATCACTGGGTAGAAAGCATTACTGGTCGTCACCCCGTAGCCCCCATCACCGGTGCCTTCAATTCGATCGGGTAAAACAACAGTTTCAACATTGATCACCTGGATCGTTGTACTTGCAATCCACTGATTGACAGCACTCACAGCCTCAGAGAAGGATTCATACTCGGAAGGTCCGCCGAAGGGTCCCCGGTCAGTAATCCGAGGCGCAAAATCTTTGCATTGAATCATTGTTATCCACCACCTTAAAACTGTAGAGTTGAGCATCCATTCAAGTAGTGAGCATCGCCCACCATTTTTCAAGCCTTTCTTTCTAAAGCCTTTCACGGTAAAGCTTTATGGGCAGTGATAGCCCCATGAGATCTATTCCAAAACTTAAGCCAACCTTGCCAGTAAACCGTTAAGAACAAAGGTAAAAGCATGAACGCTTATGTGAGCTAACATTGCAGCTTCTAGAGAATATTGCCAAAAGAGCCAGCCAAACCCAATCCCTGCAATCCCATTCAGTAACAACGCTCGAACAATCACAACGGTCGTGAGGGGAACGATCGCGGCAGTCGCTGGCAGGTGTAGTAGTCCAAATACCAACGCAGCTAGAACGATCGCACCCTGATAAATTCCTTGACTGGGCAACGTAACGCCTTGTTTTAGCCCTTTCCACGCGCTCCAAACAAGTAGCGACATTAAGCCCCAGCGCATCAAAATTTCCTCAGTGATGCCGCCATAGGACATTGCTGTGAGCAAATTTAACCAACTTCGTTCTATATTATTGGCTGCCTGTAGCGCTTCAGGTAGGGCAGGTTGCATCAACCGATCGAGCAACAAGAGAGCGATCGCCGCCGCTGCACCCACACCCAAACTCCACTTCATCTCAACGGCAAAAGATGGAGACTTAGTGGTATGAAACACCCAATGATCAATCAAATGGGAGTGTAATCCAACACGGTAGGCACAACCAATTCCGATCAGAGTGCTGATTGCCAGTAGAATTGAATACTGTAGTCCTTGCAGAAGCATTAAAATCCACAATGGAGGCACTTTTCCCAGCATTTCTGGAGACAGTTTCGCTAACTGTTGCTCGATTAACGGAATAGACGCGGTTGTGAACATCACAATTCCCACATTGCCCAACAAAAATAGAATCCCAAATTGTTTCAGAATTGCCATTGGTTTAATCTCTAGATGATCTATCCTATTAGCCCGTGCTGCTGAACAACACCATCAACAGGAACGAGGGCAGGTTAAAAACGAAGTGGACGACGAGACCGGGCCAGATCGATCCGCTGCGGCGGAAAACCTCGGCGGTGGCGAGACCAGCCACCACAGCAGCGGGAAAGATGTTGTTGATCCCATGCATGAGAGCGAAGATCACAGTGCTACCCACGACCCCAACGAACGGACCGTAGCGCAGCAGCGCGTTGGTGACGATGCCTCGGTAGAGCAGTTCCTCACCAAGGGGTGAGAAGATGGCAATGAACACCGTGCTCAAAACTAGAGACAGTAACCCGCCGCCCGCGCCATCTCCGTAAACATCCTGGACATTGTTCGTGTCCCCAGTGATCTGAACCCAAGCTAGGATCGCCAGACTCTTGAGCACGAAGGCAACCAGTCCTACTCCGACGCTGATCAGGAGCCAGCGTCCGGAGGTTCGACGCACGCCGAAGGCACTCAGGGAACGAATCCGCAGCCGCGCAGCCACCGCGAACGCGATCAGCGTAGCGACGCCAGTCCATGCAGTCAAGATCAGACCGTGAACCACGGGGTCAAGACCGAATTGCTCGAACAGCCGGACGCCTCCGAACCCTATGATTAAATAGACGACGAGTCCGACGATAATTTCGGGCCAGCCCGGACGGGAGACCTTGTTGGTCCGAGCCGAGGACGTGGCGGGGGGCTCCCCTGGTTTGTGTGAGTGGTTAGAAGACACTTTAGACATGGTGATTGACTCCTTTGATCTGGTTCCTGACTTCGGTTGCTGATGGTTTTGAGATTCGACGGGATTACCGACGACCCTGCCGATGGCTGTGGAAAACGGGTTCGGATGCCTCGTCGGGTTTGAATACCTTGTAGGTGATCGCCAGAAACACGGGTACGACAACCACCATTGATAGAGCCGTGTAGGTCGCGTGGAACTTGCTGACTGTGAATAGAGTCGGTGCGGTCACGGCGCTTCCGGCTACACCGCTTCCGGCTACGCCCATCAAGAGATTGCCGCCGATGTTGTTCGCGAAGTGTGCGCCGATGGCGAGTTCAGTGCCTACACTGAATTGCTTTCACATTTCGTAGATAGTTCAACTCAGGCTCAAAATTCGTAGGACAGAAAGCATACACAATGTCCTGAGGTCGGCTAATGACTAGACGGTAAGCGGGTGGAATTCCTTCAGAACTTTCAATCACTTCAATTCTCGGAATTACTTGTGAATTGATTTGAGCCAGAGATGGAAAGGTGAACAGCACCAATAGGCTGAACAGGATTGTTGCTGAGATGATTAGCGGAGAGCTTTGGAAGATGAAAAGAATTTTGTTCATTAAAAATCTCGTCAGAAATTCTTTCTGAGCGATTAATCGATTTGATGGTTGTTTGAGCGATCGCTCTAGGCTGTAACTCAGGTAGGGTTCTGGTTCAGAGAAATAGTCTCAATCTATCAGGGAAGAAAGTTCAACTTTTCGTACAAGCTTGTTGCATTAAAAGGCGGTTGTTTTGATAGACCTCTAATGTCCCAGACTGCGGATCATCCAACGTCCCATCCCAGACCCAATATTCATAGTTGCCATTTCCAAATTTGTACACTCGAACGCCTTCAGTCGCCTGGCTGGTTCCTCCACCCAAGCTTAAATTACCGTTAGGACTGATGGCACGATAAAGCAGTTCACCAGACCGATAGTTTCGCCAAATGTTAATGGTGTAACCGCCCTGGCATTGAGTACTCAAGATGAGTTCGGCTGTAGAATCAGCAGCAGCAGGCAAGGAGAAATAAACTGAGATACAGATCGGCAGCGCGAAAAATAATGCGGTTCTTTTGAGGGGTGTTTTCATCGTATAAAACTCATTGATTGAAATAGTGATTTGCAGCAACAATGGTTGCCATTAACTCTGTTGTTTTCCAGCATCCGGTATAGCGGATGTTGTTGATAAATAGGGCTGGAGCAGTTGTTACTCCACTTCGTATTCCACCTTCGGTATCTTCATTGATGCGATCGATATGCACGTGTTTAGACAAGTCTTTGAGAAACTGAGGAATATCAAGCCCCAAATCGTTGGCGTACTCTACAAGGTAGCCGTTCTCTAACTTCTGTTGATGAATAAATAAAGTATCGTGCATTGACCAAAACTGTCCCTGGGCAGCAGAGGCTTCAGCAACTTCGGCGGCTCGTTGAGCATGAGGATGAATCTGTGTTTGCGGAAAATGACGGAAGACAAAGCATAAATAATCCTCTCCAAAAGAAGCACTCAGCTCTCGTTTAATTCCTTTAATCAGCTTGTAAGCGTCCGCACTTCCAGGGTCTTGATAGTCTCCATACATCACCAGCACGACCTTTGCACTCAGCACACCTTGCATCCAATCTTGGGTTGAGGGCGAGATAAGTAAAGAACTGTGGCTACGATCGTCGTTCATTTTTCTACGTTTGCAGCAAGCATGGAACCTTGCAAGTAACTTGCTCAATCCATTGACTGCATCTCGATTTACATACATTCAATATAAGAAATCACCTTCAAGCTGTCGTCTATAGAGAGTTAAAAGTTTTGCAGTGGAAATTGATAGAGTAACCGTTCCATCGCAGCGTAGAAGACTGGTTATAACTTAAGTTAGAATCCGAATTTTATCGAAAGTACAACCCTACAAACTAACAATGCCGCGTTTCACCGCAACAATCACAGCTTGGGTGCGATCGCCCACATCTAACTTATTCAAAATCCGATTCACGTGAGATTTAACCGTGCCTTCACCAATACTCAAAGCTACCGCAATCTCAGCATTACTCATTCCCTGAGCCAGTAAGCAGAGTACTTCTAGCTCTCGTTCACTCAGTTCTGGATTGCTGAGGCGTTGTGCTAACTTTGCGCCCACATCAGGCGGAATATACTGCTGACCCCGATGAACGGTGCGAATCGCATTCAGAAGCTCGTCAGGTTCAGTTTCTTTCAACAGATATCCTTTTGCACCTGCCTGCAATCCCCGGTAAATATCTTCGTCGCTATCATAGGTAGTCAGCACAATGATCCGAGCAGATTTAGCGATCGCACAAATTGCACCAATGGCGGCAACGCCTTCCACTTCCGGCATTCGCAGATCCATCAGCGTGACATCCGGTTGGTGGTTCTTAAATAGCGCGATCGCTTGTTCTCCATTTTCCGCTTGGGCAATTACGTTCATATCTGGATCACGATTAATAATTGTTGCTAATCCTTGCCGAAAAATAGCATGATCGTCTGCAATCAAAACCCGAATCGTGACTTGGCTCATCGTGATGCTACTCCCGATTGACGGTGACAATCATCTCTGTTCCTTGTCCGGGTTGACTCCGAATTGCGAGTTGTGCGCCGATGCGCTCTGCTCGCTCGCTCATCCCAAGTAAACCAAATCCCTCAGAGGATGGAATACTTCCAACTCCAAAGCCCTGCCCATTGTCTTTCACACGCAAGCAAAATTGGGCGTGATCGTAGACTAGCTTTACTCGGATTTCGTCAGCATTGGCATGTCTAATCGCGTTGGTTAAGGCTTCCTGCCCAATTCGCAGTAGGTTACTCTCGACTTCAGTGGGGAGAGCATACACTGCACCCTCGATCTCGTAATACAAAGTGGTATCCATTGAGGCAGTTCTAGTCTGAGCGATGAGACGATGGAGAGCGTTCTGTAAACTGCCTTCTTCCAAAAGCTGAGGTCGGAGCGCGACAACCGATCTCCGTGCTTCAGTCAGTCCCGTTCGCGCCAATTCTTTGATCAGGTCTAGGTGCGCCTGAGTTGCTTCTACATCATCCGTTAGCACCTGGTTTGCGGCTCCCACCTGAGCCAGAATGCCTGTAAACGACTGAGCGAGGGTGTCATGAATTTCGCGTGCCATGCGGTTGCGTTCTTCCAAAATTGAAGCTGCCTCTGCTTGCTTGAGAGCCGTGATGTCTCGCGACAGCCAAATCACCTGCTCACGCCGAATCGGGGCAATGCGTGCTGAAAACCAGATTTCTCGTCCAGCTATCCACTGGCTGTATTCAACGGTGAGTACTTGTTGAGTTCTCAACACCTGCTGAATATAACTCAGGAATTCATTGGCTTGTTCCCTGGCATAGAGTTGATGCAGTGTTTTGCCAATATACTCCTCCCTATATAACTCTCCATAGGACGGATTTCCCTGAATTGCACAGATCAATTGTCCCTCACGATTGAAGATACACATTGGATCGGGAATGGCTGAAAAGAGCGCCCGCAGTTCTGCTTCAGAGGCTTGCAACGCGACTTCTGCCTGCCTCCGCTGAGTGGTGTCATTGCCCACCGATAAGATTTCAACGACCTCTCCCTGGTCATTGAAGATGGCTTGATTCGACCAAGCCATCCAAACTCGCCGACCGTCTCGACACAGGTTTTCACCCTCACCTTGCGGGTACGCTTGAGGGTTGCGAAGTAAATCGTGAACCATAGGTTTGACATCGCGCCCAGAGATTTCGATGTCTGGAATGATGGTTTCAAATAAGGTTCGCCCTAAGATCTGATGTTCTTCATAGCCAAGAAGTTTTACCCCATAATCGTTGATGTAGTGAATCCGTCCCTGCGGATCATAGCGAATGATGACTGAATTCGCGGTTTGTAGCAGATTACGATAATTCGCTTCACTCTGTCTCAATGCGGCTTCGGTTTGTTGACGTTCAGCGATCTCCTGCTGTAAGGCTTGAGTTTGTGCTTCTACCTTCCGTTCCAGTGTTCTCGTGTAGTCTTCTAACTGTTCATACGACCGAGCATTTTCTAGTGAAATCGCTGCCTGAGCCATCAACAGTTTCAGAACTTGCAAGCGATCGCGGGTAAACACTCCGGTACTGAGATTGTTCTCCAGATAAAGAATGCCAATCAACTGACTTTGATTGAGAATGGGCATACACAGGAGCGATCGCGTCTGGTGGTATTGAATGTAAGGATCAGTTGAAAAAGACGATTCGCTGGCTGCATCATCAAACACCAGTGTTTCTTGAGTGCATTCTACCGAGCGAATGACGGAGACAGGAATCGTTGCACAGTCGGCAACAGCAACTTTTTCCAGGTCATACGGTTTATTTCCGCTGCATTGAGCCACCACAGTAAGTTGATCCTCTTCCAGGAGAATCAGAGCGCCAGTTTCGGCTCCTGAATTGTTTATCACCACTTGCATCAATGTGGCAATCAGTTGATCGAGATGGATCACTAAACTCTCCCCAACGAAGAACTGTCAGCCATCTCCCAAAGTATATCGCTTGCCAAAATCCAGAAAATTAAGCTTCTGGGCGAATTTTTTGAAGGTTTTCCAATGGTTGCATTAAAGCCTTGAATGATGAGATATGGTTTGTCAGATTCTTAAGCCGTTAGCGAACCTACTTAGGGGTCATGCCAGTGAGGCGCTTGAACTGTTGCATCAGTTGCTTTTATTAGAGAAACCAATTTGTGAGGCGTTACCTGTGATTGGCATCCCTCTAATGGGAGGAATTTTACCAACCTGTAAGTAGATCATGCGTCAAGGGCTGCTGTTGTCTCAATCTAACTAATAACTCAGATCGCCCACTTCTCATTACTCTGGTTGCCCTAGAGCAGCCCTCGCTTTAGCCAGGTATTCCATCACCGCTGTATCGACCATTCCTCGGCTGACTACTTCAGGCTGCTCCTGTTGCCACATCCGGTTTAGAGATTGTGCAATTCCAGGATCACCCCCTGTAAATTCTTGGATCAATTCAATCGATCGTCGAGCTAGAGCTTTGATGGGTTCACTGGCTGGATCAGTGCCTTTCGCCATCTCTGTCCGCACCTGCTCAAATAAATCTTGCCATTCGGCTTGCACTTGCTTAATTCGCTCTTCGCCGACCAATTCCTGGCGTTGCCTGAGGGATTCTAACTGTTCAGGGGTGTAATATTTTTCCAACATATTCATTGCCTCAATGGTTTGGATGAGTGTTTCCACAGACACGGTTTGCATCGAACTCACCGCTTGAGCGACCGCTTCCAGGCGGTTGAGCAATTTTTGAGAAAGTTCAATTTGCTCACGCAAGCGGGCAGTATGGAGTTGAATCACGTGATCGAAGGAAAAGTTACCTTGCTCTAAACACTCGCGGATTTCTTCGAGGGAGAAGCCAATTTGCCGCAGCGATACGATTTGCTGCAAGCGAATGATGTCTTCCCTGTCATACAGTCGATACCCTGCTTCAGTGCGGTGAGAGGGCGAAAGTAAGCCGATTTCGTCGTAGTAATGCAACGTCCGTACCGAAACCCCAGTTTGTTTTGCGAGATCACCGACCTTGAGTGCAACCGATTGCATTTTCCCCTCCTGACCCAGTGCAGACAACCTTAAACTGTGAATGCATCTATGCTAAGAACCTCACGCTCCGTCAGGGTCAAGGGGTGCAGCAAAAAAGTTTTTGAACTGCTCATGTAAGTTTTGGGTTGCAGCTTCACCAAAGGATTCTTTGGCGATCGCAAAACTCGAAAAATCTTTAGGTCGCCACTCGCTTTGTGGAACTTCTTCGATGTAGTAAAAATAATCCCAGAGAATCGCTTCCCAACTGGTACAGCGAAGTAATTTACCGCCAAGACTTCCTGTGGGTTCGGGTGGGCAAGTTCCCGGAGGTAAGCCTTCTAGCTCATAGCTTTCCTCAACGCGAATACAGGGTTCACAGTCCAGGAGAATGCTCTGCATTTCTGCTAGAAAACCGTAGGAGGTTTGTTCTGTAATGACACCACCAAGGGAGTGCAGCAGCGATAGAAACTCAGTTGTGCGATCGCCCGGATAGGCAATATCAATATCCTCATGCTCACGGGTGATGCGATTTAATTTAGCATCGATAGCCCAACCCCCTTGCAACCACAGAGGCAAATTGATCTGATCTGCTGCTGAAAATAACTGATGGATCAACTCAATGTGGCGATCGTTCATACTCACAAATTTTCATGATGCTGTGTGCTGCTGGATTGCTTCAGTGATGACAGACCAATCATCAGGGTGAAGTTCGTGCCCTGTTCCAGACAGTGTGAGTAATTGAGCATGGGGAATCTCTACTTTTAATGCTAGAGCATGGGCATAGGGCAGAACAAGGTCTTCTGTGCCGTGAATGATCAGGGTTGGAGCCGCAATTTCGCCAAGCCGACCCAACCATTGCTCTCCTCCCCCAAGCAGAGCGTGGTTAAAGGCAGTCGTGGGATCAGGAGTGCGATCGAAATCTGCCCCTGCTAATTCACGAATCAGTGACTCATCAAAGGCATAGGCTGAACCGGACAGCAATCGCCATGCCCCAACCTGATATTCAATCACTGCCTCGCGGTTTGTCCAATCCAGTTCACCCGCTTTTGCATGGTAATTGAGAACGGATGGATCAATTTCAGGTAGGGTAGGGTCTGCTTCAGCCAACCGTTCTGAAGCAATCAAGGTCAGACTTTTGACCCGTTGGGGCTGTTTGAGCGCCATGAGTTGAGCCAGATAGCCTCCCAGCGACATGCCAATCACATGGGCACTCTGAATTCCATAACCATCGAGAACACAAAACGCATCATCCGCCAGATCTTCAACCGAATAGTGGCTCTGCCCAGGCTCGTAGCTAGTGGATTTTCCCGTATCTCGGTGATCGTAACGAATCACATATCGTCCCACAGCCGCTAACTGACAGCAGAATCCTTCCGACCACCAAATACCAGAAGACATCGCTCCCATAATCAACAAAATTGGAGCATCATCCGGAGAACCGAAGGATTCTGAAAAAAGCTGAACTCCGTTATGGCTAATTTGCTTGCTTTTCATACGTTGACTGATGCGTTCGGAAACAGGGAAAGAAGAACTATTCACCCAAATCGATGATTAAGCAGGGGTATGACATACCGTAGCCAAGGGAAGCTAAAGATTGAGTGTAAAACTCTTTACTTCTTTGAAAGTTACTCTCATTAATGCCCGTATGGTCAATCATAAATTTTCCTTAGAAGAGGCTTTATACTCAGTTGGATAATCTTTCAACTCCAGTTGCTGGAACGGATGCTGTATATCAAGTTCACCATGACTGGCGATCGCCTCCAAATTCGCAATTCGTTTTTCCAGCGATCTCGCTGTCTGTTCATCTGACAACCGTCGCCGAGAGCGAGAATCGGATTGCCATACGGCGATCGTTCCGATGCCAGCCCCAAACGCCACGGTAGCAGGGATGAAGATAGCACTTCTGGCAATGGCAACAAGGGGCACACAAAGAACAAACATTCCTGTCGCAAATCCCCAAATCGTCTGGGTCGCTCTTAATCGAGAATCTGGAATATTCTTTTGATGTTTGTCTAAATCACTCATAGTAAGCTCCTGATGCACGCTGTGTTAGGTGGCTCTTCCTTGCCTTGTTCGATAACGGAGGAAAACTACGCCACTACCAAAGCGGCGTTCCTCCAAAAAATCGAGATCCAATCGAATGTTGTCTGGGAGACATGGTTTGCCGCCTCCTACAATGATCGGCAGGAGGAACAGATGACATTCATCGATCAATCCTGATCGCAAGGCGTGGGCAGCAAGCTCAGCACCACCGATGAGGATATCCTGTTCAACAGCCTCTTTTAATTGTCGAATTGCTTCTGGATCGAAACTTCGCTCAAGCTGTGTTTTGCGAGTGGATACCCTTTCCAACGTCTTGGAGTACACAATTTTATTGGCTGCTTGCCAAATCTCTGCGAAGTCACGCCTGAGTGAAGACTCAGCTGCTAAGTTAGGGTCGATCTCCCAAACCATCATAATTTCATACATTCGCCGTCCGTAGAGATAAGTGCCAGCTTCCCGTACAAGGTTGCTGATAAACCTGAAATATTCATCGTCTGGCGCTGTCCAATCAAATTTGCCATCCCTATCCTCAATGTAGCCGTCGAGTGACGAGTTCGCCGTGTAGATCAAGTGAGCCATACTAACCTCCATCTGTGAGGAGTACCTGTAATTTATTGACAAGATGAAGCAGCAACTCCTCTGGATTGCCATTTGAGTGAGCGAATCCCTGGATCAGGAAAGCGAGTCAAGGAAAGACGATATCCATTCGCACGTTGTTGTAGCAGCTTTGCGCCAATATGGTTAAGCTCAACAGGGAGGATTAACTCAGGTGGGGAAGCATAGGGCATTGGATAAAAAATATCGGTTTCTCCCACACCCAGTAAAGCGGATAAATCTCCAGATTGTGTGAGTAATGCATCCTCCCCTTTCCCACAAACGATACCCGCCTGACGGCTTTGCAGCATTGCAACTTCAGTTTTTAATTTTGCGACTTCAGCTTGTGTCGCAGTGAGTTTAGCCTCCAGTGCTTTGAGTTCTGCATTATCTGTAGGAGCATTGCATGAGGTTAGACTTCCCAATCAAAAAACAGCAAGCAGGACTCGGTGTAGGGAAGGACTAAACATTGTTTCAAATACTCTTGAGAAGCAAATTAAAGCGATCGCCTTTCAATCTTGGATTTAATGTGAATTCAACTAAACGAGCTATTTGTGTAGAAACTTTGCTAAACATCGTTTTCACCTACGATACCTATCTCAATCAATCTCTCTAAAGTAGAAAAATAATTTACATCTAACTATCTGATTTTTGCGACACCATCAAAATCTTGCGGTCAATTTTCACTCTTTCGAACGAAGGCATCAACCGTAACAAATGACCCACTAGCATTTTATTTACTCCCATGCTGTAACTGCTCAGCAAAAAAGTTCATCCAGGAAGCCTCTTCGGTTCACAGTAGCCTTCTTCTACCAGGTCATAACATTGCTGAAGCAGAAATGCCGCAAAGGATGTGAGCCAGGTGTACATCAGGTTGCAGTTACTTGAATAACATGAGTAAGCTTGGAGGGTTACGGGCAGAATATATTTTATTGCAACCAAGCAAGGATACCCACTCCTCTACAAACTGATGATGCAACGCTATCCTCTCATTCACAAACTGATGATGCAACGCTATCCTCTCATTCACAAACCGAAACAACCTGTGAGCCAGCCTCAAATTACAATCCCTGTGATTGGCGAAGGACGTTTTGTGCGGATGGTAGAGGGCGGGTACGGGCATGTAATTCTCCAGTTAGAGCCGAACCCAGATAATGATGGCTGCTATATGGTGTGGTCGGTCGCCCTGGACTTTACGCCACACCACGATCCAGGCTGCTTGCTGACGACCTACTTCTTGAACGATGTTTACAAAGGTTTGTGCGAAGCAATTACAGACGATGAGGAAGGTTCTTACTGGGTCTCCTATGTGCCTTTTCCCTACGAGAATACCAATATCCGAATCATCGGCGGGTCGGAGCATCCGGTTGATTCCAGATCCCACTATTACCAGAGGGCGGCGTATCTGGCGTTAGAAGATGCCATCGCCAAATTGGGCAGCGATCGCGCAGAAAATGTGCTCATGCTCAGCAATCCTTCACCTGTACCCAACAACACGATTGCTGAAAATTCTCCTGAACCAGTAATTGAAACAATCCCCGTATTGCATGAAATGGTAGTTGAACACGATCTTAAACAGTATCCGCTGATTCACACACCGAAAAAGCCAACTGCCAGCCAACCCCAAATTACAATCCCTGTTCGTGGTGAGGGACGGCATTTGAACCGGGGGTATGGGCATGTAATCCTGCAACTGGAACCGAATCCAGACAACGATGGCTGCTTTATGCTGTGGTCTGCCAGTTCAAAAATCACCGATCGCCTGCCGCTGACGACGACGTTTCTAGACGATGTATATTACGGCTTACGAACTGCCATTACAGAAGGTGTGGATCGTCAGGATTGGATTTGCTACGTCCCCTTTCCCTACGAGAATACCAATGTCCGAATTATTGGTGGGTCTGAACGATCAATGGATTCGCGATCGGTCTATTACCAGATGGCTGCTTACTTTGCGTTAGAAGATGCGGTGTCCAAGGTGTTAGCGGTTACGTTACCAGAAGCGTTGCCTGCACCAAGCAATGAGCCACCGTTACGGGTTGAACTCGCTATTGAAAGTCTCCGTTATTCCTCACTACACAGTGCATTGCGGCAGAAAAACTGGCGGGATGCAGATGAGTTAACTAAAGATCTGATTTTTCAATTAGGTGGTGGGGAATACAGCGATCGCGATGAAACCTACTGGCTCGGTAGCGATTGGACTCAGCAGATTCCCAATGCGGATTTGCAAGTGCTCGATCTCCTCTGGACAACCTACAGTGAAGGGCGATTTGGCTTTAGCGTGCAGAAACGTATCTTCTTGGAGTGTGGTGGTCAAACGGGCGATCGTACTGAACAAGAAGTCTGGGAGCGATTTAACGCTCAGGTTGGTTGGAAACTGGAGGATGATGACCCGCGTAGGGAGATCATTCGGTTACTACGCTTCAAAGTGCCTCAAAATCAGGTGTTTCATCGCAGTGCATCTCTGGGATACTTCCCTTGCTTGCAGGAATGGGGTTACGAATCCGTGAAGCGAGAACTAATCCAACTGTTTCTGACACGGGAGTTACCTTGATGAGTAATCTGATTCTATTAAACCTATGAATTATGTTGAATGTCCCCACACGGCTGAAACATCACCCAGCCTTTTTCTAGCAGGGGGAATTACGGGTTGTCCCAATTGGCAGGCGATCGTAGTTGAGAAACTGAGAGAGACATCCCTGACCTTGTTTAACCCTCGGCGTGAGCAGTTTCCAATGGATGATCCAACCGCTTCAGCCTTGCAGATCCGATGGGAATATGACCATTTGCGAAAGGCAGATGCAATTCTGTTCTGGTTTCCGTGTGAAACACTTTGCCCCATTGTGCTCTATGAATTAGGAGCCTGGTCAATGACGACTAAACCCCTATTTGTAGGGGTTCATCCTCAGTATCAACGCCGTCAGGATGTGCAAATTCAAACCGTGCTGGTTCGTCCAGATATGGAGATCGTTCATTCCCTAGAGGATTTGGTGAGCCAGGTTTGTCACTGGCTATACTCCTTACCAATTAAAAATGATTAGATTCAGCAGGGAGGACTATCAAAGGTGACGATTTGGATCATTCGCCATGCCCAAAGCCGCTCGAATGCAGGCTTACCAACAATTGGACCCGATGACAATGGACTGAGTGAATTGGGTTACGCCCAATCAAAATGTATCCCGATCGTCTTCAAACAACCTCCAGACCTGATTGTGACTTCTCCTTATCTCAGAACTCAATTGACTGCTCAACCCCTGATTGAACAGTTTTCGCAAATACCTATTGAAATCTGGCAAGTGCAGGAGTTTACCTACCTCACTTTACCCCTTGACCAACCCACCACACCTCTGATCCGTAAACCTTTCAGCGAAGCTTACTGGGAACGCTGCGATCCTCACTACATTGATGGAGTGCACGCCGAATCTTTTATTCAATTGATGGCACGAGTTCAAGCAGCTTTGCAGCAAATGCAACAGCAATCTGGTTTTGTGGTTGTCTTTACACATGGATTGTTTATTAAGGCGATGCTGTGGCAAGTTCTGGCAAATCCAAGCGTGATTGATACAGTTGCAATGCGTCGATTTCATCACTTCTGGCAAGGATTTCGAGTGCCCAATGCATCTATCCTAAAGATGCAATTTAGCTCAGATGGAATTCCTTGTTGGAGTTCCTTTCTCACGGATCACCTGCCACCAGAATTACAATCATCGGTATCAGAGCCAACGGTAGCCGTACAAAGCAATGCTAATTACGAAATCATGGATGCTGGTGATCAACCCTCATAGCTTGAATTGAAGAGACTAATATGACCGCTCAAGTTGATGAGATTCTCATTTTTAATGGCAAAAAGACACCGATATCATTTCATCCGCCTTTGCCAAATTCCCATCCAAGCGTCCTCAAAGTAGATCAGCAAGATGTAAAAAAGATTAATCCTGTGATTGGCTCTACTGCTTGTTGGCGAGGCTACATCGGCACCTGGGAGATTCAGAACGATCAACTCTATCTGGTTGACATTGCGGGGTGTTACCAAATGATTGACAGTAACCCAATTTTTGCCGATTGGGTCAGCGGTCTGATTCGTGTCCCCCAAGGGAAGCTGGTGTATTCCGAACGCTCAGGTGCCAAGATCTACGAACAGGAAATTTATTTGCGAATTGAACAGGGAAAGGTGATTGAATCAACCATTATTGATGCCAACTAAAGTCAATGGTAACTTGTGCTCCAGCGTTCTCCAACATTGTCTTTAGGCTTTCCAATTTCTTGTGATCTTTGTCCTCGATGAGAATTTGAGGAAGCTGATCGATCAACTCCTTCGCATCGCTCAAGCCTAAGTTGGTAATTGAACGAATCACTTTTAGAACGCTCAGTCGGCAGGTTGCATCGATTCGATCAAGGGTGAGCGAGTATAAGGGGCGATCACTTTTGCGCCTGAATCTCGCTTGTGGAATCCTAATCTTGATTTGTTCGCTACTGGTGAGCCAAATTCCAAGAGATGCCTTGCAATCGCAGTACGGACAGATTGCCGTTGAAGCTCTCTCGATGAACTCATTGCTAAAGTTATCAATCAAGCGATTAATCGAAGGTCGATGCCAAGCGTCATACCAGCGTTTGCAATCGGGACATTCGACAACAATTTCTTCAGGAGGTGAAGTCATAACAAGAATGAAAAGTTAGTGGATGATTCCCAAATGCTTTTCAGCACAACTATCACAGATATCCGGTTGATGCATCCAACCAGGTGGATTTAATTGATTGCAGTATTTACACCATCCAATGAAGGGAGTGGTCGCAAGAACGGTCAGATAGAAGTTACCATTTGTCTCTGTGATCGCCGCTTTAACTTTCATGGTAATTCTTTCTACCTCCTGCACTGATCGGAACAATCGTTAATGTCTTTTCTAAACCTCTTCTTTAGACTTCCCACGATTAGGTTTCCCAATTCACCCCATGCCTGAAAAGAGCTTTTTGATTTGAATGAGAGGAATAGATTCACTACCCAAATAAGAAAAAGCTGTGGTGGCTGACTATAAATGTAATCCAGCCACCATTCACTATTCTACAGATTCAGAAGTTGAACACTTAAATCCTTCAACGTAACCGCGTAATGCTGTTGTTTACCCGTTGCGACAAAAGAAACGTTGGCGAAGCCTCTCCTTCGGAGAATTGCTTCACATGCTACAGCTACCGTTAGCATCACCAAGTTACGTGCTAAAGGATAATCACAAACATCATCATTGACATCAGATGGAACTCGATACACATCATTCCAGATAATCTCTGCGTAATCGGCAGAGAGTCCAGCATGAAGGCAAGTCGTTCCAGTGAGATCGCTATAATCCTTCACTACTTGGCGAGAAGTGCTGTTGTCAAATACATCAACAATCAATCCACTCTCTTTGAGTAGTTGAGCAGCATTTGCCGCAGTCAACTCTTTAGGTTCAGCTTCTACCTTTGTCCCGATCGCCCGATAGAGATTATTCGTCAAAATCTTGGCTTTGAATGCACCGACATCAGAACGGTAGTAGGGCTGTGTGGAAAGATTGCGTTCTTCAATGCGATTCTCTGCGAGACGCTACGCGAACGCAATCAATCACCTTGAGCTTACCAAAGCCAGCACGAGCCAAGTTCTCGAGATTTGTGCCCAAAGCTCCTGCACCACAGATGGTTACAGGAAACTCTTTTAGCTTTGCCATGACGGTATCCGAAAAAAGATGCTCATTGTTTCACCACTCCCGGTGTTCCATCACACCCACTAACGATTGCAGGTCGAAGCCGCGATCGCGTCCACTGAGGCAAATGCCAGAACTCACTACGGTTAGATCATCTTTGGCAATTGCACTGGTATGGCGAACACCATCGGATGTTGTCCAATCCACCGTCCAATAATCCCCCCGATCCTGGAACTGGCGTAGTTCACCGCCACCCAGTTTAAGAGCCTGCCGTAGTCGCTTTTCATCTCGTTGAGGTTGGGCAAATCCTTCTATTTGTTGAGCGGCTAATTTGTAGAGCGATCGCATTTCTGGGATCATCCCCTTAAATTGCAATTCCTCCACAGGAATTAACTGTCTGAGATTGGATTGGAGGGTTTCGGCGATCGCAGGATCAGCACGACGATTTCCCTTCGGGAACGCTTCGCGAACGACTTCTTCAAACCAGCAAGAGTTACCATTCCAGCGGGCGAGAATTTTCTCAAAGGCCGCACCTTCTGTCACCAGGTGCACAACTACAGGTTTAACTGCCTTAAACCGTTGCCGCATATCCGCTTCATTGCCGGGATATGCCAGCCAGCTTTGATGTTGTAAGCGATAAGCTAACCGCAGTCGGATGGTCGGAAACTGCTGTAAGTAAGCAGTAATCTGAGACAAATCTGCTTCTTCAAGCAGCGTTGCCGTCTGTGCATTCACAGGCTGAAAAATACCCCACCCTTCAAACTGACGAGGTTTAAAAGTGAAGGTATAGAGCATCCCTGCTACCCGTGTACGAACTCGTCCACCTTTGATGCAAGGTGCGAGAAATTGGGTTGCTTGCAGTTGTGCTTCAGCACTGGCAATCTGGTTGAGTAGCTTGTGGATGTTGGTCATCTTTCATTAAGCGGTTGAGGGCTGAGTTAGCTGCTGTTTACCCAGAATGAACGGCAGCAATTTAGCAATGTTTCTGGCATCGTCAATGCCCCGGTGATGAGTTCCCTCCAATGCAATTCCCGCCAGTTGCAGGGCTTCTGCCATCCCATATCGCTTGGGTAAACCTTGAACCTCACTAAACAACTGTTTGAGGTTGACGTGAGGATAGGCAATAGGGAAAGGAACGTTATGAAACTTGCTGTCTTGTTTGAATTGGTTGCGGTCATAATCACCCCAAGAGCCAAACACCGCATTGGGATAATTGGACAGCCATTGTTTTAGAAGAGTAACTGCTTCTACATAACTCTGAGCCTGGTCAACTTGTTCCTGGGTAATTGAGGTTAATGACTTGCAAAACTCTGTGAGGACAGGATAATGAACGGGTTTGATGAATGTTTGGAATTGATCGATCACAGTTAAATCCTGTGCTGCAACCATCACGGCTCCGATTTCGATAATTTCCATCTGGTGCCGCTTGATCGTTTCTTGATCACAACAGGTTGCTTCCAAATCAAGGACTAAATAATAATCGTATTGAGTTAAGTTCATCTTCTCCCTCCCTTCACTTACATCTATCAATTCTCGTTGCGTAAAATCTCACGCACCTCCATCAAAATCTGCCCCAGTTTATTTTTGCCGCTGCCATCTTTGCCACAGCCCCAGTAGTAATCGATCGGAGAGTTCTCCACTAGCACGTTATCCCCAGTTGCCAGCAGTATTTCTTGGATATCTGCATGGGTTCTAAACTTTTGTAGGACTGCTTTCCGCATGACATTATCTTTGACTTGCTCCCAATCAGACCGCAGTGGTAAGGAGTGATTTCTACCCATATTGGCTGCATCTTTCGGGGTTTTAGTTTGCCGTACCTTTTCCAGATGGGGAGTACCAACAAACTTCTGTGCCTGAAAATAATGTTCACTCGTTGCCCAATACAACTCATCGAGCATGAAACCATGCGCTGAGAAGTTAGAGAAGCAACCGTAGGGCTTTTCTCGTTCAACGTAAAAATAAATCGTCATGGTTGCTCCTTATCTCTTCGTCTTTTCAATGGATGTCCTGCGTGCAAGTTTTGAGAGCATTGCGCTGGCTCAGTTACTTGGGGCACTCCGCTGGTGAGTTATTACACACTCTTTCAGGGATGGCTACTTTTAAGCCCACCTCCCAGGTTCTTTGCAAAACATATTCGGAAACATTCTCCGCTTGAGTCGGAAAAGGTTGCAAAACTGAGTTTCCGAATGTGTTTCACCCGTTCACAAGCGCCCACTGCTTACAGTGGCACGTTTCCTCTCGTACTCGTATGTAGGCTCTACAGGTTAGGGCACGCAGGAGATGATAGATGCTACCGCTTGCTAAGCAGAATGTTTTGAAGGGCGATCGCTGCCACTTCATACGCTTTCGACCTGTCGCTCATTACAATCACCTCCTTTAGTTGAGCAAGATTGAAATTTTAGGGGAGTATAGGGCAAGGATTTCCTGCCCTACAGTTTTAGTGCCGCGTAGTGGGCATCAGCCACATCCCTGGTCGCTCCAGCCAGTTTTTCACTAGCGGTTCTGGGAGACGATTCAGCAGCTTGAGCATATCCCAGGTGTTGACCTTCATGGCTTTGGCTAACTCCTCTCGCACGCGATCGGTACTCACCGTTGCCATCAAGTCAGGTAATTCTGGATTGTGCAAAGCTTCCTCCAGATCGGGAGCCAATCGAAAGCCCAATTTGACGGCAAAACGCACGGCTCTCAGTGCCCGGAGTGGGTCATCTGCGAGTGTCACCATTGGTGGCAACGGTGTTCTCAAGACCCGTGCTGCCAGGTCGGTCTGTCCGTTAAACAGGTCAATCAGTTCTCCCGTTTCGGACTTTGCCAGAGCATTCACCGTAAAGTCTCGCCGCTGCAAATCATCTTCCAGGGTTCCAGGAACAACCACTGGCTTGCGTGTTCCTGGTAAGTAATCCAACTCGCGCCGTGCCAGCACAAAGTCAGCCACCAATGCCTGATGAGGAGCTGAAAACTTGGCGCGAATTGTCAAGCAATCCTCTGTTTCCAGAAAGATTCTGAACCCTGCCTCCAGCATCCAGTCCTTCATGAACTGGAATGCTTCATGGATCGTTCTGTCCTGTGCCTCTACAGGCGTGAGAACAAATGAGAAATCAGCATCCTTGCTCTTGATGCCGAGCAGTTCATCGCGAACTTTGCCACCGACTTCAAAGATTTGTGGCATGGGTCTTCACCTCCTCACCAATAGTCTGGGTTGGAAGGGGACCACCCACCCCAAAGAGATATGGCAGTCCCAACTTCCTATTTATTCGATCGCACAGGCAGCGGTGTGTCCAGAATCTCCATCAGCAGTTCCAGACGGGAAGGACGGGTCAACAGCGGAACCAGCTTGGGCAAGCTGTAGTAGTCTCCCGCAAAGGTAAACGTTTCTACAGGTGCCTGCTGTCCCTTCAGTTGGCTCTCTAGCCAGTTGCAGTAACCACCCACACGAACGATTACTACGTTTGGCATCACTGCCAACTCCCGGCAGTAGGTCTTGTACACCTCACCAAAGTAGGGAGCCGCATTCTCACCTTCGTCCGTGACGACAATGATCTGATCTACGATTTGCCGCTTCTTCCGAATCGCCTCTGGAGGCGCACCAATGCTCGTACCGCCACCAGCCTTGATGTGCTGGAATGCCCGCTCCCAGTCGGTCAATTCCTTGCCCTGAGCAGTAACAGGATAGGGAATGGTGTCAAAAGGCGTAAACAAACAGGTCTGCCTGGATAATGCCCGAGATCAGGGCAGCGAGTCGCTTACCAAGCTCGATCGCATTCTCCATCGAACCCGACTTGTCTACGAGCAAAGCTGTCGGACGGGTAATGACACCACGCCGCTTCACCTGCTCATTCGTCACCTTCTCCAACCGGGCAAGGGTATCGTCATCGAGATCCGCTGCATCGGCTGCAATCTGGGTTTTGAATGCCGCAACTCGTGTACTCTTGGATGCTTCATCCAGCTTGCCATCAATCAAAGCCTTCACCTCTGGGTGCTCCATTGCTACCCTGCGGGAAGCAAGCTACGTGCAAGTTAAAAAAGCGGTTGTGTCATACACAGGATTTGTAGCTTGCTTCCGCGCAGCGGTACCTGTAGTAGCTTGATCTCAAGTCAAGTGCCTTATCCATTAGGCGAGTATGTAAGCTTTTTGGGTTAGGGCACGAAGTGAATTTTATAGTTTAGAAAGTTGATTTAGGATCGATCTAATTTCCTTCTTGCTACACTGTTTCTTCTTTGCCGCATATATTCTGCGACCATTAACTCGTCTTGCAGCACTTCGAGAGATATCCCCTTCCAAAACATCTGTAACCTGTTCTATAGGCGGAGGTGGGAAGTCCTCAAATGTAATCAGATACCAGATCCCCTTAATTTGATGATACTGATGATACTCATCTAGAATCACTCTATCCCGCTGGGGTTGATTCCGTTTTTGCTTCCAAGATGTCTTTGCAGACGCGCACAGAATTCCGGTTTCAGGATGGACATAGAATTTATCCCTGTAATAGCTATCCAAACGATTACGAGAGAACCGATAGGGTTTGCTGTAGGGGATGCTATCAATCAATTCAACGTGTCGCTCAACGTAATCCCACACATGACTGAGAACGTGCTGTCCTGCCATTGTGTTACTGTCTAATTGCTGACACAGTTTGCTATACACGTCGTTCCACGGTTGCCCAACGTGCGATCGCAAGAAACGACGCAAAGGACCGAGATGATCAGAGAGATATTTGGACTTGTTTCGGGGTTTGATCAGGTAAGGGCTGAGTAATCCATCCTGACTGGCATCCTCAGTGAGTTTTTGCAATTGCTTCTTAAAGCCTTTTAGCTTCTTGAGGCTAATTCTCATCCCACCGCGAGGACGTTCAATCACAATTTCGCTCAAACGATGTTCGCTCATACTTCCGATAATTCAATTGCAGTTGTGTCAAATTTGGTTTTTTCGTTGTGTTAGCGAACATCATTGAGATCACCTCCATGTATGCGATTGAGTAGAAATTATTTATAGTTAAACGATCGATTGTTTGAAATTTCGCACAAGTTAGCACAGCAGGATCGCTTGGTACTCTACCATTGAGCTACAGGAGCAAAACAAGCTCCTGGTGGGAGTCGTTCGCGAAGCGTCTCCGAATGGAGAAACCCACAAAATCTAGATCCTCGGCCTAGAGCGTCTTCCCTTCCGCCACAGGAGCATCAGTACCCTTGGTGGGAGTCGTTCGCGAAGCGTCTCCGTCAGGAGATACCAACCTCTCTCTGATTCAGAGTCAGAGCGACTTGCCAATCGTCCATCCTGCAATAAATGGCTGCCCCAGTAGGACTCGTAGCTTGCTTCCCGAAGGGTACCTACAACCTTGCGGTTAACAGCCACCCGCTCCGCCATTGAGCTATGGGGCAATGAGTGGGAAGTGACAGGATTCTCCGAAGGAGACGCTGCGCGAACGAACTGCCTTCTTGCCGTCTATGTCCTGCGGACAGGCAAGCCAACAGCGGCACGTGAGCACCAGCTTCACCAACTTCCCAAAAGGCGGAGGCTAAGAGAATCGAACTCTTGACGGTCTATTTCACCCGCAGGCGTTTTCAAAACGCTTTCCTCGTCCGTGCCGGACAACCTCCATGATTAGCGAGGACGGAGGGACTCAAACCCCCACTCTACCCTTCGGGAAGCGAGCTACAGGTTCGTAATCTGAGATGTTGTTCAGTTACACCACGTCCTCACGCAGCGGAGAGCAGTGGAGTCGTTCGCGGAGCGTCTCCGAAGGAGAAACCACAATTGTTCATCCATCTGTTTAGCAAACAGCGCCGAAGCGCTAGCGCGACGAAGTCGTTCGCCTGATCGATTTACTCTCCATAATGTGTTGTCAATCAAACCGTTGGTAGGTCGGGCTGGAATTGAACCAACAACGCGATCGCGGCGGTTTTACAGACCGTTGCCCACACCAATAGGCGAGCCGACCTATGTTGAACTTGGCAGTGCAGACGGGACTTGTTGGCGAAGCCTGCCGAAGGCATACCCGTTAATTACACGCTTGAAAGACGTGCCGCTCGACCACTTCGCTTCTGCACCATGTATGCCGTGCAAGTTGAAAAAGCTGTTGTTCACACACAGGATTTGTAGCTTGCTTCTGCACAGCAGTACCCACGATCTTTCGCTCGACAGGCGACTGCTTTGAGCCAGACTAAGCTACACCCCCAAAGTGGCGGTTCAGTTTTCAAGGTGCAGGTTGGCTGATGAATCAGCAGGAATTAGAGAAAGCAACGCCGTTCCAGAGAATAGGTTTTCTGAAGGTGGCGGAGTACTTGCGTGCGTTGAGTGGAAAATGACGTTCCCTGATTCAATGCGTTGTCTTGAAGTGGCATGGAAGTGCCAAGAAAATGAGCGAGTAACCACTCTAAGAAATTCAAGAGACCATTGTTTTTAGTAAGGGAGTGAGTGTTCATTGGACTAGCTCCTCTGTGTCTCATCTCATGCTACAAATATAATACAGCATGCTACAAGGTGTCAAGGGGGTACTACAACTTTTTTTGAGCCGGGAGAGAACGACGGTCAGAAAAAACTTGTATCGCTCTCTCCCAGCGATCTTGAGGTCAGGCTTCAATGGGCTGCTGGTCTTTCCAAAACTGCCCAGCAAAGGCAATTGCAGGATGCATCGGTGTTTTGGGTTTGGTTCTCAGCACCATTCCGGTTTCATGTAAGAGGCGTTGGCGTAGCCTCTCCGAAGGAGAATCGCTCTTGCTGGAATTACACTTCTCGCAAGCGGTCACCACGCTCAGGTATGGGTTCCGCCCTTTGATCGGGGAATAACGTGATCCAGCGTCAAATGCTTGGTGCTGCCGCAGTACTGACAGGTGTGGTTGTCGCGGCGGAAGACTTCCCGACGATTGACTGGAGGTAGTTTCCAATGCCGCTCTGGATTGCTGCTGGTCAAACAAATATGGTCAGGAATTTGTAGTACGACACTGGGAGAGCGAACTTCCCACTGCTGGGTACTGCTGAACTCTAAAGTCTCTGCCTGTCCAGTAACTAGTGTTGCAAACACAACTAGCCCAGTAGGTCTGAAACACTGGCTCTATGGTCTTGAGATTGAGCCATTCGTTGGGAGCGTGGACATTGCCACTTTCACAACCATAGGCATTAATGATGGGAATTCCCAACCGACTAATCACGTTACCAACACTGCCTGCACCATTCGCGACTAAAGGAAGATCCTGATCTATAACGGTGCTTCCTGAAACTGCTCTGTACTGCGCTGCATTTTTCCGCAAAATTTGCACAAACGGATGGTGAGGATCAGTCAGATAAGCGGGTTCAGGTTGAAGCACTTCCAGCGCATACTGCATTTGTTCCCTTTCTGGAGCGATTGCCTGTATGGGATTATGGAAACGGGAGTGAGTTGAGTGTGAAGGGGGACAGAGTTTTGCTTGAAAACTCAAGTCAGATATTAGAGCTGTCGGGAAATAAGAACGAAGTTAGCCAACATAAGCGTTTGAATTGTTCTTCCTATGCTGCAATCATGCAGATTGTCGGTAAACGGTGGAAAGAAATGGAGTTATTGGCGATCGCCCAACAACTTGACACTGTGATTGGTGGCTTCCGCTTACCACCAGGCTATTGAGCCACAAATTGTTTTCCACAAGCTTTACAGAGATAGCACTGCTTCCCCCGACGATAGCCATTTTTTGATAGTTGGTCAGATTGGCAATGAGGGCACATCATTACTTTCATTACATTACCTGACCGCCGATCACCGATATGGGGCTCTAAATATGACACCATCAAATCCTCGATCTGCTGTGTTAAACGTTGCTGATGCTCCGGATCGGGATTGCGGAGTGCTGCCAGGATAATGGCATTACTACTGTGGACACAGACTTCTGCCAGTAAATCGTGCAGCCCCTCTGGGAGAGAAGGATTGCGGTGTTTGAGAATGCTTGCCATAAAGGCGATCGCGTCCTGGGTCATACTTTCATCGATCGACTGAAAAATCTGACGCGCTACATAGAACTGGACGAACACAACCCGTGAAACAGGCTGCTCAAACAGTTCTGCGACGGACTCGACGAGAACATGAATCATCTGACGCAGGGGGAGTTGCACCAGGGCTGGAATATCGACCTGCGACCAGAACCCTTTCACCCGCTCTGAATGACGGATCTCCATTGCCTTAAAAATGGCGGCTTTGTCTGGGAAGAACTGATAGAGCGACCCGATCGCCGTTCCTGCTCTAGCAGCGATCATGTGAGTCGTCGCTGCCTCGTAGCCCACCTCATCAAATACAGCCGCCGCCGCATCCAGGATCTTCTCAACTTTTTCCTTGCCCCGTCGCTGTTTCGGCTGACGACGCAAATTAACAGAGGATGGGGGGCTTGACGAACGTGAATGTTCTGTCATATTTTGAAATCACACATTAAAACGTGACAGTTTTCTCACAATTTTATCAGTGGAGGACGCGATGCAAACGATGCTCCCCGGTGCGCCCTGGTTGCTGGCGCACAAGTCGATGCTGAAGGTCAATCAGCCCCGAAAGGTGTCGCTGTATGGCACTGCCTATGTGATGTGGAAGGATGCAACTGGAGAAGTCTATGCCTTGCCGAATGCTTGTCCCCACATGGGAGCGATGCTCTCTGAAGGATGGTGTGAAGTGCAGAATGATGGTACGAGCACCGTTGTTTGTCCATTTCATGCGTTGCCGTTTGATGCTACGGGCTGCACGGTTCTACCCGGTTCCGGCAAGAAAACATTGTCTCTATTGAACCCTCTGGAACTGATCATTCAGGGCGACTTCATCTGGTCTTATGGTGGGCACGAACCCAAGATCCCCATTCCTGCTGTCATGAACGAAATTACAGAGAAATACGAGTTTGTGGGGCATACGGGCGATCGCAGTGTGGAAACCGATCTGCTAACCATGCTGTTGAATATGCATGACTACAATCATCAGAACGGCACCCATCGGGATCTATTTCGCATCACCGATGTCCACTTCCACCAGTTCATTGACAACGGGTTGAACTCTCATGCATTTTACGAGATGCCCACTGCACCCTACACCCTGATAGAAAAGCTCAGCAAACCCGACCTATTTCTACTTCCCACTACAATTAAGGCACACTTGGAAAACCACTTTCCCTCCCTGGTCATCCTTTATGGCGAGATGCCATTAGGGAAAGCAGCACAGTGCCATTTCTTTGTTCCCGAAGCTGAGAACCTGACTCGAACTTACATTCTGCTCTTTGGTCAAGCCAAACATCCTGCCTTCAAAATATTTGGTAAAACGTATCTCAAATTCGGCAAGGTGGTGATTGATCAGGATGCTGATATTTTGGGTAAGATTTATCCCAACACACCGCAGAAGATTAAACTCAACAACGAAGTTGGAATGGATTGGGTGCGGCGTAACTTTGAGAGTTTTCCGCAAGTTGTAGAACCAAATCTTTCTAGATAAACACACTCAAGACGCTGCAAGTTTGTGACTGGATTGTGCAATTTTTGCCACTAATTCAGCACGGGACGAAACTTCAAGTTTGCGGAACATTCGCTTCAATGCCTGTTTCACTGTATGTTCTGTAATCCATAAAGCTGCGCCAATCTGAGCATTGGTGAGTCCTTGAGCAACTAATTCGGCAATTTGCATCTCTCGTGGAGTCAGTCGCTCCTTCACTGAAGTGGTTGCATGACTGGAAGTCAGTTCGGAAACAACAGGTTTTGAGCGCAATTCTGCCAGCCGTGTTGAGAGATGAAGGCATAGCGCACTTAAATCTGCCAGATTGTCTGCATTAAAGGCGTGAGCATCGCGATGGCGGGTAAACGCAATTCCGCCGACTAATTGCCCCTGGCTAATGATCGGACCTAATAAAACATGCCCATGATCCGCACGAGGGCAAATTGTTTGCCAGACCCCAGGAGGGAGAATAATTTCCTCATGGACAGCCGTATGCCGCTGTATGAGGTAACGCAGTACCGGGTTGTGATCTAATGAAAGTGCTAATCTCAACATCTTCGGCGTATTTTCATTCACCGCAGGAAGCTGGTCTAGAAACATCAGCCCCCAACGATTGGCAGCAAAATACGCGCCAAGTGTTGCCATGATCGCTCCCCTTAACTCGGTCTCATCTTGTGCTTGAGCGATCGCTTGAAACAATGGCTGCAAAGGAGTTTCCATTATATCCGTCCAGCTTGTCGGGGAGCCAATACAGCAAAGTGTACTCGATCGAGGTCTATTCGGTTGGCGATCGTCAGTTTAATTTAATTTCAGGTTGTTACAAACAGCCTGATTCACCTCAATGAGCAAATAACGCTATGGCTTCTTCTACACCTTCATTGGATGCGATCGCCAATCAAACACCAGAAAAACCCCAGCCGTCCTTAAAACCAGCGATGATAGGCTTTTATGCCCTTGCTGTTCTGTTTAACCTCTGCCTGGTGGCTCAGGTGTTAACCGTTGGATTGGCTTATTTTGATAACCCTGCTTGGTGGCATACTCACGTCTGGCTGGTGCGAGGTTACAGTGGATTATCTCTGGTTCTTCTAGCCTGGGTGTATTGGATTCCAATGCCTCAAAGAGTCCGAATGCTGACCCTCAGCTTACCGATTTTGTTGGGATTGCAATTTCTAACGATTCACGCGCAACTTTCTTTACCCATTTCTCTAGCCATTTTTCATCCTTTACTGGGGTTTTCTCTGTTTTCTGCTTCAACCACTCTGGTTCATCGGGTAGGGAAAGTTGTCTTTCCTAGAAAGGATAACAATACAACAATTTAGGAGAGATTTATGACCTCTAAAACTGATCTACAGGTTGTTGTAGACACGCAATGGTTGAGCGATCGCCTCAATGATCCCAATGTGCGAATTGTCGAGGTTGAGATGACTCCAGACCTTTACAAAGATGCTCACATTCCAGGTGCGGTTTTCTGGAATATTATGGCGGATCTGCTGCTGCCAGACTTACGCCAAAATCTGGATGCCAATCCTATTGAACGGTTGCTTTCGCGATCGGGCATCACCAACGAAACGACCGTTGTTGCCTATGGCAGCTATCCCGGAACTGGAGCCTGGATATTTTGGCTGTTAAAATTATTTGGACATGCCGATGTGCGAGTGCTGAATGGAGGACATCAAAAATGGATGGCAGAAGGTCGTCCCGTCAGCTCAGAATTCTCGACCTTTGCACCTGTGGAATACCGAGCAAAACCATTGGATATGAATTTGCGGGTATTGGCAGATGAGGTGGAGACTGCGATCGATTGCCCTGATCAAGTGCTTCTGGATGTTCGCACGTTGCAGGAGTATCAGGGTGCATACTTCTTGATGAAACCACCCGAAGGAACGGAACGAGCGGGACATATTCCCGGAGCCGTTCACCTGGAACATACCCTCACACTGAATGAAGACGGAACCTTCAAATCCATGAGTGAGTTGCAGGAACTCTTGACGAGCAGAGGGATTACACCGGATAAAGAGATCTTCCCCTACTGTGCCATTGGTGGGCGATCAGCTTACACCTGGTTTGTTTTGAAGCATTTGCTGGGCTATCCAAGGGTTCGCAACTATGACGGCTCATGGAATGAGTGGAGCTGTTTACCAGATTCACCGATCGAGTAATCGTTCTGTTCTTTGCAAAAGGAAATTAATTATTATGTTTCTGTATGCGTTTGCAGTTCGTAAAAATGTTGAGCATGTGTTTGAATCACTCAATTAGTGTACAACCTGCGCGATCGCCTTTGCATTTGCTGCGTAGCTGGGATTCTCCAGCAATTCCCCTAATTCTTTTGCAACTCGTGATGCAGAGTAGCGATCGCGGGAAATCGTGCGAGAGGTTCTCAATCGCTGGAGCCGTGCTGCGTTATCGGGTTGGTCGTGGTGTAAGGCACGCAATCATAGGATGAAGATCTCCCACAGTTCCCAATGTTGTCACAACAATTCGGCTCACCTGCTTACCTCGATCAATTCATTGCTGGACATTCTTCCCCAGGGCTTGAGGGTAGAAATGACAATAATCACAAACAGGAAAGAGACTTGAATCACTGATCCAATTAATACTCCTTTCGCATCAAACCTGTAAATGGAATTATTGAATGCACCTAAACCTTCTGATTGGGCGATCGCCTCAGCCGTGTTGCCCCAGGGAAATAGCCAGAATGTTCCAAAAGCGATTAATCCAGTTGTCAAAATCCATTTGGTAACTACCCAATAAAATTTGAAGAAACCGTAGTTTGTTTGCCAACAAAGGAGGGTTGCTGTCACGACAGAACCGATCGCCGCAGGAATCACAATAAAATCATCCAGCAAACTAATTACTGAATTGAGGGCGAATAGAATGTCAGCATTGGCTGTGCTGTTATTTCTGAGTGAAATCAGAAACATACTGAGAACTGTTCCTGTCCACAGTGCGGCAAAGCCAATGTGGAAGGCTAGAACCCAGTTCTTTTGCTGAAGACTCAGTTTGAACCGTTGTTGCTTCTGGTGGCTTGTATCAGGCTGCGATCGCTTTTCACTCGCTCCAGTTGTCGTCATAGATACTCCTATCAGGACACTCACTGCTTTTCGTGATGGAATAATGCAGAGTGTAGCGATCGCCCCTCCCTTAAAGCTTGACCTTTTTTGCTCAATCTGTGCAAATCTTGCTGAGTTACTACAATTGCGCTCTGAATTCTTTCGGAGTTGTCCCAACATAGCGACGAAACAGCCGGGTAAAAGAACTATGATTGTTCAACCCAACTGCGAATGTGATTTCAGTAATCGTGAGTTGAGTAAACTGTAATAAATGCTTGGCGCGATCGATTCGACACTGAGTTAAATACTGGTGAGGAGCTAACCCGGTTGATTGTTTGAACAAACGACAGAAGTGATATTGGCTTAAATTTAGAACACCTGCCATATCAGATAAAGCAATATCCTGTTCCAGATGCTCTTGAACGTACTTGAACACTTTTTGTAACTGATGTTCCGACAAACAACCTGTACCATCAGAAAGCGATCGCGGCTGCCAGACAGAATACTGCTTCAACAGATGAATCACTAAACCTGTCGCGAGCGATTCTCCAAACATTCGACCTGCTGGATGTTTTGTTTCAACATCTCCTTTCAGAGCCAATCCAATCTGCTGTACCAGCGAGTCTGCAATTCCGATGTGTGGAATCAACTCGATCTGCTTCACTCGAATCGATTCATGTGCAACCTGCTCAAAAAACTGAGGGGAAAATCCCAGTAGGGAAAATTCGCCTGCCTCATGCCAGAGTGACGAATAGTTGATCCCAGCCGGAATAAACAGCATCTCACCAGGTTGACAGTAGCAGTTCACGAGTTTCCCCTCTACCTGATGCTCCGACTCAACCGGATGTCCACCCTGTCCTGTAATGCCAATAATATGCTGCATCCATTGATGGGTTGGACTTTGGTGAGCCGGATGATCGTAGTGATGGAAAAAGATGCCATTCCACCCTGACTGCTCACTGGTCAAAGTCGGATGATCAGCAAGCGCCGGATGAGTATGGTGAGTCATATCAATCTGCGGCAATTGATCCTTAGTAGGCATAGGAGTTAGGAACTACTGCTGCTTGTAGTTTATCGAATTTCAGTTAATTGCTCTCGAATCACTTCAACTGCCTGCATCACCCCGTTTTCAGCCCGAATTTTTCCCCCCAATGCCCTAGCTCGTTGTTGCATAGCTGTATCTTGTGCAACTGCTTGAATTGCTTGTGATAGGTTTGAGACAGTCAACTGCTTTTGAAGAATTGGGCGTGATCCAACACCTAGCTCAAAAACTTGCTTGCCCCAGAACGGTTGGTCGCCAAAGAAGGGACAAATAATGGTTGGTTTTCCCGCCCGTAGCCCTGCTCCGGTTGTACCCGCCCCACCATGATGGACAACGGCAAGGCATTGAGGAAAGAGCCAGTCATGCGGGGCAGATTGCAAAACATGAATGGTATCAGGAACCTCTGATGTAGATAAACCACCCCACCCCGTTGCTAGAATGGCTCGCTGACCCGATTGACGAACAGCATCCATCACCAGCCGTGTTGTTTTAACCGCATCCTGAGATGCCATGCTGCCAAACCCAATGTAAATGGGAGGGGAATCATTGGCTAAAAACGCTACTAAATCCGCTGGTGGTTGCCAATCTGAGGTGGAATCGAGAAACCAGTAGCCTGTCGCGATCGCACTCTCATCCCAATCGGCAGGAGGAGGAACCACATAGCGACTATAGGCATACAGTTTAGGAACGGGACGACCATGCAGCGATCGCTCATCTCGAAATGGAGGCAAACCCAGTTTTTCCTGTCTCCACTGGTTGATGAAACGACGATACGGCAACAGAGAAGCCTGAAGGAATACCGTGTAGCTGAGGTAATTCAGCCATCCACCGTAGTTACCGCCCCCAAAGATGGGATTGGCGAACGATCTCGTTGGCGAGTAAATCGGAAGCGCCATTGCCAGAAACCCAGGAATGCCCAGCTTATCGGCAATATGATATCCCGCTAAGGGTTTCGCATGGTACACGACCGCATCTGGATTGTATTGTTGGGCAATCTCCCAGGCATCATCCATCATCTGCCGCAGCATGGGCATAATTTGCTTTAAGCGGATGGATTTCTTGCCTGCCAGGGCAGCTTTTCCAGTCTCCGTTTGTACCAGTTGAGCAAAGGGAGCGTGCAGGGGGGCAAAGTCCAGCGTATGACCTGTTACCAGGGATGCAAAGCTGGAATCAGTGGCAAGAAGCACTTCAAACCCTGCCTGTTTCAATCCCTTACCCAGTGCAACATAGGGTTGCACATCGCCTTGAGAACCTGCTGTCAGGATGAGGATACGTTTGCTCATACAACGGTTGTAGGAACGGCGATCGCCCAGGAAGAATTGATGATTAAACTAGCCCACCAGGGGGATAGACACGAGCCAAAAACTGGATTACAAGATGACTAACGAACTGTTGGAGATTCCTATGCTGATTGTAAGCCAACCAACGGGCTACCAAACAGTGCTTGCGATCGCCCTATAAGAGAACAATTATGGCAGTTTAAGTCAACGTTAAAAGATTCACAGGGGAAACAACCGAAATGGCGAGCCAACCTACACTGGAAACCGATCGCCTGATCCTGCGTCCTCTCAACTCTGCTGATGCTCCCTCCATTCAAGAAAAAGCAAGTGGGAGGGCGATCGCTGACACCACTATTTCCATTCCTCACCCGTATCCCGATGAAGAGGCGGAACATTACGTTGAAAAGCAGTTGAATGCATGGGAGGCAGGACATTCAGTTACGTTTGGGATTGCATGTAAATCCCAGGAAGAAATTTGTGGAATTCTCGAAATTCGGGACATTGAGCGGGATCATTCTCAGGCGGAATTAAGCTTTTGGATCACAGTAGACCTTTGGGGACAGGGGTATATGAGCGAAGCTTTGAAACCTGTGATAGCTTTCGGGTTTAATCATCTCAGCTTGAATCGACTTTATGCTTATCACATGCTGAGGAATCCAGGCTCAGGTAAAGTTTTGCAGAAAAATGGATTTGTTCAAGAAGGAGTGCTACGCCAACGAGTTCGTAAATGGGGCGTGTTTGAGGATGTGGCGTTGTGGGCGATATTGCGACAAGATTGGCTTGAAATCGGTAGGTAACTGCAACCGCAAAATTTTGATAAAACAGCGCAAGAATCGGGCTTCAGCTTTGAGGGAACTTTTTCTAATCTTGAGTTATTGAAACCCAACTCAAGCAGAGGAATGCACGATGAACGTTATCCAATCCCTGGTTGCAACTGGCACGACCGCAATTGTTTCCTTCACTTCTCTCCCTGTTGCTCTGTCAGAAATGGTCAATTCTAATTTCCTCACCCGCGAGTCTACACAAATGATGGCTGAACTGCCTGCATCCTTCCAACCCGGACTCAATCGAGTTGTCTTCCAAAGTGAGGGTGAACGGATGGTGGGCAACCTGTACTTGCCAACCTCCTACCAGCCCGGAGACAAACTTCCCGTAATTGTTGTAACAGGTGCCTGGACGACCGTGAAAGAACAAATGCCTGCGGTTTATGCCCAGCGGCTTGCCGATCGCGGATTTGCCACCTTCACGTTTGATTTTCGCTACTGGGGTGAAAGCGGTGGAACTCCCCGCCAATACGAATCCCCTGCGGCTAAAGTTCAGGACATCAAAAATGTCGTTGCTTTTCTGCAAACCTTACCTGTGATTGATGGCGATCGCATCGGTGGGCTAGGTATCTGTGCCAGTGCAGGCTACATGGCACAGGCAGTTGCAGAAGATTCGAGCTTCAAATCCTTTGCAACCGTTGCCGCATGGTTGCATGATATGGATTCACTCAATTCATTATTTGGGGAAGAAACGGTACAGCGCCGGATGAAAATTGGTCGGGCTGCCCGTGAACAGTACGATCGCACAGGCGAGGTGACTTATGTTCCAGCCTATTCTCAGGGTAATCGCAATGCTGCGATGTTCGGTGATGTCAGCTACTACGGCAGTACCGATCGAGGTGTGATCCCTGAATGGACAAATCGCTTTGCGGTGATGTCCTGGCATGAATGGCAAGGATTTGATGCAATGGCGATCGCTCCCAAAATCACAGCCCCAACGCTGATCGTTCACAGCGATGGTTCTGCCTTGCCAGATAATGCCCGTACCTTCTATGCTTCACTCAGTGGTAAAAAGCAGTTGGTCTGGACAGAAGGACAACACCTCGACTTCTACGATCGTGATCCTCAGGTTTCAACGGCAGTCGATGCATTAGCCAATCATTTCCAGGCAACATTGTCTCCCAGAACAGCACAGCATTAGTCAACCTGAAATACTCAATAGTCATTACACATTATTTGGAGCAAACAACATGAGTGGACACATGGATGGAAAAGTCGTGATTGTGACGGGCGGAAGTTCGGGAATTGGTCGAGCAACGGCGATCGCCTTTGCTAGAGAAGGGGCAAAAGTGGTGATTGCGGCACGACGAGTGACTGAAGGCGAAGACACCGTTAAACAGATTGTGGAAGCTGGTGGAGAGGCCATCTTTGTCCAAACGGATGTGACTCAGGCAAACGAGGTACAAGCTCTGGTCGATCGCACGTTGGAGCAATACGGTCGCCTTGATGCGGCATTCAATAATGCAGGCTCTGGTAAAGGAATTCGGTTGATTGATTTGACCGAAGACGAGTGGAACCAGGAAATTGCTGTCAATCTCAAATCTGTGTGGCTCTGCATGAAGTATCAAATTCCCGCCATGCTGAAGTCAGGTAAAGGGGCAATTGTGAATATGGGGTCTCAAGGGGCAATTCTGGGAGTTCCCAACTATACCGCTTACGGAGCCGCAAAGGGAGGGGCAGTAGCATTAACCCGTGCGGCGGCGGCGGAATATGCAGCAGAGGGAATTCGGATTAATGCGATCAGTCCCGGTGCGGTTGAAACGGAGCTATGGGCAAACGCACCTGCCGGAATGATAGAACAGGTAGCAGCGGGAATTCCTATGCAGCGCGTTGGACAGCCTCAGGATATTGCAGAAACGGTTGTTTGGCTTTGTTCTGATGCGGCTGGATTTATTACCGGACAAAACATTGCCATTGATGGCGGATACACAACCTCGAATTAAGCTAAAACAACCATGCTCAAGAACAAACGCCGTCATTTATTGCTAGTTGGGGCAAGTGTAATCGCCTCTACACTTCTCTCCAATAAATTTGTAATTGCTCAACCTCCAAATGTTCAAAGCATGAACTCAACGACCGATCGAGATACCATTATCAACGCAGTCAATCAAATTGCCATCATGGCTGACCTCCGCAACTGGGATGCTTGCCGACATGCCTTTAGCGATCGCGTCACAACCGATTACACCTCTCTCACAGGTGGAGAACCTGCAACTGTCAATGCAGAAGATTTGGTGAAGGGTTGGGAAACCTTCTTCTCGCAAACTTTCAAAGTTACGCAGCATTTGATTGGAAGCCATGTCGTCACAATCACAGGAGATACCGCAACTTGTCTTTCCAACTTTCAGGCTCATCATGTTTATCTCGATACCACAAAAGGAACCTGGACATTAGGTGGCATTTACGAACATGATTTAATCCAAACTTCTCAAGGCTGGAAAGTAAATCGAATGAAAATGACCTGGACGTGGGAATCCGGCAATCGTCCCTAACTGCACTGTAAGCGATAATCCTTTGGTGTAACCCCAGTTGCTTTGCGGAAATGAGTGGTGAAGTGGCTTTGATTGGAAAATCCGACTCGATACGCGACCTCTGAGATCGCCAACTGAGTCACTGTCAGTAAAACTTTAGCCCGTTCCATTCGGCGTTGAATTAGATACTTGTGGGGAGTTTCCCCCGTTGCGGCTTTGAAGGCACGGGCAAAGTGGAACTGGCTCATTGGAACTAAAGCTGCCATATCTTCGATCGCAATGTCTTCTGCCAGATGTTCCTCAATATAATCTTGAATTTGCTTCAACTTCACGGCATCCAAAGCCCGACCTGGAACAATGAGCTTTTTCTGAGATGTTCCGGATTCGCAGTAGTTTCGTAGCAGATGAACCGTCAGCAAATTTTTCAATGACTCAGCAAAAAGATTTCCGCCCAATCCTTCATTCAGCAGTTCTCCCTTAAACCAATGAGCCACCTGGGTAATCATAGGATCGGGAAAAATCACTCGATGGGTCAATCGCGTTTCTTCAGACAAGTCATTCTCAATCGCCGTCTGTTTTAGATAATCGGGATCAAGGTAAAGGGTGACATACTCACTCGCCTTCTCCCGATGATGCCAGATAAACTCGCGATCTCCATACAAAAACGCGCTTCCCGCAGGCAGAGCAGTCGTTTGTTTTCTGCCATCGACAGACCAGGTAACGCGATCGTGCGGGATAAATGCCACACTAATTGCATGTTTAGGCATGGCAAACTCAAAATTTCCCACACTTTCGAGCAGACCATACTCAACCGTAATGTCCTGCCACTCCTGCTTGAGGAAAAGGGAAGGTTGCTCCGTCATCTGCCACCACTTCAGAAAACGTTTCTGCCCTTATCCTATCGAAATCTAATTTCCTGGCAAGCCCTTCTCTTCACGGTACTGTTTGGGTGTCGTCTGCAATACACGCCGAAACACGAAGGTAATGACTTCTATTTGGTAGATGTGACGGGTTCTGGATAATCTGTGCTGACCGTCACGGACTGCCAGGTATCCAGATCCGTTTTGACCCATTCCAGTTTTTCCTGAATCAGGCTCATGGCATCGGTGCCTAATGCCAGTCGCATCGGAGGATGCGGACTTTCCACAGCTTGAATGAGGGCTTGCGCCGCTTTTGCTGGATCGCCAGGTTGTTTACCATCCATCGCTTTGAACCACTGCAATGCCGCATCGCTCATAGTGGCATAGGCATCAATTGATCGCTTGGCTACTGCGAGAGAACGCCCATTAAAATCAGTGCAAAATGCTCCAGGTTCAATTAACGTGACTTTAATTCCAAACGGTTCAACCTCCTTAGTCAGGGCTTCAGACGTACCTTCCAGGGCAAATTTAGCCCCACAGTAGAGGCTGCTTCCCCCAAATCCCAATGAAATAACAATTGTATAAATCTGAAAGTCTTTTGGAATCAGCTAATACGATATCAGCCACTTCAATGGTTCTACCGAGAGAGTTTGGATGCCCTCCTGCAAGCATTTCTTCAAAAGACTCACTTGCCATACCCTTCACATCTCAATGATGACTTAATTCGTTTCAGTGCAGCAGGATTGTTGTGCTGTGTCTATTGCAGCACTTTTCTCAGGAAAAATCGGCTGTGCCCTGCTGGAAAGTCTGATAGCTCTCCAAATACAACGTATCCGAGCTTTTGATAAAATTCTGGTGCTTGAAAGCTAAATGTATCTAAATAGGCATATTGGCAACCACGCTTGATAGCTTCCTGCTCCGCAGCAGCTAGAAGGGAAATACCGTAACCTCCTCCTCGACAAGATTCGTGTATCCAAAAAACATCAACATATAACCACTGCCAATACGTTGACCCGATTAATCCACCCACTAATTTCTCATCTGCGTCTCGTAAGAAAACAGCTAATTGCCGAAAGTTACCCTCACCAGCACAACGACTGTTGTATTGGAGCAGTTGTTGAACAATAAATTCAGTCTCATCAAGCCTTGGGGCTTCGACAATCTCTATCTTGAGTTGTGGCTTCATCGTTGTTTTTAGTATGAGCAAAAACTTTCCTATTGTAGAATCAGTGCGATCGCCTCACTGATATGCGACACAACCTGTGGTTGATTCAATTTGCTTTAATAGCTTTGTTGAGCATCGTCTTAATTACGGGCAACTCGTGGATCACGCCATTGACTTTTATCTTCTACGGGAATGGTTCTGTTCCACTGTGCAATTAGTCCTTCTGCGTTATTAAGACGATACGCTCCACCACTGGCATCAAACGTACCGGGGTTGTTGGGGTCTTCAAAAGCCGATCGCAGTTCCCAGGGAGCATTCACGCCATACAGACTATTGAGCATGACAAGATGGCTCACCTTCTCATTATTCTGACTGGTGTACATCCCTACCCAATGTCCCCCCGTTGCCCAACCCACCAGGGCCACAGGCTTTCCCTGTTGACGTTGGCGAATGGCATCCACCACGGCTCCAATATCACGCACTGCTTCCTCTGATGTGACCGCAGGCGGATTATTTTCTGGAGGTTGATTCATCACATCCGGACGAGTTGAATTCTCCCAGCCTCGAAGATTCATCACATAGACGGGATGCCCCGCTTGAGCAAAGTTGGCTGCTAGAGAATAGCCTAGGACATCTAAATCAAAGGACGCTGTTCCACCCGGTCCACCCCCATGAACAAGCAGAACCGGGACTTGTGAGGCATTTCCCGATCGCACTTCTCGCACAGCAATTTGAATTCCTGGATCGCTGGTGACAAAGAAATCATTGCGTTCAATTTGAGAGGAAGCAGGTGTGCGTTGTGAGATGAGATCGAGTTGCTGAGCCATCACAGCAGCATTTCCAGAAGTAACTTCTGGGAGTTGAGTGACTCCAATCAGAGTACACGATAAGCCACCGAGCAACAGCGTTGCGCTTAAACCGCGATTCCGTTTCCAGAGTGTTTGAAAAGAGTGAAGTAATTTCATTTCAATACCTCCTGTATTCATCCCATCCAAACGGCAGAAAAAAGCAGCAGCTTCAATGCTATCGAGTTTGCGCTCTGGCAGCACCATCTTTTTGCCCAAGGTTTGCTCCAAAATCGGTTGTAGGCGGTGCATCCATTCGTGGGCTTGAGAGCGTTGGGTTTGGAATTAGCGTAGAGCAGGAAATTAGCAGTTGTCTGAATCTACAATCCTTTAAATGCTCAGTGCTATCCTACGCTGCTTACCGGGGTTGACCTAAACTGGATACTGACAACCAAACTGTCGCTCTGCAAGCCAGAAAAATCGGATTTCATGACCTTCATTGCCCCTCCAGAACGACAAGCTCATCTACACCTGCGCGACGGACGGATTCTTGCCTGGTCAGAATGGGGACCGCTGGATGGTCTGCCGATCCTGTTCTGCACCGGAGCAGCCATGAGTGGATCTTTGGGGTTTGGCACCGACATTCTCTCCCAGCTTGGCTTAAGGCTCATTGCAATTGATCGACCTGGCTTAGGTAAATCAGAGCCTCATCCCAGCAAAACCTTATCGTCGTGGGTTGCTGACGTTTGGGAATTGATCCAGAACAACCACCTTCATAACGTCTCTGCGGTGGGGTTTTCTCAAGGAGCACCCTTTGCTTTTGCGTTGGCGGCACAGGGGTTAGTGGAGGCGATCGCGATTGTTTCAGGACAGGATGAACTATCACATCCGAGCATCAGACCACTGTTGCATCCCGATGTGGCACAAATGATTGCGGCGGTGGAACAGGATGCAGCGGCATTCGAGCAGCATTTTTCTCAGATTGCGACCTGGGAAGGACTGTGGCAGTTGATTATGAACATGAGTGCAGAGCGCGATCACAACTTGTATCTGAGTGATCCATTCAGTCAGGTATACCAGCGTTGCCTACAGGAAGGATTTTCTCAGGGAGCAGAGGGTTATGCCCGCGATCTAGTGAATGCGATGAGTGCGTGGTTGTTTGCGTTAGAGAATATCACGGTTCCTGTAGACCTCTGGTATGGCGGTTTAGATACCAGTCCGGTTCACTCCCCCGATTTTGGCGTGACCCTGGCTGCTCGGTTGCCAAAGGCTACCCATATTCTCGATCCCAATGAGGGAGGTTCTCTTCTTTGGACGCGATCGCACGACATTCTATTAAGGCTGAAATCTCATGTATCAGCAGTGACAAGCACGGTCGTTGATGTTGTCGCCTGGATTTGCATCAGGGATAGACAGGTTTTGTGTGCCCGGACAATGGGTAAGGATGCGTTTTATTTTCCTGGTGGAAAACGGGAAAAGGGCGAGTCTGACTGGGAAGCATTATACCGGGAGGTTCAGGAAGAACTCAATGTCAGCCTGATCGCTGAAACCTTAACTGAGGTGATGGTTGTGCGGGAAGTTGCTCATGGTTATACAGAGCCAACTCAGGTGACGATGCGCTGCTTTGCGGCAGACTACACGGGTGATATCATTGCTAGCTCTGAGATCGAAGCGATTGCATGGCTGAGGTACAGAAATGTAGACCAATGTGCTCCAGCTACTCAACGGGTACTGGAGTATTTATATCAGCAGCAGTGGATTGATTAGGCACAATCACCCCGTAGGGAGAACTGCTTCGCACCACTCCCAGCGGTAGCAGCTCAACAGAATCCGCTGTTTCGACCAGAACTAACTCAACGTTTGGATGCTTGCTTATCGCCTCTACTAACCAGTCAAAAACCGTTGGTCCCTGTCTTCTCAGGGCTGCTCGTAGTGCCCAGGCAGTTTTAATTAATGCAGTTGGAGGGCAATCCCGTAACTGTTGCAGCAGTTGGCGAACAGTCTCGTCATAACCTAAAGCTGTTCTCGCATAATCTACTTCTCGCCACACTAATCGGAACTCTTCAGGTAAGTATCCATAATCACCACGAAGTACAGCATGGAAGCCATCAAGGTTTTTATCCCAGGGTTGCCCAGTCAGCAGAGTTTGCCTGATTTCGTTGCAGAATGCCTCAAGGGTTGTGGTGCGATAACCGTCAAGAATATACTCTGGCTTCAAATCTCTTACTCTCTCATTAAATTCCTTAAACAACAGATAGTCAGCCATTCTAACCATTCTTGGACTCGCAGGTTTTCGCTGACAACACAATTATCTATTAGTGGACACGTAACTCTAAATCACTCGCTCGACTTACTATTTCTTCTAGTCTAGCAAGCTAAAATTTAATGTGGATTTTCTCTACAAGTTTTCTTTATTTAGAAGCAAATGTTAGTTAATTGTATGCAATAGCCAGTCTTGCTTACTTAACTCAAATGTTTGTTCTACACAGAATTCATTCCTGAATACAACCTCCTCAGAACTAATTAAGTTCATTCCCAACTGTGTCATAAGGTTAATTGATGGATAATTGCGACTATCTGTGATGCCAATAACTTTAGTAATATTTCCAGGCTCAAATAATGAGCGAAGCAAAGCTTGAACCGCTTCTCTCGCATAGCCCTTACCTTGTTCTTCACGGTGTAGCGTAAAACCAATTTCTACAGTTGTTATATCGTGTTCACTTACTTGTACTCCAATGTCACCAATCAGGCGATTGGAGTGTTGAAGGGCGATCGCAATTTGAAACCACTCCCCCGGAATTCCAATTGGGGCTGTACTCATTTCATGGATAAACGCGATCGCCTCATCCTCTGACAACATTGACCAACTCTGAAACCGGGCAACAACCGGATCATGGCGATAGGCAAGGAAGCGATCGAGATCCGCTCCAATAAATCGCCTCAGCGTTAGTCGTTCAGTATGTTGAGGAAGGAAGTGTTCAGGAAAAAGCATAGTTTCTCTTCAGCATCTTGCTGGCTAGGAGTACACGATGCGAAACCGTTCACAAACCAGCAGCATTTGAGGAGTGGGCTGCTTACCGATTTGAGGTAGCACTCGTGAAAAATACTTCCAATGTTCCTCTCGCCAGGATTCCAGAGAGCGGTCATACTCGCCCTCCTCATAGGCAAACTGTGCGTCCACCTCATCAAATGCTCGGAGTCTTACTTCTGTCGTTTCAATAATGCAAAGGGGGCGATCGTTGCCATCCAGCACAATTGTTTTAGCACCCACTTTGGGGAGTTCGCTTCCCTCTGCTTCCCATTCCCATAGGGCTGAACAGGTTGCCGTTTTGACTCCTTTGAGAATTAGATTTCCGAGTTCATCTGCCAGTGCAGCAGAATCGCCCAACTGATGCGCCTCATAATTTTCGTTGCTCAAGGAAGCATTTGACGTTGTGGCGAGATAGGACTGCCAATATTGTTCAATTTGTTCCTGGTTCATCAGATTTGTTATCCCGTGTGTCTTCATTTCCAAACTGGCTAAGCAACCATACATCAGCCATTTCAGGCTCCGAGATAAGTTGGCTCCAGCTCTGTTTCCTGAACAACTCTATTCTGCCGTTCCACACGATAAGCCTTTGCATGGGGTCGAGAACTCACAATCTTTGCCAGTGCCCCGTTGATGAAATGCAAGCCAACACCATCATCGGCAGCATACCCATCTGGAAGGACTCCCTCTGCCACCATTTGATGATAGGCAGGTCTGCGATTTGCCTCTCCATCGTAATGAGGGCAATGGCTTCCTTGGAGAAAGCCGAGACAGTTAAGCGGCTTCAGAACACCATTTCCAGGGTAATCACTCACACCGGATTCAAACCAGCATAAGGAACCTGCACTCAGACCACACAGAATTGTTCCTCTCTCCCAAGCTTCTTCCAAAAAGTGATCTAACTTCCACTCTCGCCAAAGGGCAACTAAGTTTTTAGTGTTACCTCCACCCACGTAAATGATGTCCTGTTCCAGGAGGAAACCCCGCAGGTCGAGAGTGTGTGGGTTAAATAGGGAAAGGTGACTCGGTTGGCAGGGGAATTTCAAGAAGGCAGAGTAGATCTTGACGATATAGCATTCACGCTCGCGTGTGCCGAAGGCATCGCTATCTCCACCAGCCGTTGGTAGAAAGCAGACTTTGGGCTGCGCTTTATTTACCAACCCAAGAATGTATTGATCCAGCAGAAGATTATCGGGTTCCATTGAGAAACCACCGCCCCCCATTGCCACCATATGTTTATCTGGAGGAGATACAGACATTTGTCCCATACATTGGCTGTCGTTTAATATAAATGTACATCCTACTCATCAAGCTAATCATGCAGAAGTTTTTAAGAAATCTAAGCCTCTCTGACATAAGAGAAATCATTACGGTATCTAAGAAACTGTTTGTAAATATCAGTTAAGCAAGTTTCGAGTTTCTCGTTCGACG